>ENA-UOTX01000551-UOTX01000551.1-compost-metagenome-genome-assembly--contig:-NODE-551-length-38367-cov-11.047610_pt1 | contig 38367 bp, 18 predicted proteins | sample MGYA00238143_ERZ746982 | MGnify/ENA primary metagenome ERZ746982 (study PRJEB28758, sample SAMN06268862) | compost metagenome | isolation source: single cell | place: USA: California, Emeryville, Joint... | reverse complement strand
AAATTTAACAAACTCGACTCAATTTATTTTTCCAGAATACATAGTTTGAAAATGCCATAACAACAATTAGTACTCAGGAATTAGAGGGTCGTTTAGGCCTAGAGATTCTATCCTAGTGAGCTATTTCCATGTTTCTAGCATTTTTTCCAAGTTCTAAATCATTAATTATCATATCAGTTTTTTCAATTCATAATTCTACCTTAGATGACAAGGAATATTTTGGTAATATTTAGCTCTATGTACAGTAAATATTGAATAAACCTAGCAATCAAAAGAAAATTTGTTAATCATTTCCTCAATCATAGATAGTAAACAGAATTTCGGGTGAGTAGTAGGACCTGTTCAAGAAAAATTGCAATACATGTGTATTTATCAAATGCTCTTTTCTAATCCACGGACTCAGAAGCGAAATCCAGCAAATTTAAGCTTTGCAAGCACACCTTTCCTCAAATTCGTTCCTAATTTGTGAAAGCTTACTCAGACACTCATTTTCTCAGAGTTACAGCATAATTTGTCATGGTCCACCTGCTTTCTAAGAGTCTATCGAGGGTCTTAATTTTATGAAAATTTATTCTTTTCGCTATACCTCACTGGCCTACTCATTTAAACACCAGCAGATAAATTGAAATGTAGACTACAAGTATATCACATAGGTAAAACTGAGGCCAGTTCCAAGGTTTCCGTCTTCTCTGAAGAAAAATCCCTACGAAATTCAGAATCATTCGCATGGTCGTAAGTTTTTTTTATTTGAAAAAGTTGGAGTCAATTCACAGGATTTCTCACTCAAGATTAAATTAATTACTCAGTTGATATAATCCAATTAAAGAAAAATGCAGTACGCTGTTTGTTTTCTAATTTTCATGGTCGGGGTTCGACTCCTTCAGGCTGCTGGACCTGCTTGCACTAACAATCTCGACTGTCAAAGAGCCTTATACGCGAGGTGCTCGGGAGGGACTTGCAGGCAATGTGTGCAACATTCTGACTGCTACAATGGTGCTCCATGGGCACAATGCGAGTTGGGGTCAAATGGTGATAACTTTTGCACCGTTTCATGCACTACTGATAGCGAATGTGATTCTCGTCTTCCAAATGGAGGAACGAGACATGGACTGAAACACTGCACAACAACTCCTGGCAACCCTTACCCTATATGTCGTTTTTGCAAATCCACGAGCGATTGTCTTATTGGCGTCCCGCTTTCTTGTCAAGTTGCTGATTCTAGCTTTTGTCAGCAATGCTTTGGTGACTCAGATTGCAAAGCTGGTCAAAGGTGCTATTTATCGATGTGCTCGGACTGTCTGAGAGATGGAGATTGCGCTGCTAACCCGGATGGGAAGTATTGCGTTCGATACATCAAATGTGGTTGCTTTGCCGACAGCGATTGCACAATAGGTGTTCGAAATAAATGCTATAATCAAATATGCCGTCAGTGCCTGTCTAATGCTGATTGCACGTCTGTAGAAGCTTCGGTCTGCGATCTTACAACTACGTTTGTCTGCAAGGCTTGCACCATGCATAGTCACTGCAGTCACATCTCCAATGCTAAGAAGTGCCACTCAGGCTTAAGCAAATGCGTGCAGTGCTTAGCTGATTCTGACTGCACTGGAAGCGTGCCCAAATGCGATTTAGCCACATATACTTGCAAATCGTGCTTGAGTGACTCGGAATGTGCTCTTGCTACCGCAGCGCAATGTACTGCCGGTACTTGCTCTGGATGCACTTCTGACGCTGCATGCGCTCATACTGTTACCAATCTCATTTGTCAGGGCGGGAATTGCGTTCAATGTCTCTCGAATAGCGACTGTAATTTTAATCCTACAAACACGAAATGTAATACGGCTACTAACACATGTGTTACGTGCTTGACTTCCAATGATTGCCCTACACTGAACTATCCGACCTGCTCCTCCTCGGGTACTTGTGTCGGGTGCACATCGAATTCGGATTGTATGAGATTTCCCTCCAGCTCAACCTGTCTTCTCTCGCAAAGCCGCTGCGTTGCCTGTGAAACAAGCGCTAACTGTCCTCTCGCTTCAGCGTCAGTTTGCACGACAGGCTATACTTGTGAAGGTTGCGCCTATGACTATCAATGCAGCCATATCACTGGGAAACAGTACTGTAAAACTTCCAGTCAAACTTGTGTTGAGTGTCTGAGCCACAGTCAATGTACTGGAGGCAAGGTCTGCGACTTGACAACTAATACTTGTGTGGCTTGCACCTCAAATCTTAATTGCACATTCGCGACGTCCTCGAAATGCTCTGCAGGTCTTTGTACAGGATGCACTCTGAACTCAGATTGCACTCAAATAGCGGGGAATCCAGTGTGCTTGACGAGCTTAAATAAGTGTGTAAATTGTCTTGCTTCGTCGGATTGTAAGAATTCCTCGGCTAGTGAATGTGTTAGTAACGTCTGCGTTGGATGCACCAGCTCCTCAAGTTGCACGCATCTTTCTCAAACACCTTTCTGTTACCTCGCCACCAACCGCTGCGTACAATGCTTTGTGGATACAGATTGCACTAGCGTCACTGCTCCACTGTGTTCTGGGAATGCATGCCAGAAATGCAACAGCGATGATGTATGTAGTCGCTTTACGGGGACTCCCTACTGCAATTTTAATAACGGAATGTGCGTTAGATGTTTTACTGACAGCCATTGCTCAGGGGCAACCAATAAATGCGACGTATATACTGGCACTTGCGTTGTTTGTGCAAGCAATTATGATTGCACTTCAAAAGCATTATCTTTCTGCGGGCCTCAAAAAACCTGCCAGCCTTGTACTTCCAACGAAGGATGCGCACATTTACAAGGAACACAGACTTGCAGAGAATCTGATGGAGTGTGCGTACAATGCCTCAAGGACAGTGATTGTTGGGGAAAAACTCCATTCTGTAATACGACATCACAATTATGTGTAAGTACACTTGTTGTAATCACTGGAGAAGAGGGCTGCACACCATTAGTCAAAGGAAGCCTCGGACTGATCAACTTTGCTCAAGTTCATACGGTAATACCATTGCTTGTAGCAGGCGTACTCGAAATTGGGAGTTCAGTCCTCCTTAGAGTCATCCTTGATCAGCAAATTTATTATTTTGCGACTTTTTTGAATTCTCCGACTGCCCTCTATACGTCATGTTTAATGAAGAGAGAAGCAACTTTCCCTTTTTCGTTCAACACAAATTTGAACTTCCTGAATTTTTCCTCATATTCGGATAATAGTACCGCGAGTAGTATAAATGCAACGAGTAGTAGTAACTCGACATCGGTTTCAGTGAGCGCTTCATCTTCAATCTTTGATATGTATAACATCACTTCGAACTATCCCGAAAATGCAGGAGGAGAAATCTCCCTTCTTCTAGTACTCGTGGGAGCGACTTTCGGAATATGGATCGGGGCTTCTATCATCAAAAAAGCCAAGAAAGAAAAACTCACACATCGATATCCAATCGAAGTGTTTTTCCGATGGAATCTGGTGCTAACTGTCCTGTTGACTGACCAATCCGACTTATTCTTCGCATTTCTGAGACAAATCACTGGAAACCACTTCAATAACCCCTCAGGAGCTTTCGATTATGGACTATCTGCTACTGGAGCTCTTGCTTTAGTTTTTTCGTTCGTTTTCACCATATATCAGTTAGTGTATATGAGACGTAGCGTCGAAGACGATCATGATGATGAAAGACTCGAGAAGTACTTTTGGGGTGTAGTACTCATGGATGATTACAAACACTCAAAAAAATTGGAGTTCTTTTATATTCCCATCATGATTCTCAGAAACGCTCTTGTTGCAGCTCTGGTCGTTGTCGCTGAGGGCTCTCACATGTTCCAATCAGTTTGCTTGGTCCTGATAATGACTCTTTCAATCGCATACATGATCAGAGTGAAGCCTTTAAAGAATAAGAGAGATCTTATCTTGCAGACGTTGATCCAATTTTTCATTCTCATAGATGCTACCTCTAAAATCGCAATGGCAGCCACGGATCCTAAGAAGGAATCATCAAAGTTAGATAGCATCAGTCTGATCCCAATAATAACTTCATACGGCGTCGTTGGATGTGCGATGGTGCTAATGTCAATACGAATGTTGAAACTCGGATTGTTTTTGGGAGAGAAACTGCGTCCTCTGTGTCGAAGAAGGCGAGAGAAAGTCGTACCGGATGAAAGCTTCAAGAAGAGCCGATCTCATATAATTGACGGTTTTGAAAGTGAAATTGGTAATTCTTATATCACCCCTGCCTCCAACACAAATATGGGCGATGAATCTCCTTCCAAAGCCATGCAAACCCGATCAAGGCTTTCATCCAAAACTATAGATCTGCTGACTTCCAATGCAGATACGAGATCTCCAACTCCTGATTTGGACACGCTCAAAATTAGTAGGAGTTTATCACGAGCAATTTCAAGAGGAACAATAATCCGTGATGTGGATGCTCCCTCAGAGAACGCACCTGACTCAGCGAGATCAAAGGGAGGCGATTCTCCTACCTTGAGCCGGAAAGGTAGAACCTCCACGGCGCTAATGGAGCTGTCTGAAATGCCTGTAATTGAAGACTTAGACGCCGCTGAGGGTACGATGCGAAGCTCTGCAAGACGGAGCACATTTCATCGCAGATTACTTCAGAGAGGTACGATCAATAGGCTATCCTTCGATTTAGATCAAGAAGCTCAAAGTCAGCAAGACGATTCACCGGTAGTGTTGAGCGGAATCCAGAGGAGGCTAAGGAAAGACTCAACTATTATTTTATAGAGTTCATCTTTCGATAGCAGTTGTTTCTACACTATTGTTTTCTGTTTCAAAAGTAAAAGTGATCATCAAAAAGTTTTTAGAATCAAGGCTGTAGTGTATAAAACTCCCAAGTGTTTGATTATTGTCTTCAATTGAGAAATTTTTTAATGAGCACAAGGCTACATTAATTCAGGATAGCTAAAGGGAGATGGTCTGATGGTTTTCTTTTTCGCGAAGGTGTCTCGTCAGCAAGCTGATAGATGCTTCAGAAATCATTGCAGGCTCCAAAAAGAGTTGTAACCTGCTCTTGGAAGCAAAAAATGCACATCGACCAAGATTATTTTGTTCATCAATTGATATGCAGTATCCAGGTCATTTGTTAGCATCAATCCATTAGCTAGCTGGAAGCACACAGGGATTTTGCTAATTTAGCATTTTAACCCCTAAAAGTGGTGTAATTATTCACATATTTGCAACACGAGAGGTATTTCTGATCTTGAGAATGAGGAAGATATGAAAGATTGACAGACTTCTCCAATAAGCAAGTTTGCAATTATAGGTATTTTTTTCATTTTGATAGAATCTCTGTCTCTTTATATAGAATTAAATCTTTTGCTGAATATTCCTGGCAAGATAAAGATGACCTTTACTTTTTAGATTTCTTTTTTTTGTTTAGCAGGAGCCATGGTCTTATTGAAGTACTTTGAAGATTTCCAGACCTGATCTGCTTCATTAAGGCAATTAGATACTTTGGCTGTCTGACCCATTGGCATTGGATCCATCCATCTGCTCTCATATAAGATCAGATTCGACTGAGGTTTTTCTATTCTGCTGTAGTATTTGACCCTTTGGTGGATGGGAAGGTTTTTGCGTCCCCTTGAGCTGTTTTTTAGACAAGGATGCATCATTTAACCCAAAACTCACTTCTGTGAGGATCAAAGAGAATGATCAGTCTCAGGGATTTCCGTCTCTGAAAGAATGAAAAAACCATTCCTGCATGCTATTCGTAAGGGATTCGTCGAAGAACCGGCCGTTATACTGATTTTTAAACATTTGAATTTTTTGCATCATGTTCAAACCGTGTTGATTTACTATTGAATTAATGCACCTGTTTAATCAACCTTCCTTTTGCAATACTTTAGTAGCTGAAAAGAGGGAAGGACTCGCCTCGGCGTAGAAAATTACAGATTCTCATGGATCTGAAGGAACCGATTGATTTCACCCTAGTTGATTAACGGTCCGTTCCTGCTCGAGAATAAATGTCCTTATTCCTTGGAAAAGCAAAGTTAATAAGAACTTTGATTTTGTTAGGCTAAGATAGATTAAGCTCCCAAGCCAAAACTTCCCAAATTTGATAATAAAAGCTTTAAATAATTACCTGATGAAAATTTAACCAATAATAGATTTTGATTATATTAACTTGAGAGCGAAAGCTATGTAGAATAGTTATCTCCGTGCATAGATAGCAGATCAACAGTTAATTCTCATCAAAGTTGAATCTTTTAAGTTAAAGCCCCCAAAGGCTATTATCTCTCTTATTCTCTGTTTCCTATTGATAACTTCTTGAAAAATGCAATTCGTTAAGAATTCGAAGATCACATTTTTTTTTTTAATTAGAAGGGGTCAATCAAGCAACGTTCTTCATATGTGATGCTTCACACTCGTGAAAGGGTTGAACGTATATAAAAAGAGAAAAAATTGCTTCCGAACCTTGATCAGGGAAAAAAGATTGCTGAGAGAACTTGTCACAAATGCCATATAATACGTGTCCTCCAACTCTGGGACTAGTAATCTCTTAGAATACGGAGTATCAAGAATCAAAAACATTTATCTTTTACTGCATGCATCAGAGATCGCTCCGGAGCAGCAAATAAATTTAATTCAATTTCTACTAAAATAATTTAACGAAATAACTGGCTAATAAAAGTTAAAACCCGCTGAATGCTTAAAACGGTATTTTCGAACGAAAATTTAACACGTATGTATAGAAGACGTATTGCCGTTATAAAGACGAATCCCTTCAATGAGAACCCGACTCTAATGCCACCATCGCGGTAAGTGATTGTTTCTCGAATTGGAAAAAGTTTATCAGTTTAAAACTCGATCTTAGGCTCAAGTTGCATCCATTAACATACGATTTTAAAATTCTATATTTCAATAATTTAAATCAAAGAAAATGTTTCGTTCTGCGAATCTGTTGCTTATCCTTATTGGAGTTAATCTCCTTTGTTGCTTCAGCATCGTTACGCCGGCCTGCACGAATGACCTCGACTGCCAGAAAGCCAACTACGCATCCTGCGTTGACGGATACTGCAAACCGTGCCAAGAAGATTCTGACTGTTACAACGGTGCGAGCTATATGAGATGCAAGCCCACCTTCAACGGAGGGACGTTTTGCACCGCTACATGCTCATCCGCCACTGATTGCAAAAACAACCTTCCAGGAACCACAAGAAACGGACTTCAGTATTGCCCATGGGTCTCTACGAATGCCGCTAACAGAGTATGTGGATTTTGCTCAAGTTCAAGCCATTGTGCTATAGGGCAGATCTATCAATGCAATTCGGGAGGTGACAAGTTCTGCCAGCAATGTTATGTTGATTCAGATTGCCCTGCTGGCCAATGGTGCTACGCAGAAATGTGCTCTGACTGCTTAATAGATGATGATTGCGCCGCAAATCCGGATGGAAAAATGTGCGTGAAATACATCAAGTGCGGCTGTTCTTCCAACAGCGATTGCGGATTGAATGGTAGGACGAAATGCTACAATCAAGTATGCCGTCAGTGTATATCGAACTCTGATTGCCCCACAGCAACAGCCTCAAAATGTGACTCCATCGTAACGTATGTTTGCGTTGGTTGCTTAAGTAACAGCGACTGCAGCCACATCGCTAATGGCAAGAAGTGCCTTACAAGCGAACGTAGATGTGTGCAGTGCTTGGCTGACTCAGACTGCACAGGGAGTGCGCCCAGATGCGATCTAACGACGAATACATGTCAAACATGCTTGAGTCACACAGATTGTGGCCTTTTCACGGCAGCACAGTGCAATAGTGGCTCTTGCGTCGCTTGCACTTCAAACACGGCCTGCGCTCATACTCTGACGAATCTGATTTGCCAAGCAGGAAAATGTATTCAATGCACTACTGATGCTGATTGTACATTTAGTTCTGCATATCCAAGATGTAACACGGCGACCAACGAGTGCGTTCCGTGCTTGACATCAGATGATTGCACGAATCCGATCTATCCAGTCTGTTCTTCAAACACCTGTATTGGATGTACGTCGAATTCGGATTGTTCGAAATTTGAGTACAATCGACTCTGTCTCACCTCGCAAAGCCGTTGTGTTGCGTGTCAAACAAGCACAGATTGTCCCTACGCGACTATGTCGGTTTGTACTACAGGGTATACTTGTGAAGGCTGTTCCTATGACTATCAGTGCGCCCATATCTCTGGGAAGACACACTGCAATACCAAAGTTTCGACTTGCGTTGAGTGTGTAAGTAACTCTCAATGCCCGGGAGGCAAAGTCTGTGATTCTACGACAAATACTTGCGTACCCTGCACTTCAAACCTGAATTGCACCCTCGCAACCGCTTCAAAATGCTCGAGCGGAGTTTGCATTGGATGCACTCAAAGCTCTGATTGCACACAAGTCACATCAAATCCAGTGTGTCTTGCTAGCGCGAATAAATGCGTAAATTGCCTCACGACATCAGATTGCAAGAATCCTTTGGCTAGTCAATGTGCTGATAACGTTTGCGTTGGGTGCACAACCACTACAAGTTGCACTCATCTTCCTCAAACACGCTTCTGTAATATTACAGCCGCCCGCTGCGTAGAGTGTTTTGAAAATACAGATTGCACGGATTCCATCACTCCGCAATGCACTGGAAACGCATGCCGGGGATGCAACAGCGATAGTGTATGCACTCGCTTTCCTAGTACTCCATACTGTAATTTCGATAATGGAATGTGCGTTAAATGCTTTTCGGATAGCCATTGCTCAGGCGCCACGAAGAAATGCGACCGGTATACTGGAACTTGCGTCGCCTGTGTTAGTAATTACGATTGCACCACAAACGGGCTATCTAGATGCGGATCTGAAAAGACTTGCCAGCCTTGTGATTCCAATGAAGCATGCGCTCATATGTCGGGCATGCAGGTTTGCAGACCTGATGGAATGTGCACTCAGTGCCTCCAGGATAGTGATTGCTGGGGAAGAACTCCTTTTTGTAATACGACATCAGAAACTTGTGTGAGGAGTCTTCTTGTGATCACTGGAGAAGAGGGCTGCACGCCATTAGTCCAAGGAAGCGTTTATCTTATCAATTATGCGAGTGTTCACACAGTGGTGCCGTTGGTTATAGCAAGCTTCCTCGACTTTGGAAGCTCATTACTGCTCAGAGTCATCCTGGATCAACAAATTTATTATTTTGCTACTTTCTTGAATTCTCCTTCTGCTCTCTACACAGATTGCTTGATGAAGAAAGCATCAGCTTTTCCTTTCTCGTTCAACACAAATATCAATTTTCTGAATTTTTCCTTATCTTCAGAGGACAGCACTGGTGCTAATGAAACAAATACGACAAACAGCAGCAATTCAGCATCGTCGACCGTGGTGGCGGAGAGCAGCACTCTTACTGTTTTTGATTTGTACAACATGACCTCAAGATACCCAGAAAATTCCGGAGGAGAAATCTCTCTCCTCTTAATTTTGGTGGGAACGACTATCGGAATATGGGTTGTGGCTCTCATCATCAAGAAAATAAAGAAGGAGAAAACCACACATAGATATCCAATTGAGGTCTTTTTCAGATGGAATCTGGTGTTAACTGTCCTGCTGACTGATCAATCTGACTTGTTCTTCTCATTTCTGAGACAGATCACTGGAAACCACTCCGATAATCCCTCTGGAGCTTTCGATTATGGGTTATCTGCGACTGGCGGTCTTGCTGTTGGATTCTCGCTCATTTTCACCATATATCAATTAGTCCATATGAAACGCAGTGTCGAAGAAGACCATGACGATGAAAGACTCGACAAGTACTTTTGGGGTGTGGTACTCATGGACGACTACAAACATTCCAACAAACTGGAATTCTTTTATATTCCCATCATGATTCTCAGAAACGCTCTTGTTGCGGCTCTGGTCGTTCTCGCTCAAGGTTCTTACATGTTTCAGTCAGTCTGCTTACTCTTAATAATGACTCTCTCAATCGCATACATGATCCGAGTGAAGCCTTTAAAGAGCAAGAGAGACCTTATCCTGCAAACTTTGCTCCAAGTTTGCATTCTCATAGACGCTGCTTCTAAAATCGCAATGGCAGCTTCGGACCCTTTGAAGTCATCATCAAAGTTGGATAGCATTAGCTTGATTTCAATAATAACCTCTTATGGAGTTGTTGGATGTGCGATGGCGCTAATGGCGATAAGAATGGTGCTGCTAGGATTATTTTTGAAGGAGAAACTACAGCCTCTCTGTGAGAGAAGAAGGCGCTCGGCGAGAGTCACACCAATTGACTCCTCTAAAAAGCCTCGAGCGCATATCCTTGACGGTCTTGACAACGATTTCGGGAATTCTTACATTACTCCTCCCTCACAAACGCAACTTGATGATTCCCCTTCCAAAGTCATGAATACGCGATCATTGCTGAAACTTAACAGTAAAAAAGGAGGTTCGACCAATAATATCACATTTAACGACGGAGGATCTCCAGAAACCCAGCCAGATGAGCCAAAAATGAGCCGTAATCTATCAAGAGCTGCTGGAAAGAAAGGCACAATAGCCTCTACTACAGATATTCAACCCGATATCCTATCAGAAACAAGAAGTCTCAAAGGCAGCAAAGCTGAAACAGTTACAACTCTGAATAGAGACAGTCCTCTTATTGAAGATTTAGATAGAGCCGACAGTGATACACCGGCTTCTGGCGCGCCGAGCCTGTTTACGCGCAAGTTGGCTCAAAGAGGAACTCTTGGCAGGATACCGACGGATGTAGAAGAGAGCCCAAATTCCCATGAAGAGCAATCGGCTGCAGTCACAGGCCTTGCGAGAAGGCTAAAGAAAAGAGGCGAAACAGCGAATTATTAGCTTAATAATAATTTCGATAATAGTCACATATTCAAAATCTTTTTTTTTTTGAAAAAAATATAGACATATAGCAGAAGCTAAGTTAGTCTGCATTAGATAACTAATTACAAAGTTTTATGGCCAGAAATTTCATCAATTTTAGCTGGTTTTTAAAGATATAATTAACAAAACCCACAACGTTTAATAAATAATAGACTTCACTCTTCGATAAGAAAATTTCAGGTTACACGCGTTTCTAAATTGCGATCTTTTCTTTTTTAACTCCACTTTCTTAAGTGAGATTATTTCAAAAGGCATTTACTCAGCTTCATTTATCATTATCATTATTGTTATACTTTTGTTTTCAAGCTTGGATATATTCATTTCTAAGTTCTAACAAATTTGCTATATCTTTTATATATCTTTTTACGTTTGTTAATAGAGAGAACTCGTTATATGAACTAAGCATATGCATGTTTAAATTTCCAATCAATGGCAGTTTTGACCTTTGGATCGATTCTCTTGCCATATGCACAAGCCCAAGAGTTGGGCTTCACTTCAATCTCGACGATATTATCATCTTTGCGATGTGCTTTACCCAGCTTCACATTCGTCATCGTCGACAACTCAATGGTGAGCGTCCAGGTCTGTGGTCCAGCATTCTCCGCGAACATGTACATGAATCCTTTATCCCAGCCAGTAGCAAATTTGCAATTGTTTTTGAACTCAGTTTTCTTCGGTGCCGTATTACCAAGGTACCCAAGATAGCCTGGAACGAGATTCTTTTTCAGACTTTTATCTGAAACCTCTTTGAGGGTCATTGGATGTTGAGAATAGGTCACCAGAGTGTAGTCTCTCACTTTGTCCTGTTTCCAATGCACTTTAGTTTTGACCACGTACTTTCCTGGTTCCAACTTATTCGGTCTCTTCTGGTCAATGTAGATGGTATGAGCACCCCATGGAGCCCAACGGTTGCCGTTTCCTACATAATATATCAGTTAAGCAAGGCAAAAAATAATTATTTAAGTTGTACCTATTCTTTCGTAAAAGCCGTTCGCCTTTTCCTTCAACAACAAGAAAGTCACTGGAGAATATTTGTACTCTGGGTCCTTGCAGAATCTTTTGTTCTTTTGCGTAAGATAGAAGAAAACTTCGGTCGGTTTGTCCAATTCAAAGGTGAAATAGTGGGCGTGGTCCTTAGGTTGAGTCACTGGGTAATAGTTACGGTGATAATCGTCGTGATAATAAGCGTAAGAGAAGAACTCAAAGCATTTTTTGAAATCTTCCACAGTCATAAAGAATACACCATCATCTGCCTTGGTGAACCCGACCTGCTTTTTAAACTCCTCAGTCCACAGCTCGGAGTTATCGCTGAAAGCTCCATTCCATTCGAACCTTCCCCAAGGATTTCTGAGTTTGAAAACTCGGTAGGATCCAAGTTGATGAGCGGAAATTAAACTATATGCGTGTCCAGGCACCAAGCCTAAGTCCTTTGGTACATCAGGCATTGTTGAACCAGCAATGATGTAGTCTCTCTTATCAAAAGTGCTGATGATATCCCAGATCTCATCAACTGTCTTTTCTTTCGTGAGAGTTCGCGAGCAGGGAGCTCCAGTCAAAAACTCCAGTGCCTCATCCATGAAGCCTCTCTCCGTCGCGATGTAGTCGCCAAAGAGCTTCGCCCAGGCTTTCTCGGCTATCAAGACCCAAAGCTCTTTACCTTTTGGTTTGGAGAAAATTGGCTGGCTATTGACTTTGTAGCAAGGTAAAAAGTCATCTACGATGACTTCTCGCGGAATACCGTCAACGTAGAAGGTGAGAGAATAAACACCTTGAGGATTAGATTCTTTCGTGTTGAAAATCTTTTGGAGTCTCTTTGGGAATTCAGTGATTGCTGAAAGAGAGCAGAGGAAGTAGCAAACTCCCAAGCAGCCTTGAGCGATGTCGTTAGGATCGATACCGTCGAAAAGCTTGATCTTGGAGTAGTCGTTTTCTTTAAAGATTTCATGTGGACGAAGCCAAACAGCGTTTTTAAAGACTTTTTCATAGTATCGATGACTTGGGTCAGGACAAATCACCCCGATTTCGTGTTTGAACTCAGGGTCGTTAAATACTCCGGTCGGACCCTTGCTGCGGAGCTCCCTGAGGATGTCAGTATGCTTCAAAGTTAGTTTTGAAGATGAGTTAAGGCTTTCAACCATCTCTCTTTGATTCTGTTGTTTTTTAATTATAAAATTCGATCTCACAAGTCAAAACTATTTAATTCCGTTTAAAATGAGATACGAATCTTGTTTGATTGATCGGTAAAGCAATAAAGATTGAGCCAAGTGTCAAGTTAGTCGTGGAAACAGGTGGAAACAGTGTCAAAGTCAACCTTAAGAAGAGTGAAGCAGCTGCAATGACGAATGCTAAGAGACAGATGACTAACAAAAATAGCCGTAACTCTAAAAAAAAAATAGATAATTGAATCTATAAATAACTGCACCTCAAACATTGAGCTTGGACAATAGGACTTCAACAGAAAAATATCTACGGCAGTCAGTAAAATCGAAGCGAATAAAACGGTTTTCAAAGAGATATATCGTCCGCACTCTCACTCATCCATTGATATCAATTTGAAAGGTCTCTGAAAAATTTGCGAACTGAGATCTAATAGAAGCTAAAAGTACTTAGGGAGCTGAGTGTATGTATTAACATTTCCCTTTTTATTTTATTCTCTCTTTCTCTATGTCAAGATATTAAGGCATCAAACAAGTTTAATGGCAGAGGATCGAGCCGAAAAAGCCTCTATACTAACCACTTTAAGTGAGCATCGATTAACCATTGATTTGATCTATGTAACGCACGGAGAAATTAGACTCCATTTCCAACAATCAAAAATCTCGCAGATTTAGATAAAGTTAATCCACCAGCAAGCCAACATGAAGATTTCATGTCTGTTTGTGAATCTACCATCAATTCGCTATGTAGGAGTTTCATGATCAGAAAGAAGTATCTGAATCCAACCCCTTTCGAGGAACCGTGAGCAATTGCAAAATTAGCAAGTTCATGCTGGTATGGAATATAAAACTCAAAATCAGCTTTTTTGAATCACGAATTCAGGAAAAATCGTGAATAAAGATAAAACCAAGGTTAAAACGCGGATTCACGATTCGGTCTAAATAATTAATTTCATTTCTTATAAATTGAAGAAATGGGAGCCATCTTCCACAAAAAGAAGAAGGAGAAACTGGATGGGATCCCTAAGAGCATCTGGGACATCGAAGTCAAAGATATCGATGGGAAGCTCCTAACACTCAAAGAATTCAAGAACCATAAAGCTTTACTCATCGTAAATGTCGCGTCAAGCTGAGGGCTGACCAACAAACAATACCGCGGGATGGTAAAACTACATCAAAAGTATAGAGACCGTGGATTCGAGATCCTCGCTTTCCCATGCAACCAATTCATGGGCCAAGAGTCAGGCTGTGATCTCGATATCAAGAAATTTGTAACAGAAAAGTTCAAAGCCGAATTCCGACTGTTTTCGAAGATCGTAGTCAACGGCCAGGACTGCCATCCGCTCTACAAGTACCTCCGGGCTGGCTCAAATCTCTACGATCCTGTAACCAAGACTTTTCAGGAAATACCTTGGAACTTTGCCAAGTTCCTCGTCGATTCAGAGGGCAAAGTTGTGAAGATGTTCCCACCTTCTGACGCCCCTGAGATCATTGAGACCGATCTCGAGAAACTTTTATAAAGAAGTTCAGAGAGCGTTTTATTACAGAGCAGGATTGAATAGGTTATTATGGACTAATGAAGCGTGGAGTTCGAACTTCGTACGAAAGAACCTACGCTGACACCGTTCCTTTTATCCAAATGATATCTAGCTCTGTTTCATTTTTTGGTTATTGTTGTTGCTGTTTGTGATTTATTTAGTTATTGATTTATAGTAATTAAAAGAGGTGAACAGCAAAATTGAGCCCTAAGCAACTATATCTAATACTGGCATCAGCTTAATCACATTTCATTTTGAGATGCAGATTTGCACAATTATTTATGAGACACGGGTAGCTCTAAAAACTCGTGGAATTCAAATCGCAAGTACTGCATTTTGATCAAATTTAGTTGAAAACACTATTTTAACAATTTTGTTGAACGCAACAAATCAACAAATTCACATTTTCTGCTAGATATCAAGAACTTCAACACCACAGAGTCCTCTCTCTCTCTGAAACCTTCTCTAGTGGCAGAAAAAACGGATTTTATCTTGCCAATTGGACCTGTTTTAGTGACGATATCTAGTTAGGAATATTGGAAAAATCACCTGACTTCTTTATTTATTCAGTCATCGGCTGAAGCTTTTTGTTACATTAAGTTCAATAACATTAGAATTTGTGCATTTCACTCGAGATTGCAACAATAATTTCATAATATCCCTGACCTCTTTCTTTGGAGGAGAGATTGCCTCTCCTTCTCTCAAGCTTTTGCACGACTGTTGTCCTTCAACGCTACCTTAAGCTACTAGCATATTCTCTAGACTTTGTTACCGTATCAATCCATGAATTGTATCGCTTTGGTTAAGCACTCAATCTGATCAGGTATCGAACTCAACACCAACAAAATGAGATGTTCTCAAATCTGATCAGTTGCTCGCTGACTTTATAAACTTGCATTCGTCAGTTTAATTAATATAATCCAAATAATTATTCGATTCAGAAAACCTTTCTACAAAAAAGATGATTCTTAAGTTCGTTTTCAAGAACGAGATCCACCGTTGCTCAAAAGTCCCAGCTGACTTCTCTTCACTTCTGGTCGCTCTCAAGCAAATCTTCAAGGATAATCTCCCAGAATTCTTCACTTTACAGTACGACGATGCCGATGGAGACAAAATTATGCTTACTTCCAACGAAGATTATAAAACAATGCTCGAAGGCGACATGAACAACTCCCAGGCCTCAGTGAAAATCTATGTGACTCCTTCAGAGAAGAACATCTCCGTCGGAAACCTCACTGTCAAGGCAGATGAGAAGAAACCAGAACCTGAAATAAAACCCGAGCCTAAGGTTGAAGAAATAAAGAAACCTGAGCCTGAGATTAAGAAGCCTGTCGAAGAAAAGATCCCAGTTATCGAGGAAAAGATTCCAGTGGTTGAAAAGAAGGATCCTTTCACTCAAGCTCTCGTTGAAGCTGAAGAAGCAATGAAGAAATTCAACGTTGAGCCTGAGCTCGAGGCTAAGGTCCATGCTTTGGTTCTTAAGACGTTTAAGACCCAAATTGAGTTGGTTGCTGGAGCAGTTAGAGAAAATATCGTCAAGAGCCAAGAGAATGTCAAGCCAACAACCCCTGAGGGTCTCATTGAGACATTGGTTTACGTTCAGAAGCTCGCTCAAGGTGTCGAGGGTGCTACCAACGAGCAAATCCAAGGCATCAATGTGGCTTTGAAGCAAGCGATTGACCAAGTCAAGTCCATTCAGGACAAAAAAGCCCAAGAGAAGAAACCACCTGTCGAAGAGCAGAAAAAGCCAGTCGAAGAGCAGAAAAAGCCAGTTGAAGAGCAGAAAAAGCCAGTTGAAGAGAAGAAACCTGAGCCTAAGCCAGTTGAAAACAAGCCTGCTGATACCACTGATGCTTTGAGCGGAGAATTCCTGAAGGAGATTAGCCAACTTCCAGCTGAGCTTACTGAAAAGGACATCAATCTCTACAAAACTATCGTGATTAGAAACAACGGAAAGGAGACCTATCCAGCCAAAACATTCATTGAATGTGTCAGCTCAAAGGAGAACGCCCGCATTTCCGTTTCTCAAATCCATCCTGGCAAAGAATTTACTACTGTATTAATTATTAACTCACCTGGCAAGCCTGGCAAGTACACTACCACTTGGGCTTTCATGTGCGAAAAACCGGATGGTACTCTCCATGAATTCGGAAAGAGATTCGACGTGCACTTCGAGATCATAGGAGGTAACACAAATCATCGCGAAATCGTATCTAATCATGCGCTTTCTCATATAGAAAAGAAGCCTGAGCCTAAGCCAACTAAGCCTGAAGTGACCTATTCACAAGAAATTAAGGATAAGGCAATTTCTATCAAAGAAGTTTTCCCACAATACAACATCGATGATATTTGTGAGTACATTTCCAAGAGCCCACAAAAGACTTTGGAGGAACTCTTTAACGAGTACATGAGCCTTCATACTTCTATTAGCAACTGAAATTAATTATCCTGGTGTTGTTTGCTATTATGTTTCATGTCTTTTGACTTAATTGCTTGTAAGCTTGATTGAGAATTGAGCGACTAAAAGATTATCTATTAATGTACCACAAACTCTGAATTTCCATTTAACACAATATCTCGAGCTTTTTCTTAAGGATAAGGAAGGTTAGGATAAGATAGTTCTATTGAATTAAATTCTTAATGAGTGGAAATTGGTTCAGAATCATAGGAGGCTGCTTATTGAGATAAACTAATAGATTAAGAATTATGACTTATACAAAAACTACAATAAAATAATAAGATAGATGCCTCCTTCGTTAACGCCCAAAGAAATCACGCGTTTTTCATTCAATACCAGATTTTCTTGGAGTGAAAGTTAGAGAATTCGGAGAGAGTTTACTCTTCATTTGGAAGGTTCTCTTTTCACTTGGATTGATTTTCCTGAAAAATTAATATTCAAAATTATTTACAAATTTCTGGAAAACTTTTTACTATTTGCTTTATAGAGTTCCTTTCTATCCTGCGCCTCTTCACGAAAGCTCTCAGAACACCAATTTTCTCGTTAAAATGTTCATTGTAGTTAAATCCTAGCTCTCTTCCAATCCTATGAGAGGCGGAGAGAAAAAAAAATATTAAAGAAGATAGACGGGTTTTGCAATATATCAACTTGAGCTGGAAGAGGTAGTCATTCAAGGTCTTCAAAGAAACCCCGACTTTGTTAGCAGCTTCTCCTAAGGGCAGCTTAACGAGTTTACCTGTCGTCTGGTCAGTATACCCAACATAAAGTTTTCTCCACCTAAAGACGATATCAATAACTTCTTGAATCTTTCTCTCATTCGCTCTTCTTTTTTTTGAGCAAGTCTCCGAAGGATCTGACCTTGGATTATCTGCCCCAGGGCTTGTGGTTTGAGTAAGCCGAATTTTGATAGTGAGCTTAGTAAATAGTAATAACATTAGCAATGAGAGTTTGTATACTTGATATCTCCCTTTCGAATACGAAATTTCCTTTTTAGGGATGATTGTCCCGCTGGCAAGTGGGTAATTGCCACAGAATACGTTGAGGTCTCGTAAAGAGCTATAATAATAGATCATGCTTTTCCTTACAGGGAATCCTCTCGTCTTGATTTTTTTGATGAGATGACAGAAATCAACATCGGCGTTCTTTAGGAATTTTAACCTCATTTTAGTCATAATTCCCTCTTCGTATGTGGGGAGCACTATTACCAAGATATCAACCTATTTTATAGCCTAAAGTTTGGAATATGAAGGAAAAAAACTTCAGCTGGCTTTAGTGGATGAGAGTCAGGATCTCCTTGTGCGTATGCGGAAAGCTTCGCTGTCGAATCGCTCCCTGAAGAAGCGGTCCTAAGTACATGGATTAATGGATAAGTTTTTTCTGAAGTAAACCCCCTTGAAAGAGATTCTATCATGATGTAGGATTCAAAAATCCGGTCGGTTTAGATTTTTCTATTAACAATTTTAATCAATATTGAACTCATTCACTACGAAACTTTTTTCCGCTGTATATTCTTGCTATCGAAAGATATTGAATTGCCAGCCTCCTTAAATCACAGCTAAACTTCTTGGGAAAGATACTAGTGACTTATTAAATGAGTTTTGAGAAATACCATCACTCGGATTTTAAATTGTAAGATAGAGTTTCTTTACTAAAAAGTTGGATAAACAATGAGAATTTTACAATAGAGGAGATACCGCTTGGCTTTAGTTAGCTAATGAACTTTTGAAATGCGAGTTATATTAACGACTTCTCAACGAGAACGGAAGAGCGAATATTTTGAGGACAATGATAATTAGTAAGTAGGATGATATGTAGCGATAAAGAATGAATCACGAATTCACTTCTATCATATGGCGAGGTAAACAAATGCCAAGCCAATCACATCCATTTCAGGTGGTTTAATTAAGATTTCGGCGATATTATCGCATTTACGTAATTTATTGATGCTTTATAGTGGGTTTTCTTAAAAAGAAGATGGCAATAGACTATCCTCACAGTAAGTGTGAGACTCGTTCATTTTGCTTCTCATTTGGAGGCTATTCGCAGTTTTTCGAAAAATAGATAATGAGGGTGTTTTCTTTTAAGTAATTAGCATCGGAAATCTAATTAAGGCTATTAACCCATGTTAGAACATTAATAACTTTTCTTACAGTATCATTGGGTTATTTCTTTATGTTACTGAAATTTTTCAAGCTTCTCTAAGTCTATGAAGCTGAAAGCGCCCTCCTTGAGCTGATGAACCACACTAAGTGGTATGAGCGCATAATAGGCGGATATAACAGCTGCTTTTCTTTGAAAAATCCTGCTCGTAAATGTGACACCACTAAAGTCTTGGTTTTTCCAAGGTGGAACTCCTATCATCTGAGCTTTTCGAAAACATTTAAAAGCACCTCAATTGTAGTCTTGTCTTGTCTGGATTTGACTTGTCGAAAGCAATATTGGTGTTGTATCGCAAGTCATTTCATTACTATTACGTTCAAGTGGTGGATCTTATAGTAGTAGTAGTTTGTTTGTGTTTTTTTTTATTAGAGAAGTTCTCATCTTGTGCATAGTTTTTGCGCAAAGCTCAAAATGCCTCATGGAAGTTGAATATCGCTTAGATCTAGAGAAATGCAAGCATATTTCCTGGTGAGACGTTCAAGGGCTGCGAAGCTCTCGTAACACAAGAACGAGCTCACGGTTTATGCTTTACCGTTGGCTAATTTTTATTTCAAAAATCAAGCGTCTAAGGAACATTCTGGACGCATTGCTCACAGAGTACGACCAAGTTAAACTAACAGGAACAAAATTTTTTGAATGAAATAGGTTTCGCAAGAAAAACCCCGAAATGTAAATTTTCATTTCAAACATGTTTATGCCAAAGAGAAATTGCTACTATGAACCAACCTTCGATACACATAGTAACTTTGGATTGGAATAGTAACCTGTTCCCTTGATAAAATGCCTAAAATTTTCTTCTTTTCTGAGATTTTAAGGATGGGTAAATAGTAGCCCAAATTTTAAATTCCGAATATAACTGCCACACGTTCACGCAAAAATTTAAAAAATGGCAATATTCTGCTCACCGTAAGAGTCGTGAAGGAATTTGGAAGTCATTTGACTAAAATTAGCCTCATTCTGAAGACTTCTTGCATTAATGAGAACTATCTTCTCATAACGTATTTTATCCATTTTTGGGATTCCTTCCAGCGCCTTAATTCTGATAGAATTTAAGAGTCAAATTTTATTCCGCTAACCCGCTTGGGTTTCTCAACTACTCTTGCTTCAATTAGGTTCTGCAATCGGCACTAAGAAAGTATCAGGCGTTGCAGAAACAGTTATGAAAACTAAACTTGAAGATTCAGTGTTGCTGCTCTTCGCGCTCTTACGTTCCGAAGATCTATTAAACAATTCAGTTGTTTACGACCAAATCTGGGTTTTTCCGATTTTGGATGATATTAAAAATTAATTAATACCTTAAGATATGAAGCTTCAACCCACCTTTTAATTTTTTGATTTCTGGAACTTCGACTCGAGGTAAATAGTTTTTAACAATAATGGTTCATGATTCCGGAAATAGTTTATGTCTGTATTCGAGAATAAAGAAGGCGATTATTAAAGGGAAGCGCTCATTACTAATATAATTGGATAAAAAAATTCAAAACTATTGCTCTTACCGGCAAATGCAAATACAAGCTGAGTGTCCTTCGCTCAGGAATGGATCCCGGTAAGAGCATTGAAAGAGATAGGAGAGAAGTTAAAGCTCAAGTTAAGTCAGTCAAGTCGGCTCTGAATTTCTTAAAATAATTGAAAGAATTCGAGCAGAACTACATGACTTAAGTGAGCAATTAATTCTTTTCTGGTTTCCTCGTGGTAGTGTGAAAAACGTATTGCTCAAATCTTAGCTGGCATGTGTAAAACTAAAGCGAGTCTACTTTCGATTCGGGAGCTAGCCGCCTAATCCTCCATCTACTTGTTGCAGGTAACAAATAATCAACTTTTCAATTATGACATAGAATGCGATCTCGAGCTGATCGCGCTGACAAATATTAGTGACTGAAGTAGCGAAATCAGCTGCTGAGAGTAAGAATCCCAGTAATACTCAGCTATTATTGCCACTGTATTCAAAGCAAATTTAATTAATCATTCTACCCGACCAGAAATTATTTGGCTTTACATTCTTTTCTCAAGTAGGGAACATGCACGAATGTTGCTTCGATCAATATCACGGATTCCGGTCCACTCTTTATTTCTCGATGAAACTGAACGACAAACGATTTATTTAAGGAGTTAGTCGAACTCTCAGCCGCCAATGCACATACCTCCAGTTCAGACGTTTATGTGCATATAAGGTAGTCGAATCTTCTCTATAATGCATACCATTGCTTGAATTATAAATAAGTATGCCCAAAGGTCTGATCTAATACTGCTTATGGAAATACTATTTGAACTGCTAAAACATCAATCTTTTACTTTTTGGAAATTCAAACGCCATCGATCCAACGTTTTACTTTTTTAGAAGATAGAGAAAACAAGAACATATTGTTTTAAAGATTCGGACGTTCCTCACAAGGTGTTCCTTTAATGCAAGATAACTATTGCGATAGTCCTCGAAATTAATTCTTTATTCAGGAACCTCGATACTTTCCACTTCAATTCCAACAAAACCTAATACACCGTTGAGAGGGAAGCAAAAACTGAAGATACCCTAACATTATTCATTCTCTCGAACCACAGATCACTGCGTACTGGAAACCCATTATCTATTTAAAACAATGAGCAGAAGAAGATTCGTATTAGTAAATCCTACTTGATGTTACTGACTCAATTAAAATATTTTCCTCACTGTTCTAAGTCGAAAAATCTGGAGAAAACGTTTCTCATCTTTCTTCATTTCAACATAAATCGCGTGACTCGCCTCACAAAGAAATCATCCAAATAACTTCCTGTCAATGCAGAATATTATCTTCTCATTTTTTCTTATTATCAAAGATGACATGAATTCTCTCACGTCAATCTCAAGACAAATTTTAAACTCGCACATACTGATGCGTGTCATTATGCTGACCTCCTCCGAGGTAATGGTGTAATTCTTATTATCTCCCAATTTCAACAGATTAATTCAAGTAGAATAAGTATATCAATTCGAACAAAGCAATTAAGCCTTCATTTGGTGATCCTTAAAGTAGGCGCAGCTTCAGCCTAGCAATTTCCTACATTTAAATACATTGATGTACTTTGTGATTTAGAAACTCAATATTTACTAAGTCATTGAAACAGCATTATCCAAAGTGAGACGGGATGACAGGATTACCTTCTATACATAGATGATATCTTACAGACAAACCATGTCCGAATTTAGAGATAGCAACTGAAGAATATATATATTAATCTTCATACAAGATTTCAAAAAGTTGAATGCTGGAGTGACTCAAATATTGATATAAACGATAGAAAATATTGCGTTTTTGACTTTTAATTTAGAGAAATGGAAAGAATTTCGCGAAAAGTACTTTTCTGTTATTTGCACTTTATCTCAGAAAATAAATTACAGAAGTTTTTGTAGCCTTTTAATTTTCTCCAACTATATTCCGAAAAGCATTCTAACTCACCGTTTATCGCATTCTACTCTTCGATTTAATTTTTTCGAAAAATTGACTGAAAACTGACTTCTCCAGTTCCTTCGAATCCAAAGAAAAGGGTCTCGGGTTCTCCTGTTCTTCATGTCAGCAAAAACACTGGAGAGGTAATAACTCCTATTCTCTCAGTTGTACACAATGAATCCAACAAAAGAGCTAGGAAGTAAGAAAGTGTGTCCAAGAAAAGAGCTAATAATGTTCCTGCAGAGTTTAATGGTATAATATGATATTTTTACATATTCTGAATTTTAATGAGAGCATTTGACTATGTAATAAAATGACTCGTTTCTCTGATTTAGAACGAGTATAAGTTCGAATACTGTATACGATAAAATATTAATGGAGCCAAATTCGAAAAGAACAATGAAATTGTGTTTAATAACCGCGAGCGCATCAAAAGAATAATTGAATTATTTATGAGTTACTTGTATCCGAACGGTAAGTGACCCCATGCAAGATTACCATATGGAATCCATCTACGTGAAAGTCCCGCAGGTGGTTCAACTGAAGACGATTCAAACGGACTTCCTTATGCATTACCTTCGAAGTTATCTGAAAAAGCTCTACTATCTGAGTTACCAGCCAGATGCATTACGCAATCCCGAAATCGTTAGTTTTTTATCATATCTCCAGGACCTCCAAAGCTACCCAACTAATGAGAACCCATCAAAGGTTCTCGCGAGACAAGCAACCGTTGCTCCTCGCTTTGCGAAGTCAGATAGTGTCGAAAGTGTTCCGAGTGCTGCTACTACCATTCCAAGCAAGCTCGCATTGGATAGCATTAACAAATTGCAAGCGAAGAGAGAACCCGCTAATACTCCGAAGGAGACAGCCGGAATTACCGAGGTTAAATGTGAGGAGGAGGAAGAGGAAAGATCAGATGTGGGAACGGCTGATTCACAACTACAAACGACCCCGCAAGCAACAGATAATTTAATAAAGCAGCAGAAGGTGTCATTATCAAAGAAAATGTAAGAGATGACTCATTTTTTCAACAAAAATATAATCCCCTTCAAAGTAGCAAGAAGGTAAATACTTGCGGACATCCTGATCGAGAGCATTATGCAAAGGGAATGTGCAATAACTGTTATCATAAGAACGGCAGGAACAAGAAGCCGTGGTATTGTAAGCACGATAAACTATACGCTCATGGGTTGTGCCAACGATGCTATATCATTAAATATAACGCGGTAAGCAATTTTATGAATTGGTGAGGTTGCTTATGGTAAATTCAATAGAAAAAAGCGACAGAAAATCAGGCGATTCTGGAGCAACTGGATCTGCCATTTTTTAATCAGTTTAAGCAGAAAATGGCTGAAGAGAATGCCGGAGAAAATAATAAAGTTGAAGGAGAATTAAAGTAGTAGGCTGCGAAGGCCTTATTTTAGTCAGAGATTCGTTAGATTTAAGCAGCTGCAGCTCAGCTGCTTAACACTTAGCTTAGAGTTTTATAGGCAAATCTCTTATGCTAATTAATATTAACGTTATGATCTTTTAAACTAGAGAAGTGCAGAGTTAAGGATATAATTATATAATGTTGACTATGAAAGGTTTTTTAAAGTGGATATGCATAATGCCCAATTTCCTGCTGTCATCCTCGATGAGTGCATTTTAAATGTAGCGCAAAAGGAAAATTTACTGGGATTAGTGAATTAACACTTTTTAATTGATAGCTTGCCAGTTAAAGCCTATGCTCGGTGCTTTGATGAAGGGGGTTTACGAGTCAGCCTCACTGTTATTTTACAACCACATTACTATATTTTCAAATCTATAACTACAGGTTATGATGATTCTGAACAGAGAGATATTTTTAAGATACAGCGATAATTGATCAAAAAAGCAATTTATTCATTAGTAACATCAATGGGAGCTAAAAAAGAACGAAACGCCAAAGAGAGCCTCACTCTACAATCATTGGAAATTATTCTTAATATATCAAAGAGCAGTTCGAACACTCGTATTTCTCAATTTGAAAGTTGAAAAACAACAATTTTTTATTTCATTTAATAGCACACTCAAATGTCAGCTTGTAAAGTATCCTTGATTAAGAAATGAAAGCAAATGGCACCTCTTATATCTGTAACATATAATTGTATATACCCAACTAATTATCTATCGAAAGCTTTTAAAAACATCAAGCTTATAAAGCTTATTCTCAGTAATATTGACTGACTCATCCATAAACTGCTCAATTGGTCTTTCAGTTTGGTCTTTAACCACGAACATATCATCCATCATTCTCAACAGCTGGCTGTAACCCACTTTAAACTCCCGAATAGGAGCATTCTTGTCATTGTGTAAAAATTGGCATCGAGGACCATATTGGCACCAGCCTTTCTCCTGAAAATGCCTGCATTTGACAGTACGGTAGTTCGTAACCGGCTTGGCTCTCAGCTCTTCAATACCATGGGCGAATGAACATGTGTCACCTTTCGGGCATGGCTCATTGAGCTGGTAATGTTTGCACAGTTCAGTCTTTAGTTTATTCTGGAATCCTTTTCTTCGGTTGGCGATAACTTTTTCTCGTCGGGTTGGAGCGAAATAAAGCTGATTTTCTTTCAATGGATTAATCTCGCGAGGAACTCTTTCAAAGTAGTGGCTTCGAGGTTCAAGAGGATAGAGAACTTCGGTCATGTGTTAGTCTGAGCGAGGGAGCTTGGCTATTTTATTCTTTGAGGTTGTTTTTTATTAATTCTCCGGAAGCGTAGCTTAAATAGCCGCGCTGTTAAACAATAAAAACGGGTATCTCTCAATTTTTTGGGAATAATAGCACTTGGATCTATCTATATAGTTTACCGTTTCTCAGTTTACGCAGCTATCGGGAAACCAATTTCCCGATTAGCTCTGAGTACGAACCGCTTTCCGCTCTCTCTAAGTGAGAAATTCGGTTTGCAAGCAAATTTTACAGAATTTTTTGAGATGAGATTAGAGCGATTTGAGGTCTTTCTTCGAAAAGCTCACAACCATTGGTACCGCTTACTCTGTGGTTCGGAGTTAAAGGATTTTCTGGCTGTTAGATTGAGCAGGACTTGAAACGCAAAATAGCATCTGAGCTGTAGTAGCCTCCGAAAGCAATTTAAATAAAAGGCCGTTTTTTGAGATTGAACGGATTAATTAACCGGCATCTTATCTAAATTCGAGTTCGGGATGCAAATTTAACAATTCAACGGTTAGGATAAAAATAGTTCCGGATCTATCTCAAGCGTCCAGCAACGTATCTCAAAAATATTTGATTAAGCTTTGGCGAGCTGGTTGCGGACTCAGCGAATACAAAAGGCCTAACCTATTTTATTGGCAATGCCCTCTATCAATCACTACATGATTTCTTCTCTAACCAAGATTGCAGATGAAAACAAAAATATTTTGCCTATTTAATGACCATTTTTCTATATCTACTCGCATTTACTTTGTATTTTGCGATGACTAAATAACCAGGAGTGGCCGAGACATAAAGGCTTGACGCACATCTTCTTCGCCAGCACATTATTTGCAAAACAGGCAACATTTTTCACCTACAACAAAAATTTTAGAGTATTTCCGCAGAAAACCAACTTAAATAACCAGATGCAATCTTCATTCATTGGCTAAGGTTAAACAGAGCAACGGTTGAGACTTGCATTTGAATTAAGAGTGATTTGCATTAAAAAAATGTATAATATAGTTGCGTTCACAACAAAAACTAAGTGTATCTCTTATGAGTTATAAATTCTCTCGATAATGACTTTGTAAAAATTGCCTTTTGCCACTCGAAAGTTGCTTTTGCTACATTCATTTAATTTGCCATTAATATATCTCTCTCTATAATTCTCGATTATCGCAGTCGCTTGAAAATATCGAGCTTTGGTAGCGCATTTTCTTCAATATTTGATCTCTGACGAAGGAAATCTGAAATATCTTCTTCCACGCCATTGGAGACGCTAATACAGAAGCTATCTTGCATCGCTCGCATCAGTTGGTCATATGAAATCTTAATACTCTTGATTTCACCCTGTTGCTCATTGTGGAGAAATTGGCAACGAGGACCGTACTGGCACCATCCTTTCTCCTGGAAATGACGGCATTTAACCGTGCGATAGTTACTGATAGGCCGAGCTCTAAGCTCCTCTTGTCCATGCGCAAAAGCACATTCATCTCCCTTTGGGCAAGTTTGACTAATCAGGAAATGCTTGCAAAGCTCAGTCTTTTTTTTCAAATGGAACCCTTTTCTGCGCTTTGCTATAACCTTTTGTCTTCGAGTCGGCGCGTACAGCAGTTGCGTTTCTTTCAGCGTGTTAAGGTTTGCGAACTCCGAGTCTTGTCTGTATTCGTAGTCACACCTGTCGTTTGCTGCGAAGTGGAAATTGCTTTTGAAAGGAGCTGGTAGAAAGTCAACCATTTTGTGATTCGTTAGTGATAGTTCTATGCGCTTTATCTGTTTATGATTACATTGAAGAGCTCACTCTCTTATAAACCATAGGCAGAAGAAGGTTCTGCAATGAAGTCGTTTAAGAAAATTTAGCCTTTTAGATAGGTCTATCAACCCGTTACAAAGAATAAGAATCAATCATAATTTTTTAATCTTTTGCTTTAGAGAATGCTTCGATTGATTGTTCTTAGGAATAAAAACATTCTCTTTAATGAACTGGAATCAAAGTAAAAGAACAATGAGTGTTTCTCTTCTTTGTTCCAGAAAAAGAACCATATTAGAGTCATTAGAATTGTTCGAAAGCACAATTCGAAAGGAGTCTTAGCTAGGCATTGCGACGATGAAGAAACTCTTTGAAGAGTGGATTTATTATGGAAATTCATGGTGAAAGGGATGGCTAGAGTGGAAAGTACTTTGAGAGCGAGGTCATGAGGTTGGTTGGAAACCTCAGCCGAGCTTCGAAACAGGTTGGTTGTTATGGAAAAAGCTTCCGATAGGTGTTCTTTCTTTAATTTCGGATAAGTAACGAAATTTGATTGGAGTCATCTTGAGCTGGTATTCGTGAACAAAAGAAAATCGAAAATTTTATCGATCAAAATGGAATGTTACATATCTTGGTGTCTATGTAGCATATAAAGGATTTCTTGTCTATGTTCATCTAATGAGTGTATCATCTTCAACAAATCTCCGGAATTTAGGCTTGTAAATGTATAGTTAAGAGGAAAATATACAAGGTTCTCCACTATGAAGAGGTAGATGATAACTGTATTAATAACAAATATCATAAGGCCCTCATAAGGAGTTGAGAAAAAATCCTAAGAAAGCACGCTGCGATATTGCTGCCTCAGAATCTGAGCGATGAAGTCAAAGGAAAAAACAAATTAAAATTAAGATAGGTGAGAGAGTTAATAAGCGACAGTAAAATTTCTTAAGTCTCACTTGGAGTCCAGGAGAATCTTTGTGTTAATCAGACGATATCATTTACGAGATAAGTTTATTGAGGTATGTTGGCGGTTATTTGAGAGTTCTAAAACATAAAGTTTTTTGCGCTTAAAGAGTCATTAACTTGGGTCCTGTTGAGAAAAATATTGAGTGGAGGCTAATTGTGTAACTCAATAATCTCAGTTCAAAGTACTCGCTATATTTTCTTATTCTGAAAAGCATCATCATGTTAATGGCAAGTTAATGCTTATTGCTATGATGGATTTTACCAACCAAAGAAGTCCCAAGGAAACTAACTAACTATGAGAAGCTCTATTTTAGTGAGGCCGATCTCAGCTTTAATGGACTTTGCTGAACAAAGACTTTACCTCTAGCTCGCCATTTGATGACTAATTCCTCTTACCACCTTTTTCAGTATCGAAGAGAGAGTCAACGCTCCCTGTATCACAATGTATACTATGTTTGCTTAGCCAATCTGGGCTATCGAATTTCTCTTTGTAAACTCTCTATTCAACAATAACCCAAACAAAATCTGCGCAGAAAAAGCTGACGGCTCAGACTCATTTATCCTAAAATACAGGATTTATTTAAATTTCGATTTATCGTTGAACGGTTAGCGTCTTATCCTAACTCCTTTTGAGACTCCCACGAGCAGAACCTTTGACCTCATATGTCGCATCGAAAGATAAAGCTCAGCACATCACATTTGCTCCTCCCATCAATTATCTCTAGGCTCCTGTTAACCTTTCCAGACGATTTTAAGGGTGGAGGACTTATAAACAGAAGAATAGATTCTTAATGCTGGGCCAGTCCAGCCAAGAAGAAGGAGAGAATAAGGAGGTATTCCTGCTCTTCAATTACTTACAACCGCTGGTTTTCGTGGTTGCAAATACATTTTATGGATCAGGGATTATTTTGCTTCTGAAGATGCAGAATTAATTTAATAAAAATTTTCACATTCATTCTTATTTCGTTCGCCAAAATTCTTCTCGGAAATATCTGTTTCGGAATAGTTGTAGAACAGTGATCGAATGCGCATTTGCTCGATTAATCTCCCTTTATTAAGAGGTTTGCGACCTGAGTTATAATAAACTCAAATTAAGTTCATTTCACTGTGATAAAGACCTGACCGAGCAATGTCAGCTGTCATTTCCTGTAATTTCAATAAGATTTTCGTTGGCGGCCTTTCTCCTTTCACGAAAAAAGGTAAATCACTTTCTCTTTATCGTTGCCTCACCCTCACCTCTCAAGAAACTCTTCGAGACTACTTCGCAAGGTTTGGAGAACTCGCAGACTGTGTCATCATGCAGGATAAAAACACTGGCAAATTTCGAGGCTTCGGATTTGTCACTTTCCGCGACGCTACAGTCATCAATGCTATTCTTGCAAAAACTCACGTGATTGACGGCAAAACAGTATTTAAATCCTTTTTTTTTTAAAGATACTATTCACTGCATTAGGTAGACTGCAAAGTAGCGTTCCCTCGTGACCAACTCGCAAAGACCGAATCACCAAAGAAAGTTGAGTCGGAAGGCTTTGGAAAAATTCGAAAAATCTTTGTCGGTGGCTTACCGCACACGATAACCGAAGACAAATTCAACAAATACTTCGCTCGGTTCGGAACGATCGAAAGTTCATCCATCATGTATGACAAAACGACCGGCAAACCTAGAGGATTTGGGTTTGTGGTATATACTTCAGAGGAAGCTGCAGAGAGAGTCATTCAAAATTATGAGAAAAACTTCATTGATGAGAAATGGGTGGAATGCAAAATCGCAGTGCCGAAGTCAAAGATGTCTTCAACGAACACTTCAGTGAACTCTCAATTCGATGCATTTTCACCAACTATGGACTCTATTTCACCTGAACGACAAAATACTGCCGGATCTTTCAATTCCTTCGATTCCGGGATGAATATCTCAGATGTTTTTCCTGAATCTCAGCCGCAGTTCGTATATCGAACTGTGATAAATCCTCAAACTTTCCAAGGTATTATTTATCATCGCATTTCTCTCATTAAATTAATTTTAGAAGAGCGAATTATTCAAGTGGCGAATTTTAAATCGGTATCCGATAGCCTTCCAGTGACAAACTCTACTCTTCGAAGACCATTCAACAGTTGTGAAGAACCTTTCATTAAACCTTTCTCTCCCTCAGAGCAGATGTCTTTCGGACCTTATAGTATCCAGGAGACGAAGAGTGCTGTTCCGTTGAGAAGATACTCAAATGACGCGATGCCGCAGCAAAAAACGAATTATCCTAAATCGAAATACAAATTATCATTTGATAGCTGTCCTGAAGAGAATGATATTCTCTCAGAACTTCTCTCGCAGAGATTCCCTATGAATGAGATGGCGACTCGAAAACAGAGCGTCTCACCTTCTCTCTTTGATAGAGTGCCCACGAGCCAATATCAGAACTTCTCGCTCGGTTACCCAAGTCCAATGCAATTTGGTCAAGAAACACAAGGGTTTAATGAGATGAACGGTTCTTGCTTTGGAAATCGTACTCCCCAATATGGTAAATGATAATATTATGATGCAATTTGTAATTTTAATTTTTTAGAGAAATTGCCTTTCGTCAATTCAGGAGATGATTCAGATGACTACTAATTCAAAGTGAAAGCAGTCAAACAAAATATCTCTGCTTTTTATCTGAAAAAAGATATTGTCTGGTTTTTTTTAATTGGTTTTTTAATAAATTTGTCTCGATTGCGATAACCGCAGGGCGAGAACGCGAGCTTTTAAAATAAAAAGGAGCCATTTAATTGATAGAAGGTTACTTTAGATGAAAAATTGAATGAAACTTTTACTTGAATAATTGATTAGTAAATCGCCTCATACATCAAAAATTTCATAATGTTTGTGTAATTTATATACAAAACTTAGATAGCCCATAGCCTGCACTTTCTACAACATCTATCAAATGTTTCTTCTAACTACTTAGACTACATGTTCCATGCTCGAGATCTTTTTTGCGAGAAATTCTCAGAGAGTGAAGAATTTCTTGATGAAAACTTTTACACCTAAAGCCGCTATGAAAAATTGATTTCCGCCCACCACTACCAACAGTATATATTCATCGTTCTCCTAGCAAGCAAGGCCTTTATGAAAACTGCAGTTCGATTCCCTATGCGAGGTTTTATTGAATATCGATGGAAAATGAAATGCTTTTCTCTTGGAATTAACAAAGAGATTTGGACTTGGAGCTTGAGAAAGCAAAATATCTTGGTGATCGAAGACAAAATCTCATACTGGACTCTCCAACAAAAATGAAAATTCAGAGAAGGATCAAGACAAGCTGTTCATGTTTTTTTGTTCTTTCATAGAACTGATCTATTCAAGGAAGAAATTAGACTTTTTCGAATTTAGTATTCTCAAAATTAACAAGAGAGAATATTATCCTTGCAAAAAGAAAGTGGAGCGATATCAGCAATTTATAATTTGTTGAGATTTTCAATAACGGGTCTTTTCAAAGGCCAACCCTTATGATATCCAAAAATTAATGCAGTTACACGTAAATTCTCAAAAAACCATGCAAAAACTATTTAATGTAAAATTATTAGTATTATTATTTCAAAAAAATTATGAGAGAAAAAAAAAAACTTCTTCAATTGTCAATTTAAGCGGTAATTATATATATTAATATTATTACTACATTAGTTTAATCCTGATAATGTGCTTCGTGAAAAGCCAAAAAATTCAATGCATGGGCATGAATTATTCGAAAATTAATGATTGCTTTGGCGTGAGACTCACCTTCACGATTGAATATTCAGAAAAACTCTTCTTTTTCGTGGTTCTCCTTGGAGACTCCTCTCCAAGCAGCTGGAAACTGTTTGTACATCGCGAAATTTTACTCAAGAAAACCAGCTGGTCGTCTTCATCAAGACAATAGGAAACTCTTCTTTGAATATTGAATGTCTCCAAAGGACCGAGCCCTGCCTCTCTTGCGAACGTGCCGTCAGTTGGGTCAAATTCATAAAAAACAATCCCATTTTCGTCATGTATAACGAGTATTTTCCCTCTATCATTTTGGACTATCGGTGCTCGAATCAGTCTCGGAGGTTTCTCACAGAAATCCGCGATCGGAATAACCTCCCACGTCTCTGACTCAAGATCAAAAATACTGATGTTATAGTTAAAAAGCGTCGGAATTCTCGACTCCAAGCCTCCTACGACGAGTATCTTGCAGCTATAATTCTTTTCTGAGTCAATATAGCACAATGCGCTTCCATTTACATGCGGATAGGGCGCATTAGGCATCGGTATCCAGACCTTTTTCTTGAGATCGTATCTGGCGCAAGAGGATACAAACTCGCCGTCTTGCTCTCCGGATAGGAAGAAGATGTTATCCGAACTGCAGCAGACGGTGGGATTCGTGAATTTAGGCACATGCTCTCCCAGGAATTTAAAACTGTTTCTCGAAATACAGTATTCAAGGTGTATTTTCCCAATGAAATGTATCGTGTCGTTATCAACAGCAACCAGCGTTGATTCCTGCAGATGAGAGATTATTTCGTTGCGGATCACCGCAGCGCCGTAAGAAGAAAGCTCAAAGTCTGAATGCTCACAATGGGCGAGTCTCAGGTCGTTTTTCTTCCAAACCTGGGTTTTTGTATCGTACACACAAAGTTGGATCCTTTGCTGGTCAACGTAATATAAAATCGAGGGCAACTTGAATCTTTCTACTATTGGCGAGGTTCTCGGAGAGTCTAAACTTTGTAAACTTTGGTCTCGGACAATCCTCGCTGGGAGTCTCGTAAAACTTTTGATTGGAAGGTCTCGTGGCATCGAATGGATTTCTTTTGAGTCATTGATTTGGATATGATCATGCTGAGATGAGGTTGGGAATTCTGACGGGAAATCTTCTTCAAAACTGCTTTCGACCTTCGGTTCGACCGATCTACGCATGGACGCCTGCGTTTTTTGAAAGCTTGGTAAATCTTTATCATTAAAAGAATGCCTACGTCTCATTTCATGAGAAGGGCTCTTAATTTTAGAGTGTTTAAGACCCATTTATTTATCAGACAACGAGTTCAGTTTTGTTGTTAATAAATGATTATTTTTTAAGCATATGAGCCAGCAAATATATCACTTTACTTTTTGGAACAGTTATTTACTGATATTCAGTCGGTCCAACCAAAGGCAACAATAGCGAGGAAATACTGAGTATTAAACTGGATGCTAAACAGGAACCTACTGTATGTGATAATAATAAAAAAAAACGCGCTCTGATCATTTAAAATTATTCAAGAATAAAAGAAATCACTGATTGATCAAATTCGCGAAAGTCACCTTGCAAAGATTGAAATAAAATCAAGTACCAGCAAATTTAAGGAACCCAGTGAATTTAGGGACAATTTTTGCATCTTCTGAAGGCGATTTCTTTTTCGAAATAACGGCTATAAGAATAGTTCGCCATTGGCAAAGACGCAAAAGGATTTTTTGAAGGCAAATAGCCGGATTTGTGATTTGTACTTATTCAGATAGAGTTTTCGAAATGTGATGTATTGTCGTGGGAGTAAGGCTTTCTTTAGGGGACATGCTCGCTGTACTTAAAAAGAGTGAGGAGCTTTGTGTTTTCTGGCCAAAGAAGCTTTTAGTTTCTAAATTCTTCGCAAAAATTCTATGTGAAAAAAGAGTTTTTGGTGAATATTAAGTTTTTTTCAATAAAGAACGCTTAATTTACAATATTTTTTATAATTGTTTTGGTAGTGGAGGAGAAAAGGGGAGATATTGTAAGAAATTGAGGTGATTAGACTTGACTGTGAACGCATAATGGAGGAGAGTCATTGGTGGACTGATGGGACTAGTTTGACTGAATCGCCTTAAATTGCCTTAAATTGATGACTTATTTTGGAATTCTAAACATCGAAAATAGAACACCTTCCGAACAGCATATGGATTTTAAGATAAAACGCAAGGTTATCTTTGGAATAATCTCTCCTGAAAAGTTTTCTAATGCATCTGGCCTCTATAGCTGAGCAGCCAAGAAATTCCGCAAGTCTCATTTGCTCTTAGACATAAGGATAATATGACTCCAAAAATTTGAAAGAACAATCAATTTGTATGTTTTCTTTGTTACTCAACAAAAGTTCTCGCATACTAAGCACTAGCGGAAAGGTATCTGAAAGAATATTCCGAATAATATAAATACGTCTTCCAAGCACATTACCCAAAAGGACTTAATTCGATTTAAGAAATTGAAAAATGAATGAGGAGCTTTCTTCCACGTCATTTTGTTTGACTCTCGGGCTTAGGCTTGTACTTATTTTAATCTGGTTGTTTTTGATCATAAAAATGTACTGTTAATTGCCGTCAAAGCGAATAATTCATATAATATCATCAAATATTTAGAGCAACATACGGAGAGTGTTACTGAGAATTGAGTAAATAAGGCAGAGTGGGCTTATAAAGTTTCTTGTTTGTATGAACCCCCAATCGCAATGCATTTCGCAACCCTTGCTCTTTTGAATATTCAAATCGTGCGTTCCTCATTCTCTTTTGGGTTTCAGTTGATTCGTTCTAAAAACTTTGGTGTTGCTTTCTATTTCACCTAATCCATTCGAACTTGCTTGACACTGAAAAGCTCAAGCAAAATTAAATTGAGAGGCATTATAACAACTGCGGTACTTGACAAAAATTTGGAAATATCAGAGTTTTGGTACTTTGATCCTCATTTTCAACAACAACAAAAAAAAAACACACACAACGCACCTAATGATTATTTTCAAAAAATGAAACAAAAACTTTGTGCTCTTAGAGGAAAAAATACCCATGCAGAAACGCAAGTATAAATGGATACAAAAATAAACACCACTGATACTTAATTCCAGCATTATGCTGTTTCCTTTGATTAAAACAATTAAAAGGGATTATGATCCTCCTAGCTCTTATATATATTTCAATTGGATTTACTTGTTAGACTTAACTTACAAATTTAAAGATAGGAAGAGTTCTCTAAATGCTCCCCTGGGAACGCCGTTTGTGGATTGATCTTCAGGTTATTAAACGCGCCAGGATCCGACCCTTGAATAGGTAGGTTAAACCTCATTCCCGGGTTTTCCACCAACGTCTGCTCCGTAGGGAACAGTCTCATCGCTTCATAGAGCTGCTGTTGCTGCTGCCTCATCATAAGTTGCTGCTGCTGGTTAGCTAATAACTGCTGGTGCTGAGGCAGGACTTGTTGCTGTTGTTGCAAAGGCGTTTGATTAACTTGGAAATGCTGAATCGAAGTCGCTTGTGGTTGAGACCTCATTAAATTGGTCTAATTATCCCAAATAAATTCGCTATTCGAAGACAATATATATTACTAGCTGCGAAACGTCAGAAAATGCAAATTCTGGGGCCATTTGTGGAAGGTCATGATTAAGAAGCGGATTTAAGCCAGGGTTGTTTTGAGGGTTTCTTGTCGAAAACACCATCAGCTTCAATTTCTCAATCTGCTGGCTTTTGAGGAAAGAAATTAGTTACACTAACCCTTGAATGTTGTGATTACTTTTGAGTCAAAAACCGCTCGGTTAGAATTTCGTTTTCAGCGGAAAGTTTCTCGATTCGTTGGTTCATTAGAAGCAAATTATCAGCAAGCTCTTTTTGCTGTTTCTTCAGCACAAAATTCTATATTGCAATGTAAATATTCCTCCACTCACTCAAATTCCATACTTCCTGTATCGCTCTATCAGCCTGCTCAGGCTTGGATTTTTCGAGACTCACATCAGGCGGTTTCAGCATATTTTTTTGATCTTTCATTGCGACTTTTTTTCTCTTGATTCTGCACAGCAATTCTCTAAATTTTGAAAAAGTTATTTGCTTCATAGCCCTCAACACATCGTTTTTTTTACTTATGACCTCTCCGGAACATCTCGTGACTATAATGATTCTCGCAGGTCTCGGACTTTATCTTTTTAAACCCATAGATGTTCAACTATATCCAAAGTTATTTCAATAATACTAGACTGATGTGCTACCTGTCTGATAAAAGAAGCAAAATTGTTATGTTTGAAATATTTTGGGAGGATTTTTTCGGAAAACTCGACATGGTTGTGGATCAGGATACCAGACCCATCGCTGGTCCAGCTAAAAATCTCTGGTTGCTGCCCGCCCTACCAGAATTAGACTTGATTAGGATTTTTTTTGGAAATGGGAATTACCTCAAATATACCGAAGAGTATCTCAATGAATTTAGTGACTTTATCTTTCTTTTTTTTCGTCTCCTTTAGCTTTTGAGAGAGACCCGCTACGTCGGGCTGAGGCTCGATCTTGGTGAACATTTAAATGAATTTTGTGAGTAGTTCGGAGAAGAATTCCTTTTCAGAGAATGTCAAATAATTTATTTAAAATCGAAATTTTCAGACTCGTAATCTCTTCTTAGAAGGAATTTACCCCCTGCTAAAGCTCTAGAATAACTTCTTAATTACTTCAGTAGATCAGAGCACTAATTAGGAGTAAAAAATGAAATTCGAAAAGAAAGAAAAAGAATTTAGATTGAAAAATTCGAAGCGATAGATAATATCATGAACATCCAACTGCGCTCTTACTGGATGCTGAAGCAGATTACTCCTGCTGAGCGATATAAGGGAAAGAATGATTGGATTTGAGAGTACTAAAATTCGAGCTCTCACAGCTGAGAGAACGGGATATTATTATGGGAGGATAAAATTTAATGGTGCTAGTGTAGATAAGAGTACAGAGAAATGAGGTTATTAGAGATCATTGTATCGTTAGGAAAGACTCTCGTAACAATGTGAGACTTTTTTTCTGCAGAATAACAAAAGTAAAGAAAAACGGAAGTGCAACTACTCTGTTAGCGGTAGCAGAGAGAGAAAGTAATTATAAATGTCAATTTATGAAGATGTTTTTGAAAGTCCCAAAGCAAACAGCACTCGGGGGCTTAGCCAAATTGATACGAAACCAAAAAAAAAGATAATTCTACCTTGAAATCGGCAAAAATTCTTTTTGCTGATTGGACGATACGAAAATCGTTGAAATTAGAGAGATATCTTCACAAATAGATCTGATAGGTATCGATAATAATAGGAAATTTTGATTTAAATAACAATAATGACGAGGAAGAGGTTTCCTTGCATTGTTTGCATTCCAATTTGTCTGATTTTTTTTATGTATCGGAAGCTTTTATTAAGATACAAAGCCATTTAATTGTTCTCTAAATTTTGATAGTGTCAAAATATTTAAAACTCCCGCGGTAAATGTGTTGTAGAAAAACACAAAAAAGCGGTCTCTGTAGGCCTCCTCCGATGATTTTGTTAGTTTCGGCCCGAAACTATGGAGCATGAATGATAAAAGTTGGATGTCCTAGGCCATTAGCATTTTGATTTAATCGGAGACTGGTTTAAACGCGTACTTGCATATTATTTGCGATAAGAATCATAACTTAACTTCATCATCAGGAATAAGCAGAGCTATTGCTTGAAATAAATATTGTTGGATGCAGCATGCTAAAATTGATTTTTTGATATGATTAGTTAGCCGAAACCAAACTTAAATCTTTCATTGTAAGCTTTCATTATTCTCTTGGAACCATGAGAAATATGTCTCCTCTGTTGTTTTGAGTAGATGAATACATTTTTGAGCGCGTTTTTCACACATCATTTCATCATCAGATTTGATGTGAAACACATCAGAGAATATCTTTATTTGGCCATAAAATTTTGTCTTTACGAGACCTGTCAACAAGTTTGGTTTCCACACTTTTCTTTTGTGTTAATTCTTTGAATAATCCCTAAAAAGAGAAGCGACATACACTTTGACGTTTCAGGGCTTGAGTTTCTAGTTTTGAGAGAAGTGACGCGGTAAGAATTTCATTTTTGACTCAGATTTGAACATATTTTGCGATCTTTCGTTCAAAATTCGGAGTCGCACCACGTATTATTTAAATTCTGTCGATTTAAAATTTAACTAAAAAGATTAATAAAAAAAAAAATCTTTGGTAATATTCCTGTGATATCGATACCCCGTGAGCCAGTGGCGACACCTTAAATTAAATGATTAAACCATGGAAAATAAAAAAGCTTTTCTTCATCTTTTTTCTCATTGAGATCTTTCCTTCACTCACAAGGCCTAAGTTCCTCCTTGATTTCTACTCCACAAACAGTCTACAAGATCCCATCATCTTCATTTCAATATCAGATTGAAAAAACGCTAACCCCGCTAAATTGTTACTTAAGGCAAGAGCGCACTCCACCAAATTAGGTGGTCAGGCTTGCTAGCACGTCAGAAAGCGAAATGATGACTTTATACACGGAAAATGATCCGAATTTTTAAATTTCTGCACCTCCTGAAAATTAAATCAAAAGGAGTTCGATCCAAAAAAATATAAATCATGTTTTGGAAGCTCATGTAAAGATTAAAATAGAAACTAATAATTT
>ENA-UOTX01000550-UOTX01000550.1-compost-metagenome-genome-assembly--contig:-NODE-550-length-38408-cov-8.467089_pt1 | contig 38408 bp, 26 predicted proteins | sample MGYA00238143_ERZ746982 | MGnify/ENA primary metagenome ERZ746982 (study PRJEB28758, sample SAMN06268862) | compost metagenome | isolation source: single cell | place: USA: California, Emeryville, Joint... | reverse complement strand
TTTCTCACATTCTTCATCGCTGGAATGGACACCACAGGACATCTACTCACAATGGCCACTTATTATTATTACAATTCTCCTCAGGAAGTGAAAGATGCAGTGATGAAAGAGGCAGAGTTCCTTGTTAAAAGAAATGAGGATATTACACCAGAAAAGCTCAATAAAGTTGAGAATCTCACAGCTTTTCTCAAGGAAACACTTAGAATGGCAGGTCCAGCGCCAGTTTTCTTTGATAGAGAGGCGGCTGAAGAACACTACATTGCTGATGTGAAGATACCAAAGGGAGCAATGATCAACTGCGCCTTTGTGAGCAATAACTTCAACCCTGAGTATTTCAAAGCTCCAGAGAAATTTAACCTGAACAGATGGATCCCAGGACATGAAGATTTTGATGAAAAGGCTACAAAAGATCCATTCATCTACACGCCATTCTCTGCAGGACCAAGAAATTGTATTGGACAGCATTTAGCGATGATGGAAGCGAAGATCATATTTAGTATCTTCATTACGAGCTTCAAGTTTAAAATACCAGAAGATTTCAAGATGAGGATGAGGATGCTGTTTTTGTATACTCCTCGAGATCCCTTATATATTGACATCGAAAAACGAGACTAAAAATCTCCGAACAGATAAGTTAGCTATGAAATATATATTTAATTAAGACCTTCTAAAACAGATCGGTATATTTGAATTGATTCCAATTGAATTTCCTTTAAAAAAGCAAAATATAGCTTCCATTGAGTGAGACCCAAATCACGACATCATATCAAACAATAACGGGGAAATAATTATTGGCAACTAGTTTCTGTATATGCCCCGAAGAAAACGACAAGACTTGCATATTTTTGAGTTGACTATTATCGAGCTTCAACGGTATTCAATTTATGTGGTGCTATGTGGTCTATTTTGATTTTCCAGTCCGCGGTGTTCCTGCTGTAGAGATTTACCATGTTGAGTTTTACGATACTTATCTCGCTAATAATTTTATCAACGAGACGTATTTCTTCCAGTTTGAAGGTGTATTGGCTCAATTTGTTAACCTAACTGCAGTTAACCAAACTCTTATGGGCCTTTCCACACTAATTGAATCCAGAAACTATGTTGGGTCGCTTTTTGTGGTTAATTCGAACTTTACAAACTGTACAGTGGATTTATCATCAGCACTCATCGCTTACGAGGGGTTGATGAGTGTAGCCTAGTACAGCGATTTCGTCAAGGCACGCGTTTTTTCAATCGAAAATTCATTGCAAAAAAAAAAACTACGACTATGTACACAGAAACCAGGCCGTTTGTCGTTTATAATTCAACATTCTCAGACATTCATGCCTTGGACACTTCGATTGTGATCTGGTGCACAAACCCTCAGGCTATCTTTCAAGGGAACACCCTGCGGAATATTTCATTGAACAACTCTCGCTTATTACAGCTTGGTTCATATATACCTTACGCTAACATTCACGCGTATTTTCGAGATAGTATTGAATACGTGTATCTTCCTACAACGACCTGGTTCGACTTCTTCGAGGCCGCAGAAATCGCAGCACTGGCTGGTAGTTCACTAGTAAGTTCTCTTTTCTATGCTGAGAGAAACCAGACCTGCTTATATGACTCAAAATTGCGCCACCTTCATTTATGTTAAAGACAACGTAATTGATCAAGTGAATACCGTTAGTTCAGACTATGTAATGGGACTCACGAACTTTCAAGTCCATAACAGTTCGGTCGTTGTCATTAACAACACATTCTCCAGAATAACAGGAGTTTCAATGGTTGATTTTTCTGTTATTTTAAGCGATTCGATTGATCGAGCTTTCATTATTGGAAATAAGTTAACTCAAATTGATCTCCTGGGCTATGTTTTCTCTCTTACTTCCTCGACAATGGATCATTTTTTGTTTGACTCAAATAGTATTTCGAATACTTCCAAAATAGGGGCTTATCCTCTAGAATCTTACGAATGCAACAACATAATCGTTGAAAATATGCTTGCGCAAAATGTACAATCTGAAGCCGATTTTATTAGCATGACTTGCACATTCATCTCCATTCAAATCAAATTGAAAATTCGACCTTTGAAAATATTGTGCAGGAAAGCAATCAAGGCGTGCGCCAAGCGGCCAATTTTATCTTTGTCTCAACCCAGAGCATCTCGTCGAGCAAAATTGGAAGCGTTAATTTTCAGGAGAACGTGTTCAGGAACATCACCTTAACAAGAGAGGGAGGTTACACCATGAGCACGATTGGAACATCTTTTATTTTGCTGTACCTGCCACAATCTCTCGCAATCATCCAAAATAATACTCTCAATGGAATAACGCTGCCCGACGGAACTATAATGACAGTATCGGCTCCTAACCTGAATATTGATAGCTCTACATTCACTCATCTGTTGTTTGGAGACGCTAAAGACGCTTTGAATCTAATAATCAAGAACTTGACACTTTCTAGTAATATTTTCGCAAACTGCCAAAGTCTTAATTTAATAGGAGCAGGATTGGTCAAGCTAACAACTCCTTTTTCAGTCCTTGGGTCCTCCGCCAATGTGAATATCACGAATTCTACGTTCGTGGACAACACAGCACCCACTGGAGCACTAATATACGTCTCAAAATCTACAATACAGTTTTTGTTGAAAGATTCGTTTATTGTCAACAATTTGCCTTCAAATAATCAAGGACAAATATATTTTGTAAATGTCTCTGGATCGGAGATAAACGCTACGAACTCCACCTTTATCAGTAATCAAACGTCGCAAACAGCCTCGAATTATATCCTTTTTATCGAATCGAGCTCTCAAACGTTAATGGCTATTGATAATTGCAGTTACATGGTAGCGGGAACTAACTCTAGCAAAGTGAGAATCTAACCCTCGGTCAGAGCGCTCTTTTCGTGATGAACTGTGACATGACGAACCATTTCACAGAGAATACTTGGCACCTTGCAATTGAGAAAAGCAACTTCAATCTCCTGGACCTCACAGATGGGATTATTATGATTAATTCAGATGAATATCTGAAAGAAGTGTTAAATAATCTTACAGTCTCAATCACAAATCCGAATTTCTCCAAAATTAGCTTAACTGGAGCGAACTCTCTGATCACAGTAACGACTTCTCTCATCGGGAATGATCACCCTGAAAACTTCTCGATAGTGATAAGGAACTGCTTGTTTTCAGAGATAAATGCAGCTGAAGCCTCTGCTATCTATTCTTCTGTTGAATCTCTCTATCAGAATGTGCTTTTGTTAGATAGCAATGATTTTCGAAATATCAGTTCAAGCAGCAGTCTTGGAGGAGGGATCCTTAACCCATCAACAACGATGCTCTCTCCGATGTCTGCTGAGAGAAGCAATGACGCAACAACGATTAAAATCACGAACAACACGTTATTAGGAATAGAAAGCTCGGAGGGCGGAGGCGTTATCTCATGGAGAAGCATGAATAACCTCATAGCGTTCTTAATTATCAACAACAGCTTTGAAAGTGTCAGTACAAGAGGAAATGGAGGCATACTCCTTGCGAACTACACTATTGACGCAGAAGCGAGTTCCATGCAGTATGCAGTGTTTAATTTTACGAATAATTCGTTCAAGGCAATCAGTGCTCAAAATGGAGGGCTGATTCAATTCATTAGTAAATCACCAGAACTCATAGAATTCATTTTTGAGGCCAACAAAGGTGAGGATATTACTGTCTCACAAAATGGAGGAATCATCAACCTTCCTGACTACATTTAGTATGTTATCATCCTAAAGGTATGAATTATAAAAACGCTTAGGTCCGAATAGATTGAATTCATCTCACATTGAGTGAGTACTGGAGTATTCATAAAAGAATTTTATTCTTCCAATATTTTTTCTTGATTGGAAATCCTACTCTCAGTTAATGTGTTGGGTTCCCGAAATTGGAATAAGCAGACTCTCTTTTGAGTCTCAATCGAATTCTTTCCAACCGTTTGTAAGAGAATATATATCTCATTGGTCCGCTTTCTTAAGATTCACGCTTTCTAGCATGGATAATCAAAAAAATAATTCCTGGGCTAAGCAAAATGTTTATTCATGAGTTTTTTCTTTGTTGAAGCCGTAGTCTCGTTAAATTTCATATTTTTACAGATGAGTAATTTGCCAAACGAAAAAGCTTCTAAGACTACTACTTTACTATTTCTTCTTACGTATTCTCACGAAAATTCTCTTAAATATTCGTATACCCTCTACGAAAGCAAAGGCCAGAACAGTGAGATGTAGTCTGTTTGTGGCCTTGTCCTCTCTTGAAATAATTCCATTTTCCTCACTCCTAACAAAGAGCAGTACAGACAAACTTTAACTATAATTTTTGATTTTTTAAAGTGTTTGAACGATTAATATATATATCATTATCCAAATAGATAGATCATATTCTTTATTATGGATTAAATCAAATATTTTTAATGATTTCTCCGATTGAGCGACACTTTTTCAATTGTTTCCCTAGCGAAATGCTTCGTCTCCTCCAACTCAGCGTTCGACCACGGTAGTTTTGACTTTGGATTATTTAAAATTAAATCTTGCAATTTCCCAATTGCTTGCTGCAATATCTCACTCGGACTCGCATTCCTCGAGGCCAGTGACTGCTTAAAGCTCTGGCTCAGCACATTCAGCGCATTCTCAAGCAATTTATCGATTTTTTTCAACCTCGACTTCGCATAACTCTGCGAGAACTCATTCTCAAGGAAATCCAGCGTTTCTTCGCGGAACTTCTTTGAACTGAGAATCAGCTCAATGTACCTCAAATTGAACGATTTTAACTCATTCTTCATACACGCAACTCCCTCAGGGCGATACTTGCGTCTTTGGCATGGCGGATAGAACGTCGAGAGGTCCAGCCCCTTCTCCTGCGCAACTTCCGCGAAGAATGCGCTGTAGAACGAATTTACATCGGATTCCTTCTTCCTAAGAGTGCTTCGGCATTTGAGCACCGTTATAAGGAAGTCGTTTTCAATGTGCTTCAGCGCAGACTTAAAAAACAGTTTCTGCTTCTCCTCCCTCCTCTTCGAGGTCCTAACCCCTTCACTCTTCGATTTCTTCTGGTTCACAGAGATCACGATGGTTTTTTCGAAATCATTCAACTCTTCGAGTTCAGCCTTTTTGATATCGTCCCCTCGCAAGACTCGGTCGATCATGTCTCGCAAAACCCCGAAGTTTTTCCTCATTTTCGCCTCGACCTGCTTGACAAGGTTCAATTCGTTGTCAGCTTCAGCCACAGAGGGGTTCTCCGGCTCAAACTCCATTTTAATTTCATATTCGATCTTGGCCTTTGGCTCTGAAAACGTCGAGGAAATCTGTGGAGTGCTTGATTTCTCAGATACTCCCTGGGAACAGTGATCGTTTGAAGCGTTCTCGGACTCGATCTCCATGCCAGTTCGTGATCTTGTCGGATTCTCCGAGTCAAACTCGGCCTTCATGTCCGTATTATTACTAAAATATGTGTATTCTGAGCCCTTTCTCGTCATAGTGTCGCTGGCGTTTTGGAAATGTTGGTATAAAATTGGAGAATCATCGAGGTAATCTTTCTGATAAAATTCGTTTTCTTCGTATTTGATAAATGAAATCTCACCCAGCATACTCGCGTCTGTGGGCTGTGGATTCACGTTGTGATAAAGAATTTGATGACCCTGTTGTTGGAAGAACGCCTCCTGAGATTGGTCCTGAGAGTGATTCTCAAGTATGAGATTCGCAGGATGAGAAGAGATAGATTGAAAAAATGAGCTTTGGTTGGGCTGGGAAGGATCGACCCAGTTGTACGCGCGATTATTGTACTCGAGGTTATAGGACGGATCGAAGGGGACGTTGAAAAGTTTATTTCTGTTATCCATATTGATTTCTTACGTTTAGATACTTTAGTAATTATTGCGTTGTTTCAGATTAAATCACAGTGTAGGAATACTGAATTACTACTTTATATTAATATCTATAAATAATTAAGAAGTTCACAGCTCAAGAATATGAAGAACCCCGTTTAATTATTTCAGGTATCTGATAATTAATTTTCAAGTTACGTGTCAATTTGGGTGGTGACGTGTTGATTCTTGAATGCAAATGCGCTTCTGCGGCTGTGGACTTGACGGGTTCAGTCAGCGGGAGGATTCGTTTAAGGAAGAAGGAGAAAATGGTAATGGGAAAGAAGCACATTTTCTCTCGTAATCTTGAAAGAGAAGATTGAAGAGTGATTAAGAATGTAATGGGTGAGTGAATAGAGCTAAGCTATGAGGAGGTTTCCTGAAAAGTCTGCGTTAGAGAAGAATATGGCAACTTTCATCCGTTGCGAAATTTTTAAAGACGACCATATTAATTTATCAGCCAGCGATAGCGAGCTAGTGAAGCTAAATTAGAGAAATAAATCAGAATCAGACTCAAACAGAGATCAATCGTATAATTGTTTAATTTCGGGATAGGTTTGCCAGATAACTTGTATTCGCGGACTCGAGCGCGGGTTAGGTAGCTCAGCGAATTTGAACCTTAAGTATGGTAGGTTAAGTCCATTCGCTGTTTGCTGTTTTTAGTATTGCGGAACATGATTCTCAAGAACTACTTAAATTAGAAACAAAGTCAGTTAATGACTTAACTTGTCACAAAACCAAATCAAAAATAATTAAAAACTAAATTAATGCGTATCTCTCATCTCACATTGTTGGCTTCTTTACCTAACCCTGAGCCAGTTGGAATTATAGAGATATAAATGAGTGCCTGACTTTCTGCTCCTCAGCAGAACCAAAAGGAACTAACAAACCAGAAATTTAGAGAATGCCTCTTCAGTTTTTCTACTAATGGTCAGACGAATCATGAGATTCACCATGAAACTTCCCTGAATTCCTTTGTATTCAATTTCTTTTGGACGCAGATCTAACCAATATTCATCAGTGTCTCAGAATTTCCTTCAGTGATTAATCTCATTAGGCTTCAAATTAGCCCGGGAATTAATTTAATTACGCTTCTAGTCATCATCCGATGGATAAAAACAGTTTCTTCCAATTCTCCATCGCTTTTCCACCTCGAATGACCACTTTGATGCTAAATTCAAAAGATTCCTCCCGAGATAAATTTTCCATTGTATTTTAACACGAGGCGAGGTAACTCAATGATTTTTGAATTCAGAGCAAGGCCTTTTGATTATAATAAACTTATTCAATAAAAAGAAATCTATTTGGAAACATGGCATCAACAGAAGGCGAGACACAAATCTCTAAGGCTGACGAAACCAACAAGGAGGAGAAGCACGCCGGTAATGAAGAAGCCAACCAAGACCCAAACTTCGACCCTAATGAGGAGTACGAAGAAGAGAAAAAAGAAGAAGGCAAAGATGATCAGGAAGAAGGTAAGGAAGATGATCAAGCCGGTCTCGATGCGCACTGTAATTTCTTTTTTCTTCCAATACCCTCTCTTATTCACAACATCCAGTGCCTGAGGAAATCGTGCAGTCTTCAGAAACCGATCAAAAATCAATATATGTGAAAAATGTCGATTATGCCTCCACGAAAGAGGAACTGACCGAATTCTTTAAGGATTGTGGCAAAATTAATAGAGTCACCATTATCCTCGATAAATTCACAGGGCATCCTAAAGGGTATCAGTAGCTAGACATGAACCCGGGCTAATTTTTCTCTAGATTCGCATATATTGAGTTCACGGAAAAAGAAAGCGTGGAAAATGCGAAGATTCTCGATGGTGCAACGTTTAAAGGCCGTGTCATTTCAGTGTTGCCAAAAAGAACGAACCAACCACATAAAGGAAAAGCAACTGGCAGAGGAAGAGGCCGTGGCAGAGGCGGAAGCTGTAAGAAATGAAATTTGAGTTCAAAATGCTTTACTAATCAATGTAGGGTATAGAGGCGGTCCTGGATTCTATATGAGAGGTCCCATCATGTACCCAATGATGGGAAGGGGAATGAGACGTGGAGGATACCGTCCATACTAATTCGTATTGTGATGTTGGATGCTGCTAGTATATTCACTTTTTGTAACTAACCGAAGAATGACTAAACCTCCGGAGGAATCTTCACGTGAATAAAAAATATGAAAACTCTCAAGAAAAAAAAAAATGAAAAAAAAAGTCTCAAAATTAAAAAAATGAAAATAGAAAAGAAAAAAAATATAAAAAATAAAGAAAATAAGAGAGTCTAATGTAAAAATGAGAGAAGATTCCTCCGGAATTAAAAGCTCATTAAGGATTTATTTTTTTCATAAGTGTTGAATGAATGTGTTAGTCTATTTAGGTAGAGAGAGCGAATTGGTCTTACACCAATCCACCTTGACTTTGCAATATAAAGCTAATTAATTACTTAATTTGCTAAATATTAAGAGAGAGAGATAGTTCATTAGGATTTGTAGTTAGTTTGAGGTAAATGGAAGACTATGTCACATGACCAAGCGGATGCTTTAAAAAAAATGCATTCGATGGGGAAATTCAGAGGACTGTTTTGAAAAACTCAATTTTCTGTGGAAATCGGGTTTAGTATCCGTTTTTGAGGCCGAAGGAATTCTCAAGGTTAGAAATATATTTTAATTCGATATCACAATGTCAGCTCTCGGCGTAAATACAATGAATACTATAGTTTCTTCATTCATTCTGCGCACTTAGGACATGGAAAACGGTTTTGGAGGCGATTACGATCTGAAGAAACGCGGATCTACGGGCTCTCGGTCGACTGCTACGACAATGGATGCGTTTGGTGAGGACACAAGCTTCGGAGGCGAACCTCTTCCCGCAAAAGGCAGCCGACAAAGCGAGACAGCCCCTTTAGTGCAGGAGAAATACACAAATTACTACCAGCAGAAAGCAGCATATCTTCAGGATCAGTTCGGTCTGGACAAAGCGGCCCACCCGATTGCCTGTATCTTCACTTGCTTATTTAAATTCGGAGCACTGTTTATGTAAAGCCTCTCTTGCTTTTCTTAACTAATACTGTGACTAGGTACATATTTGTCGGTGGTTTCATTAATCCTATCCTAACATTCATTATAACTGTGCTTCTGAGCGCTTTTGACTTTTGGATTGTGAAAAACGTGTCCGGAAGGTAACTCTTTTTGGCTTATCGACTCTAACCTCCAGCAGGTTGCTTGTCGGGTTGAGATGGTGGACAAAGATCAAAGAAGACGGGACTGAAGAGTGGATTTTCGAGTCAAGAAATCAGAAAGTAGAGTCTCATTTAACGGATTCGAGGATTTTCTGGTGGTCTCAGATCGGAGCTCTCAGCCTATGGTCACTGATGAGTATTTTTTGCATTTTTGGCCTTAAGATCTTCTGGGTAACGCTCTCACGATTCTGCACAACCTTACTACTCTTATTCAGGGCACATGCTGTGCGATTTGCTGGTCGCTGACTTCTACTAACCTCTGGGCTTACTACAAATGCAGCAAAGGTAACTTTTCCTCTATTTAACTAAATTAACTATGCTTGGACAGAATACGATAAGAAGTTCAAAGATCTCGTCCAAGGAGCGGGTATGTTCGCTGCAAAAACCATGCTTCAGCGCTTCTTATAGCCCATTTGCATATATTAACTCATTTCTAACTGCAATCAAGTGTGTAAATGACGCTTTAGGGGTAGATTTTTCTCAACAGTAGTCAACTTCCATGAAAATTGTACTTAATAAAGACCATGAATCAAACAAACTTGACTACGATTGAATCCATAATCACAACTCTAAATAAGTCAGGCTCGCATCATCACACTGTATCGCAAAGCAGCATCACGCTTAGCTCCTTGATAAAGAGCAGAGCTTAAGCAATTTATGCTCTCTTTGGTTCTTCTGGTCTACCGGCGTTCCAGTTAGGGGATCTTGGCTTGCCACCGGCACCAACAACGAGGTTCAAGAATCTTTTGTTGTATTGGATTCTCTTCCATGCTCTGCCCTTAGGCTTCTTCTTCAAGACTTCCTTTTTCTCGACTTTTGGTGTTTGTTTCTTGACCTATTTGTGTGATGTCGTTGAAGTTATTTAATACATGGTGTGGAAAGTGGCTGGGCTTACCTTACCGGCACGAGACAATGAACCGTGGAGTTTTCCTATTCAGAGATGAAAGGTTAGCTTTTCAAGCGTGTCAGAAGCAGAGGAGTTACCCATATTTGAAAAATTTTTCGGCTTTGAGAATCCGAGTTTGAGCTTTATGATTTATTTAGCTTTTATAAGCTACTGTATTAATCGAACTAATGGATTTGTTTCGAGCGAAGTGAAGAAAGCGAAAATTGCATTGAGTTTTGAAATAGTGATGCTCCATGGGAAACTGTGAGCTCAAAAGATTTGTCACTAGCTATTAACTTCGATATAAATTTGCCAATCTTTTGTACTGTTTTCATAAATTCAAGCTGCTTGGAGAAAATTTGGGGATGAAACTTAAATTGCAGTATTTTTCAAAATCTTTTCTACATAATTTTCAAATTGTGTGAATTGGCTCTCCATTTTGTTTTTATTTTTTGAGCAAAGGACTCATTCATTGTAAAATCATCTGAGGGACTTTAATCACGCAAACAGATTGCCAATTCTATATCTATATTAGGCAGTCATTGTACCTTGTGAGCATTAAGCCTCTATATAAGCAACTTTTTCGTTGGTTTCAAATCAAATTGCTGCGAAGTGTCATTTATTCCTAAAACCGAGGGAAATTCGACTGAGAATTCGAATACTTGCTTTCTCATGAAGCAATACGGCTAGAATTCAACCTTCACATATCCTCAAATATATTCAGAACTGAATTATACTTTTGAAGAAAAAAATTGACAAAAGTCAATTTCTACACTAAATAATAACTATTTCAAAAGTTGCTACTGATTCAATAAACGAACCCTACTTTTATTTTTAAACAGATTTTTGCCTGCAAATTGGAACACCTAATCAAAAGATAAATTATCAATATATTTCATACATCTACTTACATGCAAAACCAAGCAGAGCAAGGCTATGAAGAAGAAAACCTTTTCCAAATCATTGACGAAGAGGAAAAGCAATTAGCCAATCAACTTGACTCAAAAAACGATAATCATAGCTCTCATCTTAAAAACCATGATCAGCTTGAACCAAAGCACCTCGAGGAGTTCGATAGCCAGTCCCAAAGGCTTCTAGACGTCGAGATAGAGGATGAAACAGACCAGAGACTAGTTGATTTGGTCGCTGACGAGGTCCATCAAGAAGTATTAGCGGTGCATCAGAAAATTCTCAACGAGCATGAAGATCATCAGCCACTCCTTGAAATTGAAGCCGTAATAGAAGCATCTCATAAGCCACAAAGCCAAGACATGGAGATTGAAGAAGAAAACCATCATGAACTTGCGCGAGACGGTAACGAGGAGCAGCAACACAATTACGAAGGGCAGTTTGGGCAAAACGAAGAGCACAGAAGAACATCTGAGGAACGGGTATTAGAGCCGCGTTTACTTGAGCTTCTGTTGAATATTAGCAACCTGAGAGAAATCATTGGCACGCTGGTAGTGAATAACGAGGAATCAGGCAACCCTGACCCTAATATACGAAATTTGAGTAATTTTAACGCTCATATCAGCCAAGCTCTCACCAACGTCGAGGCAAATTTATTGAATCAAAACGGGATCCAAGAGCAATTGAGTGATATTCGCAGATTACTCGGCTTGCCTCAAGAAATCGGGGCTGGGAATAATAGTCAAGGCAGAGGAGGAGCTCAGCAGCAGCAGCCAGAACCCGCTTGGAAAAGAAACGCCAAGGCGTTCGCTCGCAGAATTATGCTGAGAGTCCAGGATTACACAAAGTCATCGCAGTTTAAGCTTGACATGATTTTTCTAATGTCTGCAATGCTAATTGTGATTAATTTACATTTGATTCCTGAAAACAAACTGAAGAACGGCGTCGATTTGATTGATTGGCTGGCCTATTCGCGATATTCAAAAGTGCTTGTTTGGGTAAATGTTTCTTCTGCATTGTGACTGACTTATCATTGAGTAGAGCGTATATGCTTTCACGATGCTGTTTGTCTGGTATTGCTTCAGGCTATTGTGGACAGTGGCAATAGGTCGGCTTGAAAACAGCCAAACCAGGGTCAATTGCTTAATTATTTATGAATTAAAAAAACTTTCTTGGCCTAGGAAATCGAGAGGACCATGCTCAAATTCAATCCTTTCACGCATCTGTCGCTCATACTTCTGACAGATTCCACGCTTATCCGCAATAAACTCGAATTTTGGGTCTGGAGCACGGTTTATTTTTTCTATGCCATGATCAAGGTATACAACACGTTGGCGATGCAATCGGCGCAAAAAAGTTTGGATATGATAACAATGAATTCCAATGAAAATGTCCCTTGTTTGAACAAGCTGAAGGCCTACGTCCTGCTCCTCTTTTCACTAAATCTCATCTTTTCAGCTGTTGGACTCTGGGCTTTCTGGTACGCCGGTTCCTACACATTGGCAATTCTATTCCATCAAGTAAATTATCATCGTATCTGGCTTTAAGTGATGGTTCGTGCGTGCTGAATAGTTTTTCCTAAACTCGATTGATTCGGTGAAGATCCTCTCCTCCATTCAAATCGTACAAAATAATCTTTTGTACTATACAAACCCAAACACCCCAACGGTTGAGGATCCCAAGTTCAAGACGGAGCTTTTCTTCGACACTCTTTTCCATGTAAAATAAAATTTTCGCTTTATTATTTCTGCTAAAACGGGATTATTTGCGAAAAAATAGTGTGTGAGAGCGGCTCATTTTCTTCAGTTGCTCGTCACCTACTTCCAATCCTCGAACCTGATCTTGATGAACCTGTGGCTCATCGCGATCGTAAAAGAACTGAATATTTCTTATATGAGTCTCAATAAGAACTATCAAAGTTATCTAAGATTCAAAGTGCTTTCGGCAACACTAGAGGACATGTAATAATGCATTTGACTGAATTTGCTTAATCGTGATGTGTAGGTTCCCAATGGCTGACCCACAAGAGTTAACACATGGCGATAATTGCGCCATTTGCCATGAACCGTTGAGAGTAGCTCGCAAGTTGTCTTGCTCGCACAAATTCCATATGTACTTGAATTTTTTTCCTTTTTTACTGATAAACTAATGGTATCACACTTAGAAAATGTATTTATAACTGGCTCAGAAACAGCAAAAACACTTGCCCGATTTGCCGAACAGTCGTCGGGAACTTCATAAACCCTCCACAGATGGCCCATGGGATTTTTAATAGTAAAACAATACATTTCATCAGGGGTCATTAAATTTAACATTTCAGTTAACATCATGCTCCCTGTAAGCATCAGAAGATTTTTCAGCTCTTGGTTTAATGGAAATGATCGAAATCAGAATAATGAAGAGGAACCTGCACAAAATGAGTTTAATAACCCAGAAAATGAGGGCGGTGAGGCAGAAGGCCAACAATTTTTCCCACAAGAAGATCAACCGCAGTTTGGCGGAATTGACCTCGGCAATCAGAACTTAAATGACAATCAGGCCGACTTACACTCACTTTGGCGCAGCCAGCAAGAATTTCGCGATTCGCATCTTAACTATTGGGATGCTCATGCTGAAGCAGAGGAGCGCCACGAGAATGAAGACCGAAATCCAAGATATGCTTTTGATCATAGCTCATCCTATATACTTTAATGAGAATTGGCGAGTGGTTATGTGCTATTGTTTCAGAATCTTATTAGGAAATAATTATTGTAATTTTACACACTGTTCTATAAAAATACCCGTTTTCTGTGTATTAATTGCCGCTGACCAATGAAGATGGTGTTTATTATGTTGTACTTAGCTCATAGATTACTATTCCTTTCAAATTTAACAGTATTTTAAGAGCTTCACGTTAAATCCGCTGGGTAGACAGTTTAATCTCTTGTCTTTGACAATTATCAATGTGTTGAAATATTACGAAAGTAATTTACCAGATTCAGTTCGCATAGAACCAAAGTGGGGTATACTGGTTTGCTGTGTTCAAAAACGTTATTTGATTAGAACGGTATCATGATTTACTACATTACAAATATTTCTTGTTGCTGTCGCTCATTCATCATATGAGTGATACCGTGTTAGATGAATATGAAATTAACTTAAATTATTGCAATTCATCAATCTTTTCGTTTGTAAGTTGCAGTTAAGACTCTCCAACCAATTATGGAGGACACTGAAGCTCACATGAATGATATCACTGATACGATGAATTTAATTGAGAGAAACATCCAAGATTTGGATCAGTTTGATTATGCTGAAAGTGAAAATCTGAGAACGGAATGTAAGCATCAAAATCCTAAATACTCAACTGGCAACGAAGCATTTGAGGCGAAAATCCAATTTCTTCCTAAAGCGCAAATTTCCACTAATAGAGATTCAGATTCAAAAATTAAGGAGAAATTGACAAAATTCAAACAGATTCTTAATTCGAAAAAACCGGAGGTACTAGGACTTGGAACCTCTACAAGGGAAATTATAATTCAACAGCAACGTATTATAAAAGAGCAAGACTTCGTGGCAGATGGGCCACTTGAACGTTATATAAAACTGGAAAAGCAAGCCATAATCAACAATTTCGCAGAAAATACACCAGAGTTGAACCCGGATATTGCCCCTCTCAACTCATCGACTCAGAAATCATCGGCACAGAAATTTAATGCTGATGAGGTTCTCATGGGTCTGGTTTCATTAATAATCATTGCAGTGCTAGCTGCTTTTACTTACAAAATTTTCGAGAGTAATATGCATTATCAACAAAGAGATATGGCGGTGCAAACCTCTTCATTTAACACCACGACTACCTCGAAACTACTTTTCGGCGTTTTTCGACCACTCGAATAGGGGACCTCTTGCTTTCTACCAAGAAATTAATCTGATGAGTAAATGAATGAATAAACTTATTGCCATACAGAATATTTGCCCATATTTAGAGATTATCTCTAAGGAGTAACGATTGAGAAGCAATGCACAGAAACTTTGGATTAGTTTATCGCTAAATATCACCTTTTCTTTCATGTGCTTCATTCACTTCGAAAGTTTGTGAGATTTGCAAAATTTTGAGTTCATTCACAAAGAGCTATGCTTAACTTACAACTCGCTCACAAAGTTTCAAAATCAGTAGTTTTTTAATCTTTTTGAAGAAACTGCACTAAACTAATCAGTTCCTCCTTAACTTAGCAGATATTGCAGCGTTTGTTTATAATGTATGATTCTTGTATAACACGACAAGAGAGATTGAAATACTGAAATTTTTAACGCTTTTCAAGTCAATAGCTTTTATTGGAGCGAGTTGTACGAAATTTCTGCAAAGTTTTCTCAGAATTTTCAATAAGTATCATAAATAATTCAAGATTTGCATACTAATAATGAAAGTTTAGATAGCTTAACAGCGCTATTTTCGACAATTCCTTTTGAGCTTTACGAAATGTAAATACTTTCAACTATTGATCCATACCGTACTGTACCATATCGTATTTGATGAATGAATAAATTATTGTGATAATTAATCTCTTTTCATCTGTGAAACTAAAACCACAAATATCACTTCATGGACGGCGACGTTGACCACTACGAGACAGAAATCATCGAACAACTTAATTCCATTGAAAGCTTGGTTGAAGAATTGAAAAATAAAGACCCTGATTTCCATTTTCAAGAGATTGCTGAGTGTGAGGAAAAACTATTGAACGTTTCGAAGTCACTTGACAAATATTCTCATAATCTACAAAATTTTCTCGACAATCGGTCTGACACTTATAAATTTTCGCTTCAAAGACTCATGGAAAGACACGAAAAACTTACGTCGGATCTTACATTGATAAGAAATGAAGAGAGGAAAACTAATGTAATTGAGAACCCAAGAGGGGAAATAAAGAGTGGCGTTCCACGAAATGAAGGCATCATCAAGAAGCCCAGACGGACAACCTCACTGCGCAGAATTAGAGAAAACACCAGGAGCATAAGTGAAGAACTGGCCAAGCAAACAGAGCTTCTTAGACTGATTGATGAAGAAATAAGCAACCATATACAAGTACCCCTGACACTACAGCGAAAAGCAAAACTGGAGCCAATTAGTTCCTCCCTTAAAGAATTTAAAAATGAAATTCATGTCGACGATTTTCTCATGTGTATGATCTCCTTGTTAGTTCTTGTGATACTAGCGATTTTTACTTACAAAATCTTTGCGAGCAATGCCCTTCCTCGACCACAAGAAAACATAGCACGTCAAGCATTTTCATTTGCCAATAAGACTGCCTCGAAGCTACTCTTTGGCATTTTTCAACCTCTCGAATGCGATTCTTCTGGCCCTCTGCCAAGTATTTGATGAAATGTACGACTGACGTTCAAATTCACCGCAGCTGAATTCGCATATTTTTATTTTTTTTTTTGTTGTTGTTTTGAATATCTTATTACAAAAGTATCTTAGGCCTTTGCGAATTAGTAAGTAACCAAATTGAATTGGAAAGCGGTTATTGTCCTCACAAATTGTAGAAATTAGGACATATTGCTTTACATCATATAAGTTAAAGGATGTATAGCATTTTATTTTAACTAAATTACAATTCATCATCTGTGTTTTGAACAAGAAATTTCTATTTAATGGTATCAGAATCAAGTGGAAATCTATTTCAAACTTACTTATCGATAGCTATGTGAAGTATTTGTACAGTATAGAGTAGCCAATAATCATCCAAAGCTCAATAATCTTTCGTTTTTCAAGATGTAGCGTTGATATTATGAATTCTAAATAAACCTATTCATTAATAAAAATTGAACGTGAATCCTATGCACACTATGAGGGATGAACGAATAAGAAGAATACCGTTGACCCCAATTCAAGAGAGGGACCAGCAACTTCTTCTTGACCGTATTGACCCTCACAACATTCCACACGAGCAAAAGGAACCTCACAGACAAGATGAACCAATAGAAGAAGAAAAACCAGTCGCTTCCATTCTCAAAGAGCTGGTGAAGGAAGTAAATGGCGATGATGTTCTCATGTGCTTGGTTTCGTTAGTGGTCCTTGTGATTCTCGCGGTTTTTACTTACAAAGTCTTCGAGAAGCACTCTCAAATCCGACACGACGAATTGGTCTTGCAGAATTCTTCATGGGTAATCACAAACACGTCGAAGCTGCTCTTTGGCATTTTTCAACCTCTCGAATGCGATCTCACATGTCCTCTCTCTAATGTTTCATCCACGAATGAATGACAGAGCTAAATTATTTCGAATCGTGCTTATTGCGACGCATATTGATGCCATGATTGCATAAGAATACAAAGGATTTTCATGTTAGTTCATAACTTAAGTATACCTCTATTCTTTAGAGAGTTCTGTAAGCTTGAAATTTTGCAGTGTTTTTGAGTTTTTTACTTGCTTTCATATTTGTGGATTTTTCGAATTGATTACATACATATAGAGTGATTGTGGACTTACAGCTTATCCATTATCTTCCACCAACCTCACCATCCCCTAGGACAGAAGCAGATGGCATGATTTGCCATTCGGTACTGAAAGCGAATTGACTCTGCTGTCGGACTAATTTGGCGGATTTAACAGCAATAAACTTGTTTACATTATCAATGATCCGAGTGTCAGCCAAGAAGTGCACATCATCTTTTTTCACTCAGCACTCTGTTGTAGTGTTATTCAAAAAGTAGTTTATTAGGAAGGGTCAAGAATCTCTCAAAGATGAATTTGACTTTCAGATTCACGCTCGAGAGCATCAGTGCGAATGATTTCGGATCGCGTTGCCATTACGAACTTTACTTCTCGAGAGCTTCTTTATTTTTTTTAGAGTGCTTATCTCTCAAATTCGAGTAGCATCTCTCGATAAACTGTCTGAAAAAGCAGCAAGAAAAACGAAAAATGATTTTCATAAGAGTAATTTCAATCACTTTCTAAAATCGTATATATTCTGTCGTTAACAGCAAAAGTTCAGCAAGTGTCGAGACAAGCAGTTGCATTTGGATGCAAATATTTAGTTCCCGTACAAGACAGACATTCGGAGGGTGAGGGACCAGAGCAGGTGCAGGTTGGAACACAACCTATCGAAAATGATAGAATTATTTTCCTGAAGATTCTGATTTAATGAGCGGTTCAAGCATTAGAAAAGTAATATAAGTCAAGTCTCACTATTGATGAAAGGTCAATCATAAATTCTGTATGGCAGTAGCCATCATATCGAAATCTCGAAAAACTTAGTATTTCCCACGACATGATGAATCGAAAGAACAGTGAAGAAATGAAATGTTGTTACGGTTTTTCCGGATGCTATTTGAACAGAATTCTGCAAATATTTTTCAACTCTTGTTGTTTGTCAATACTTAGCATCTCTTATTATCTCTTAGCAACAGCAACGTAATAACAGACGTTGAAATGCGCCCTTTTTATTTCCAATTCATATAGTGAAAAGCTTTGGAATTATTACCCTATCGAGAAATTTTTTATTGTGGTTCATTAATACCGTATCCAGTGAAGTTGATTTATACAATAACATACTACTTTTCATGGTAGAGCCCAAAGAACTATCAACCCTTGAAATAGAGATCAATGAAATGCTCTCTGATCTCGAAAAATGCATTCAAGAAATGAATCAGAATGAACTTTCTCAGCGTTCGGTGCTGGAGAAGACATGTGAGCGGAAAATTAAAAACGTGCAAGCATCCTTTGAATCATTTAAATTGGAAGTTAGAGGTCTTGGCAAACTAGCGGATGATTATCGGCAATCATTAAGACTGCTAAAGGATAGAATAGGACTGAATATACTGGCATTTCATGACAAAAAAGCTGATTATCTTTTGTCTGAATTCTCGATGAGCAGCATTACACCTAAAACACGAGAATTGCAAACCATTGAAGTAACAAGAGATTATATAGATCCTCTTGAATATGATTTTTCGATGGCAAATGTCTCCGAGCTTCGTAAAATGGCCTTGGAGGTTAGCGAAGAAGTGCAGAGTGCCAGAAATATGATCGAAAGTCCTTTGGAAACTCAGCTGCCCACCAATACGCAACCTAAAAAAAACACAAAGCGAACTGAGGCTGATGACATCTTTCTGTGTGTCGTTTCCTTAGTCGCGATTGCTTTGCTCGCTATTTTTACCTATTGGGTCTTTGCGAATAGCTCACCTGATCTCCAAGTAGATAATAGGGGGAAAACAAACTCTAATTTTGCAACCATAACAACCTCGAGTCTGCTTGTTGGTGTTTTTCAACCCTTTGAATGTCCTCTTATATTGGATCCATAGGTGAATGAACCATGCCGTCAAAATAAATTAAATTCTATATATGAACTCAGTGAATAAGAAAGGATATCTATTGAACAAGTATATCACCTCTAGCAGATAAATTACTTAAAAAACTCAAATCTTTTTCTTTTGGTATTTTTCCAGTGATAATATTGCCGATTTAATAAAAAAAGTATAACGTCTTTGAATATAAAGCATCATATCCATTCAAACCAACAAAGTCTTAAAAATTCTCTCTCAGAGCTTAATTCCCTCTAATATAATATGTTATGACCTAAATCATGCATCTATCATCCTTATTCGCTCTCATCATCAATCAAAGCCATGGACGATGTCTTTCACATCATTTAAAAGAAAGCGTCCCCTTTGAATTAATTCAATGAAGCATTTCAAAAGCTTAAGAATTACAGACAGAAAAGCTGGGAAGGTCGTTTGTTTCTTTTTTGTTTTGTTTGTTCTGGGAACTGATCAGAAGAGAATTCAAATCATTTTAATTTTTTTCTACTACACACATCCCCAGTCGAACGATATCAATCGATATGATACTGATTGTTAATAAATTGATTTTTATTATGAATATGTCTGTGTTTCATACCGTATTCGCAAACCCAAACCTCTGATAAATTGCGTCGATTAATAATCATTTTCATCACTGATATTAAAATTGAATCAAACCAGCATCTTCCAAGACAAGTATCTCTCCATGGCAGATCTTAACGAATACGAAGCAGACATCAATGAGCAGCTCACCTCCATCGAAAAAGAAATTGAAGGATTAAAGAAAAAAGAGCCTTCTCAGCGGGCAAGACTGATAGACAAATGCGAGGCAAAAGCCAGAAACACGCAAATGTCAATTGATTCCTATCAGCTGGAAATCCTTTACCTTGGCAAAGTCGCGGCTGCTACAGCTCATAACAATACGCTGCGCCTTATCAAGGAGAGAATGAAGGGGGTCAAGAGTACCGTGAGCGCAATAAAGAATGAGTACGCTGTAAAAAACACCTTTTTAGAGGGGAAAGGAGCTGAAGAAAGAGAATCCAATGTTGAACTTGCTGAACTGGGCAAGAAAATCCAAGAAAAGAGCCAGCAATCGCTGGAAAAGACATTAAGAATGATAAACGAGTCTGAGATCATAGCAGGCGATATCAGCAGCAACCTAGCAGAACAAGAAGCTAAGCTGGAGGGTATCACTGATGATGTAAAAGAGAATCAAGTTGTTATTAAGAGAGCGAAGGCTTATCTACAGTATTTTGCAAAGCAGATTTACACAGATAAGTTCCTCATGAGCTTGATTTTCTTGATAGTACTTGCTATAGTCGGGATTATTGGCTATAAACTCTTTGGAAATAGTTCCGATAGTCAAACTGGAGACAATGTGCTTTTACAAAGCTCCACCAGTGCAGCTACAACTACTAAGAGACTACTATCATCGCTCAGAGCGGCCCATAAATTGTGAGTATGATGATTTGAATTTTATGATTAGTCGCAAATTTGATTAATGAATATATAATAAAACTGTTTAAAAAATGTAGTTCTATGCTACAAAGTACTTTTCAAGCTTAATATGCTTGTGAACTATTTACTACTGCTAACTTTGATTGAATAAAACTTTCCAATTTGATATTTTCTGATCTTTTCTACTACAATTAACTAAGAAAATAAAAAAAGAATCTGCACTTTTTACTAATATAGCGACAACTTCATTCGGTTTCCTTAGGTGTAATTGCTGTATTGAATACTTCTGCAATTAATACTTCATTGAATTGTGGACTTCATTTCCATATATAGATACCTTTCTGCTAACTAAAATCTTCATTAGATTGCATTTGAAACTTTTCCGAACATGCCATCAAAAAGCTACTTAATGAAAGCCTCATAAATTCTTACATGCATCCTCTCACATGGGGTTCTGCTCCGCTACCACCAGAAAATGTAACGCCATCACACTCATGAATGAAAAAAAAATTCATTAGAGAACCCCACCTCAAAATCGATGAGTCATTCATCGATAACGATATTTGCTTTGAACCATACTAATAGAACTTTGATTTTACTGTTCATTTTCTGGCTCAAGCACTTTCCCATACCGTATTAAATGAATCCAGCATTCTAATCAATTAATCAAATAATAAAACTTTGCTTTTTATAAAACAATTTCAGGAAAAATTTGCCTTCCCATGTCAGAAATTGATTATTATGATTCAGATATTAGCAATCAGCTTGACAACATTGAGAAGATCCTAAAAACTTACCACCAGAAGGAGGCATCGAAGCAGCGAGTATTGTTAGAAAAATGTGGTCGAGACCTTCAGAACGTAAAAATGTCAATTGATTCGTACAACTTGGAAGTCATCTCTCTTGGCAAAGCGCCGGCTGCTATCAAGTACAAAGCTTCGCATAAGAAGTTCGAAGATCGAATGGAAAAGGTAGAAATGACTCTAAATTCATTGAAAGACGCAAACGCTTCGAAATACACCTTACCGAGTTTTGGGTCTAATAGTACGGGAGAGAATAATGCCAACATCGAACTCATTCTGCGTGGCCATAGACTCCAAGATCAGAGCAAAGAATCTTTGGCTAGGACGAAGGCTTTATTAGAAGCAGCTCATTGCACAGCAGACGAAGTTATTCTCAGATTAGATGAGCAGGAGAAACAAATCAAAGGGATTACCGATGACGTGAAGGAAAATCAAGTGCTGATTAAAAGAGCTGATGCTTACCTCAGATACTTTGCAAGGCAAATCTACACGGATAAGTTCCTCATGTGTTTGATTTCCTTGATTGTATTGGCCATTGTAGTGATTATCGGCTTCAAGATCTTTGGAGGGAGTACTGAAAAGGCAGGTGGAGACAAGGTGGTGCTGCAAGGCTCTACGACTGGAGCGAAAGCTATCTCAAGGCTGCTGTTTGAAACAGATTAAAGACAACCACAACTACCATCCTCAATTTCTTAGAGAGAGAGAACTTGACTGTGAATGATTGTTTGCTCATCTATTGAAAAGAGAAATTGATGTGCGTCCCATTTATCAAAATTATATTCGAAATATTAAGAATTAAGTTGTTGCGACGATCTGACTAAAAAAACCTGCAACAAATCAAAAATTCAGATATCTAAGGCAATTGATTACTTTTTTAACAAAATTCTATTGGAAAGAGATTTGCCAAGATAAAAATGCTGAATTATTATAAAATAAAGACAAACAAGAGCTATTAATACGAATGAGATATAATCATGTACGAAGATATTGACGTACGCAAGCAAGGCGTTCAGATTCATAAAAACTAAACCATGACGTTTTAGCAGTACGTTGGTGGTTTCCTCCATATTCCGAATAACTAGGCTTTGCTTTTGAGACGGTAATTTATGAGAGCGCGATGTGCTGTAAAAAGGTTTCCGTTTTGATTTTAGCGATTACTATTTAATTGACGAAGGCTGTGTTATTGTTAGATTTTTTAATTTTTTGAAAAAAAAAAACAATTCCAATTATCTTTATATTGTTGCTTATTGCAACAAAATTCGAAACAGCACTTCATTGCAAATTCTCTAACCTAAACCAAACAGGGAAAGAGACTATTTCAGAAGTGAGCTTTTAGGCTGGTAAGAGTGTTATGTCATTATGACAAATATAATTTTTTTCTAACGATGAAATCTCATGTATAGCCCACGATTAAGCGTGTGTACGAAATGAAACATCCAAACAAGCATTAGAACTTAACTAATGACGACGATTTGATCTATTGTTGCCAGATGCAGCTAATATGTAAAGGAACATTCCAATGATATCAAGGTAAAGCGATACTGCCCCTAAAATATAATCATCGAAACTCATTCTACGTCTCTTTCCTCCAATGATGCATTGGGTGTCATATATCAAAAATATTCCATAAACGATCACTCCAATCATGCAGTAAAGGCTGTAAAACCACCGGAGCCCACTGAGCCAAGCACCCAATCCGAACATTATGAGAGCAGGAAGCAGAATAAAGATCAGACCACCTTTCATGGTAAAGTCAGTTTTGGTAACACAAGCATAGAGAGTCAGTGATACTGTGATTACTAAAGTCATAATCGCTGCCATCAAGACCACAATGTCACCATCGTGTACCGAGTATATCGCACATACCTGTGCAACCATCATGGCTTCAGCAAGGGTAAATATCAGCAGCAATATATAATTAGCTGGTACTTTTTCAGAGAGCCCGCAAAATAACGGAATTAGAGTAAAGATGGCGATCGCAAACCAAACCCAAACGAGCCAACCGCGTTGATAGAGGAAGAGTCCAAAAGATGAGTCCGAGGTGAGCATTGCAGCGGTACAAACGAGGACTGTGATGAGCAACTGAGCACAAAGTATGCCGTAAACTTTTCGGATAAAACCAATCCTCGGGTTGACTATATTTGTCGTGTTGTAGTTTTTCTCATAATCATCAACGTCATAAGGATGCTCGTAATCGTGCATTGAAGCGCAAAAATTTTTTGTGCGAAATCAGCAATATCTTTATTGTTAATTAAATCAAGCAAGCAAGAGAGTATATATAAAATAACCGGAAAATTATACGTTTTTTGGAATTCAAATAAAACGAACAGCCAGTCTGCTAATTAGCTCTACAAATAAAATAGATAACCAATGTCCTTGTTGTGATGGAAAAACTCATCTATCGTGGATTATTGACTCACTCTCTCTTGAAATTTGCTTTTTATCTGGGTGGCAAGTTGAGTCAGAGAGACAACCGATTTTTTCAGGCTCCATAGTTGATAAAAATATTGCACATGGAGCCATCGGTATTTATCAGTTCAAGCAAATCTTGAGAACAGTGGTAAAGGAAGGCGATTGTGGATAACTCACGATAAAAGAGTGAGACGATATCTAGATTTTCTGGATTTCTGCTAAAGAAGTTTAGAAACTTCATAAACTGGCTTTTGGTGTCTTCATTCATCCACTATCGATTCATAGGCGTGGAAATAGCCTAATTACTGCCTTCTTTATGAGACTGTGCTGGGGTTTAGGCGAAATCTTGTCGTCCGAAAAATGCCGTTGAGATTAAATTGTGTCTATATATACCTTTTGTTGTTTCAACGTAGGTGGCTGGATAACGCAATAATTTCTGACAATATCCGCCTTTCCATTTCGGGACTTCGATAAATACCAAGATAAAATGAAGTGACAGAACACATATTTGAGATATCATGTAGAATCACAGTTTTATTGTATCTTTTGACTTAGCTCAGTTAGCAAGTATCTTATTTCTAATCGATCGAATATCCCAAAGCTAGAGTTTCAGCTTCAGCATCACAATCCAATGCTTAGACTCCCAAATTCCATTTGTTAGAAAATGTGGTTTCTTTGTGCCATTTATCAAGCACATAATGTAGAGCTATTAAACATGCTTTCAATAGCAGGCTCCTAAGAATATAACATGAGAATGTAGTGTCTTGAAAGGAATTTAGCTGGTTCATAAAATTTTTACACATTTATTGATTTTGAGTGTAGAATTCAAATTTTGATCAGAAATATGAAAATTTTGTGACTCTTAATTATCCGTAGCGTTGCCTTTTATGAAAACCAAAGTTTTACATTGCAACACCCTAAGGTATAAAAGCAATGAGCATTTTATCACTATCATTTTAAGCTACTGCTTTCCAAAGCTCATGGACTTTCTTCTAAGGCATAATTTATGCACTGATCCACTGATCAGAGAAAATAGCCTGTTGTCTAACGGCTTTAGAAAAAATGCAATTTCTAACTTTGCAATTCTAATTGCTCTTTAATGCAGAAATCGAGAACCTATCAACAGAGTTCCTTCAATTCGAGTCTAATCCGTTAACTAAAATAATATCAGAAGAAATGCAAATTAGAATGTTTTTTCGACATTTATTTGCTCATATCCTACTTTGGTTCAATAATTATTCTTCGCAATATACAAATAATATGCCACTATATATTCCTGTTGATTATGTTACTGAAGCGGTATTTTCAAGCCCTAGCTAACCCATTATTCAAAACCCCAGGCTAGATGATCGCTGCTTGTAAAAAATTCAGGTCCTGGAAAACATCGCAGCTCCTGGATAACTGCTCATAAGGATCTCAAATTCTGGCGATATCTCAGAATGTTCGGGTTAATTAATCAGCTCAAGCGCTTATTTTTTATCAGTGCGAACACTTGTAAGAGGCAATTTCTAAAGTAAGGAAGCAATATTTCAATTGACAGCAGTTTCTAATCGCTTCAGAAACTTTAGATAGGCCCTCTCGAAGCGATTTTTGCAATGCTTTATATAGTAATACACCATTTTCTCGAAGTAGACCGCATTACTAGGGAAACCCGAGGATAACCGACTCAGTTCCAAAGTCACTACCTCATAGATGATCACCGCTACTGAAAATCGCGCAAAGCTTCAGGACAGAGAGTCTATATGAGTTTCTGAAAGTTTATGAAGGCATAAAAGATTTGCGTTCCAAAATCTCAGAATAATTTTACGAAATAAAAAAAAAAAATTCTGGTGTTTACAAATTAAAGAACCAAAAAAAAAAAGTTCCAAATTTTAGAAGCATTTATAGATTTTTTTGGCAGTATCAAATTCTGAATCGAAGCACATAGCTTTTTGGTCTCAAAAGCAATGAGATCTATACCTTAGCCAGACTTTTGCTCAAAAGGAGTTATTTCGATCTTGTCGACAGAAAGCCTTGATAATTTCTCGGAAAAGTGGGCTATGGGAGGGGGATGGAACGGTTCTGCGTTAGGATATTTAAAGAATTTTTTGATTTGATTGGCGACCTCTAAGTAATTATTCGTTTTAATTGTTAGCCATTCCAATAAAATTGCAGTGAACTCGAACTGCGGGCTGAAAAATTCTCAGTAATAAAAGCTCTTCGAAAAGAGAAATTTGTAAATTTTTTCAAAATTGGGACTTTTCAATGTCTGCTTCAAGAGAAAACAACCGCTCTGAGGAGAAGAGTGGGACGCCTCGCTCTACTAGAGGCCTGAGACCACTGAGCTTCGACTCTTTCGGCTTTGCTACAGCAAAAACGCCATATCGGATAAAGATTGAACGCGTTGATAATCCTTCCTCAAATGAAACGAAACCAACTGAATTCAAAATTAAAAATCCGAGAAAGAGAGAGACCAGCAATAAACTCGCGTCGCTTCTGACTCCAAGTGATTCAAAACTTGCTACTATCTTCAGACCGAAAAGTTCAAACACGAGTCCTAGTTCTCGCAAACCGGCTGGAACCGAATCTGCTCCTAAAAAGCTTGTTTTGCGGTTAAATCGCGATAAGAGTCTAACCTTTCCTCAATCGACAAAAGCAGAAAGAGCAGAAAGCTTCGGCTTCACTGAGAGATTGTGCCAAACACCAAAGTTTTCCCGTCAAGCTTTCAAGCCTCAGTTTGAGAAGTCAAGCAGTGTTGTCAAGGCTTTTGGAGCGAATACCAATGAGGGAATAGTCAGAAATTACAATGAGGATAAAGTTTCTATTGTGCTTGAAATTACGAAACCAGCGAACTTATCAGGCGAGGAATGGCCTAAATGCTCGTTTTTTGGAGTGTATGATGGGCATGGAGGAGCTGCTTGTGCTGATTTCTTGAGAGATAACCTTTATCGATACGTAATTAATTTTTCAAGGGATGAGAGCATAATAGTTTGGTTGTATAGATTACTAAGGAACCTGCTTTTCCTTCAAACCCTAAAGAGGCTTTGAAGAAAGGATTTCAAGCAGCAGAACAGAAATACCTCGAGATTTGTGAAGCATTGCCTGGTTCGAAGTTTGAACGCTCTGGTTCTTGTGCTTTAGTCGTCCTCATTGTGGGTAAGTTAATATTCGAGTATACTGAACCTGATTTTTTACTGCCATTGAATAGATGATATGTGCTATGTGGCTAACGTAGGAGACAGTCGAGCCGTAATGAGCGCAGAGAATGGGAATAGAGTACTTGAACTCAGCAGAGACCATAAGCCAGCTGAAGAGTCGGAACGGAAGAGAATAATTCAAAACGGCGGCAGAGTTTACCAGTAATTCACTTAGCACAGCATCGAAATAATCGTTTCTGCTTTAGAAATGAGATGGACTCCAATTTATCTGCATTGGAATGCAAAATTTTGGGGTTGAATGAGATTTCGTTGCCTTATCGCGTTTTCCCTGGTCGATTATCAGTTAGTCGAACCATCGGTGATCCATATGCGAAACTTCCACAGCATGGTGGGAATCCCCGAGTTGTTATCCCTGACCCTGAGATTTCAGCTTTCAGGATCAGTCCAAACCACGATTTTATTATTATAGGCTGCGACGGCATCTTCGATAAGCTCAGCAGCAAAGAGTGCATTGAAACTGTATGGAAAGGCGTCAAAGCACGATCAATCAAAAGTACTACCCAAGAGAAATGCTCTGCTGGGGTCGACGCACTACTAAACGAGGCAATGGAAAGACAATCCCTCGACAACGTCACTGCAGTCATGATTAGCTTTTCCGAGCTGAATGGTCATACAAAAGCCTCCCAAGAGAGCAAGATCGAGAATTATTATGAGACCTTCAAACCTATCGAGACCGAACTCTTTGGATTTACCACACGAATTACAAGAAACGCTTCCAATGAAGGTTTATTCAAAGAGAAAAGCATTAAGGCGCGAAGCATTAACCGAAAGGGCAGTGTAACATTTAAGCATAGCTACTATTCCAACGATCTCGCGAAAAATCAACTTGTAGAGATATTACCTCCAACATCCAGAGAGCGTACTGCTAAATAACGCCTCTCACCGACGCTCATAACTACGTTCAGACGTCAGGATTTGGCTTTGCCTACTTCCTGGGGTCTTGAGCGGTAGTTAGCATATAATATTGATTGCAAAGTGTTATACAAGCAGAAAATATTGCTATTAAATTATTTTCTTTTTCTATTAGTTTTTGTCCTCAGTCACTGTATTTTTTCAATGATTTTTTCAAAACGGTATATAAGTATCAGTATCAAATGTCTATACAAGCATTCTCATAATTTTCCACCGTCTATTAGCTGATTAGATTCGTAATTCTAATATTCTCAGGTCATGAGAGGTGTATAATGAGTGAGACAATGCAAAACATGAGGTGATTTATAAAGGAAGAAAAATTTTCAGGGATGTGAAAAATCAAAAAAGCTCGTGTATTTTTTGAACTTCTCTTATCAATTATGCAGTTTATCGTCCTTATTACGTGTTCACGGCGTCCCTTTTACGCGCTAACTCATCGCTAAGGATCCCATCCAGGTCCTTCAGCGGCGTCGCCTCATCCAACTCCATCAACTCCTTAAATTTAGAAACTATCACATCCATCATACTATGCTCCGAGACCAACCGCTTGACCCTGCTCGGGATTTCCGCCTTGGACTGCGCCCCGACGAAATCAACCACTGCCTTCAGGATTTTCAGCGTTTCGAGGTCGCTCTCAGGCTGGCTTCCTCCAGCCTGCTGTTTCTTTAGGTTCATATATTCTTCCATGATTGATTTAATGAATTTCCAACTCTCCTTCAGGCTCGGCTTCTCGGTAAAGTAGCCCGGTGGAGCGCATTTCATCACCATATCGGTCACAGCAGCGTTGAATTTCGCTGAGGATTTAAGCTCTTTGACCTTCGAGACCAAATCCTCGGGATTTTCCACATCGAGCTCGGCTCTTAGATTCGAAATCAGTCTTTTATACATATTGCTTCCTTCAGGAGACGCGATGGACTCCCGCGCGAAGCTCTTCCCTTCTCGATTCTCTGACTCCACGCTTCTCTGGCGACTTTCTTGATGTCGCATGGTTGGGCGAGCTTTTAATTCCATTTTCAAATTTTCGTTTTCAGTCTTAAGACCTCTCAGCATATCCTTGTATTTCTGCAGCTTATGAGAGTAATTTCTCGATGATTCCTGCAACGTTTGGTTAATTCTCGAATCAGCGAGGTCCCTAACGCTTTCCTCGAGCTTCTGCTCCTGCTGTTGGATCTTTTTGTCTCTTTCACGAATCATTTTCGCCAACAAATCGTTTTTTTTCTGAAGTTCTTCATTTTGCTCTTCTAGAAAGCGTAATTGCATTGAAGCCTCTGGCGAACCCATCGGGTCCAACAAAATCTGGCTCGATTGCTCGATCTGCTTTATCTTCTCAAGGAGCGTCTCGATTTTAGTTTGGTAGCGCTTGGCCAGCGTGGTCTTATCGGCTTGGAGGTTATTGATTTGCGCATTCAGCTCTTGGATTTTTCGATGAGCCTCTCTTTCCGATTTCTCATACTCTTCGTTCTCTCGCCGCAACAGCGCTCCTTCGTTTTCTAAAGTACTCAGTTTCTGCAATAGCCTCTCCACCTCGTATTGACTCTCCTTGAGCCGGGCGTCCTGTGCAGTTCTTATCTGATGCAACTCTTCTTGAGCGTTTTGAAATTTCAACCAGATTTCCTCATGGCGCGTCTTCATAATCTCCATGAGTTTATCCTTTGCTTTTATTTTATTTTCCAACCGCTCAATCTCAAGAATAGCCTCTCCAACGTTACTATACTCTAAAAGACCAGGACTATCAAACCTTTTAAGCTTTGTTCTTTCCTTCGCTGATGGCTCAACCTGCGATTTTGATTTACTTGTACCTTTTCCCTTAGCTGTCTGACTTTTTGGTCGCTGTTTTGGCTTTTTAGACTGATTTCCGGAAGGTTTAGAATAGTTTCCGAAGCTCCCAACGGTCTTATTCAACTCGCGAGCGCGAGTCTTCGTGCTTGGGCCAGGCCTTTCGAATTGCGTCCAGGACCTCGCGGAGGGAATGGAGCTGGGGATATCTTGACGCTTACTAGCGGATTCGGACAGGTTTCTACTGCGCGGTTGCTGATAGGTCACATTTTGTTTGCCCTGAGGGAATTTTCTGGGTCTTTCTTCGAAAGTTTCAAACTCAGCAGATTGGAAGCCATATCCGTGCTTGCCTCGAGAGTATCCCGCTTCCTCTGTCGAAAAATCTAACGTTAGGCTTGTCTCTGGTGATCCGTAGCCTTCAGTTCGATACCTGTAATTCCCTTGCCGCGATTTCTCATTGAAAGTGCTTCCTTTGAAGGTTGTTTCAGATTGTTCAATGCTTCTTTCTTGCACTGCTTCTAGCTTGCCGGGACCGCTATGATAGTCTGAATACTCAAAATCAGCCTGGTTTGGCTCGCTTGGGTTGGCTGTGTAAGCGCTGTGGGAAGTTTGATAATGCTGTTTTTGTTTTGGGTAGTTCTGATGATCTTTTGGCCTGTCTCCAAAAGTTTGGGACAAGAACTTTGACTCTGCGGCTCGTGGATCGTTTTGATTTGTTTTTTGAGGGTTTGAACGGAAGGCGGGACCGTTGGGGTCTTTTCGGGTGTTTGGGCGGCTCTGTGGGTGCTCGTGATCTGGAGTTTTGTGGGTTGAAGAGTGACTATACATGGATAATGTAGCTGTTCTAATTTGAGAAACTACAAATAAACGAAGATGATACGTTCGTTATTAATTAAATTTATTTTTGTTATAGTGTGACTTTAGCAGCTATATTTGACGAGGTATAAAACTCAAAATCTCCCTACAACGCTTTTAGCTTGAGGATAAATGAAGGTCCTAGCTTTTTCTTGATTGGAGGTGACAGCAGCGAATTGCAATTTTGAATCTCATTCGAGAATAAGATTTTCGTGTTCTTGAAAATGGGAGAGAGGATCGGCTAATGGAAGATAAATCAGCACTGAGACGACATTTCAAGGAGTTTATGCTGGTAATAATAGGTTGTTGTCAAGTCGAATAACATGGATCTGAATCTGAAATTTCTTTGTCTAAAGTAGTTCAACCAGATTATCAGATAGTACAACAGAAATTTTATTTATAATATTTATTTCTCATAACTATGTGTAACAAACAACCGTCTGTTATATTGATTAACCGGTGTCTTATATTCAACTGCTTATGGAGATCCATCTTATCTAATCTTTCACGTCTTCACTCTCTTTCTCAGCATCTATTATGATGAACACTACGATTCTTCTGGTGTTTTATACCCCCAAAGCCCTCACTAACGGATAGATATTCTTATGTTATCGCCGATGAGAATGTAGATCTCTTTCGATTGTTATTAAAAGCGATAGCTTCGAACAAGAGTTCAATTCCTGTTCTTTAATGGTCAGAACTGGAACGCATATCTCACTCGATAACATTCATATAAGAAAAGAGCACCTCCACATGTATTTTCTTGCAAACGTTCAGATACTTAATCTCTCTTCCATGGTTATTCTATTAATGAACTATCCGATCAATTTCGATACACTAATGTAAGTTCAATCTTTTGACTACGTGAACAGACCATAGAAAGCTATCACTCTCAAAAATAAGAAATTAAACTATCCTTTAGATACTCTAGACAGAAGGCTATTAACTTCACACAACAATTATAACACAACCTATCATCACGTAGCAACACGTCCTCGCGCTATCTCAAGAAATCTTGTGGTCCAATTTAAGCTTTTTTCACAAGTTTATTAGGATCTAGATTGACTGACATATTTCCTCCAGGGAACGCCTGCTCAAACTTCTTCTTCTCTTTATCACCACCAAGGTTCAAGTCATACTCTTCTAATATTATCCTATTCACCATGATGCTTAATTTCAAAAGAAGTGTCCAATTATCAATTACCTTCTCTGATATTCTCGGATCTTTTTGATTTCAGGACATCTTTTCAGCGCAAGGTTCAAAAATATCTTTAACGCAGATGACGGAGGCGATATCTTCTTCTCATTAATCTAACCAATATCATTTCAGTATTCATGAAAGGTTCAATAGACCTCTTTACCTTCTTCACTATCGCAGTGAACAGCTCGTGGAATTTCTCCCATTGCTGATGAGAATTGGCCAAGAACATCAGATAGCACGAGATGAAATAATTTCCTGGTTCCAACCGGTCGAAGTAGCTCCAAAAAGCCTTGTAGCCTTCTTGGACCAGCTCGTTCTTTGAAAAAGAAATCATAAGATAAGAGAATCCCTCTCATCGGGGCGGTTACCTCAAGGCAATAATTGAAAAACTCATTGAATGTTTGTGAGAAAAGCTTCGTGTCTTTTCCGAAATAATGGGCAAGGAGTCCCAGGTAAGTCTCTGTGGCGACATCGAGATTTTTGCATCTTTTCTCAAAAGCGATTTGCTTTATGTAAGCAGAAAGCGTGTCACCTATCTCATGTTAAAGGGTCTGCGCTATTTCACATAATTTATACTTTTGGTCAGCATCTGCTTATAGATGCTCCTTGCGAAAGGCTGTTTTCCCTCGGTTTCGAATAACTCTGCGAAAAATGTCAATGGCTCCATGCAACTAGTATTCAAAATAAGGTCAGCCCATTTAGCGAGGAAGTTGCTTTCATTACTCCAAGCTCTCCAGTACTTTGCAGTATTTATTATAGAATTCATGTAAAGTATTGCGAGGTGTGTTGTTTTCGAGGTCGTACAGATAGCTCATCCACACAGGCTCACATTCGGTCTTTCGTGAAACAACTATTAATTAACGGATAACACAGTGTAACTCACAAGAATTGTGATGGCCTTCTCATGGATATACTCCGACACATTCCTTGCGGCAGACGTTCTAGTCGTCCTAAGGAGATTCAAGACTTTCTGAAGGACTTCTTTCTCAACAGGTGTCCCATTATACTCGGTACATCCAGTCTAAGGTCAAAGAGCCTATCAGCTAGAGCTACGAGGCTATAATTTACGATAGATTCGAGTGAAGTAGCAAGTATATCATGATGTCTCTCACAGCGGTCTTTGTATGTCAATTCGAGCTTCGCGATAAGCAGCTTGGTGATATTAGTGACATCTGCCCTTTAGCATGAATACCGTAGAGAGCGGGGAAGTTATACCTTGGTCAGGAGCTTCGATCCCGTGATTTTTAGCGACTAATGGGATGTCTTTTGGCGGTACATGCTTCAAAAAATTGGTGTAACTACATGCATTACGGGTTCATTATCACGCCTGCCTTGGAAAAATGAAAACAAATTACCTATTCACAAAGTTATCTATTTTAGACATCGGATAGAGTTCCGGTTTCCAGTAGATTTGCTCAGTTTGGACCACTTCTGGAGGCTTAGCAAAATGCACATAGCGCTCAATGAAAGTAATCGCGTTATCATCGAATCCGACTTTGCTGATAGCGGTTTCTAACCACCTGGTTTTCCATTAATAGAGTAAAATGCAGATATCATTACTGTAGGACCAGCTGCGGGTTGCTTGCACCGTGCACATGACCTAACCAAGAGCAGAAGCAGTTCCAGAGATCGTAGCTGCGAGGGTTCAATTCGACGGCGCGAGCGTATCTTTAAATTGCAAAAATGAGGGAAAGTTAATTCAAACGAATCAGCGAGAATTTTAGAAACATTGTAAGACAAAGATCACTTTGCTCACCCTCGGCAAACATCTGAGCGTATTTGTTCCAGTATCTGTAGTTGAAAGGGTAACGAGTGAGAAAGTTTTCATAGATTTCTTTAACTTTCTCAAAATCCGCCTAGGATAGAAATAAATTATGAGGGTTTCTGGGTGATTTGCAGTTACAGATTGACTGTTCACTTCCTGGTAAGAGTCTAGTAGAGAGACCGAGTGAGTGTATTGGTCGAGGTAGGATACCTTCTTTTCTGCCATTTTAAATTCTTCCATTGTGTTCGAATAAATTTCAATTAATAGATTCGTATTGAGGCCTCTCTAACAATATTAGCAGTTTTGAGTGCAAACCGAATCTTTGTAGTAAATTAAAAAAGGATATCTATTTATTTGCAGAATTGAAAAAACCTAGCAACACCAAATATGAATCAGACAATCTTCTATAAGAGCCCGGACGATCGCCTTCAAAGAATTGATAAGAAGTTCGGTTACCTGACAAGCGCGTTGGTATCCGATGGAGAATCTCGCCACTCATTACAAGTTTTAGGAAATTCAGATTTTGGGTTGGAATCCTCTCTCAAAAAAGAACAACGGCAAGGCAGGCGACAAGAGAGTGACGATGAAGAAGGCAGAACCAGCGATGAAATGTTGATTCAGATCTCGATGGATCAATCTACTGAAGTTAAAGAGCTAGATCTCAGCAGCAAAAGAATCTCTTTTCACAATGCGACCACTTTAATCAAAATTCTTTCTTCATTCCAGAACCTGCAACTGCTGAATTTGAGCTCCAATTGCTTGAGTGATTTCGGGATAGGATTACTCTCGAGCAACAAAAACAAGCGCCTAGCCCTCTTAGAGCAACTCAATCTCGCAGATAATCAGTTTGGGAAGGAAGGAGCAAAGAGCCTCAGCCTGAACGTGATCTGGGAGAATTTAAAGCTATTGGATTTAAGCAATAATCCATTTGGCAGCGAAGGTGTCAAATTCATTGCTCAAAATGCCGCTTGGTCTGCTCTCCAAGTCTTGGTTCTTAAAGATATTGGCCTCGACCAAAACGGAGCGAAAGCTCTTGCAGCCAATGAGAGCTGGGAGAGACTGCAAGAACTTCATTTAGATGGAAATCCTGAACTAGGCGACCAGGGATTGTTGGCGCTAACTTACAATAAAGTTTGGATTCACCTTCAGAAACTATCTATCTGCGACTGTGGGATAAAATCTTCCGCTTTAGCAAGTTTAAAGCGAAATAAATACTGGAAGAATTACAGGATTTGTGGTTTGGATGGCCGAAATGAGTATGAAAAGAAGGGACTAATGAAAATAGATTCATTATGCCCATCACTCTTATAAATCATGATAAGATAAAGGTCACTCGAAGAAGAGGAGGAGGTGACAACACAGATTCAACTTCGAAAGTCCCTTCAGAATTGATTTCAAAGATTAATCAATACATAGAGAGTGTGAAGAGCAATAAAACCTTAGACAATGATCTCAATTTGTATATGGTAACTCGTGCAAGGGATAATCTCCTGGAAGATATCGATGAGAATAATACTGAAACATTTGAGTTGGATTTCAAAATCAAGACTCATTTCCTTGATCTCGATAATCCTGCTAAAGTTCTCCTTATTACAGGAGAGACCGGTTCAGGAAAGTCTCTCTTCTGTAGATATTTCCAGAGATCGGTTTTGATGTATTGGAGTCCTGATGACCAGCAAGAATCTCAGAACAAAGAGTGGCTCCCTATCTACGTTGATCTATCCAAGCTCAAGAATGCTAAAACATCAGCTGCCTCTGAAGCTCTGACTAGAGAGCTACAGTTAACAGAGAATGAGATCAAACTCTTCCAAGACACTGATACGAGCAATGCCCTACCAAGGCTCCTATTCATTTTTGATGGCTATGACGCCATTCAAGACATAAGTGAACTTCAAGGATATTACAACTCGATTCAGAATAACTTCTATACATCCAATGGCTTTGGCAAAGACTGGCCGAATGCAAAGATCATTATCACCTGTCGAGAAGAGAGTTTGAATGATCATGATCAAAGAGAGCTTGTGTTCGCTCCAATTGATGAAACTGTCGGAATAGCAATTCCTGAGTCTTACTTAGAATACATTATTCAACCGTTTTCTAATATCGAGATCACGGCTTACTTGAGGAGGTATGTGATAGACCAATTCCCCACCAGAAACCAAGATGATGATATCAATATTGGCTTTTCGCATTATCCCGATACCTTAACAGCTGGCACACTGTCTTCTTGGGGACTGCTACATGCTTACGAAAAATTTATCGATCTTCATAAATCAAGAGACACCTTAAGAATCCCCTTCATCTTATCAATTGCTGTTGATGTCCTGAGGGACGTTACAGAACAAGGTTACGATAAAGTTTCTTACCTAAAGGAAATCAAACCATTATCCGAAGACTCAAGTGCTGAGGCTACGAAGGGGTCGTATTTCGGTAGATGGTTCTATTCCGAAGCCCATGTAAAACGCTTGCTGGCCTCTGAAGGAAATCAAGAGTCGAAAGAAAAGCAGCCAGAGTTGCTGCAACGCTTGCAATACCATGCTCTGACCCTTAGCAAATTGGCTGAAGATTCCAATGCCGTAGAGAAAAAAGAGGTCACAGCCAAATTAGATGAAACACTCATTTCTTGTTCCCTTATAACCAAAACTTGGTACTCTGGCATTAAATTCACCCATCGATCAATACAAGAGTTCTTAGTCGCACAAGCCATCGTTAACGAGATCGTCCATCTCGCCGATCCACAAAATATGATTCTAAATCAAAAACTCTTCGATCCTCGATCTCAAATCATGGCATTTCTTGTTGACGCCTACAAAGGCGCTAAAATTGATTCACAAGTGCTCCTCAAAATAATCAAAATGACCAAAGAGAACAAAATACCCAACGGAACTAGCATGGAAGAAGAAAAGAATGGAAATTCCAAAGAGACAAAAAACTCACTCAGTGTTGCTGCTGCAAACGCCATGACGATTCTAAACATAGCGAAGTTCGATTTTGAAAAAATGGATCTATCTGGTGTGAGTATTCCTGGTGCCTATTTAGGCTACGGAAAATTCGAAAGCACAAACTTCTCAGATGCTAATCTTACTGGCGTTAACTTTGCAAAGGCGTGGCTGAGAGACACTAATTTTACTCGATCTAATCTGACAGATGTGGAATTTGGAGTTTTGCCTGATATCAACCCAAATGGATGGACCACATGTCTCGAATTTTCTCGCAATGGTCAGAAACTTGCCGTTGCTGCTGGAAGAGAAGTAGCAATTTACGAAAAAGGTCTTGCTGGTATGTTTTTCAAAGAGGTCCGCAGACTACGAGGCCATGAAAATAACATTGAATGTGTATCTTTCAGCTCCGATGGCAAAAAAATTCTCTCTTCTGGTCGAGATAAAAATCTACTTGTCTGGGATGTTGATACCGGAGAAGCCCTTCAAGAGTTTTCTGGCCGCAAAGGAAGCCAAAAGCGATGTAGTTTCAGTCAAGAAGGAAGTAAAATAGCAGCAGCTTCCTCGGATCAATCAGTTCGTGTCTATGATGCTACATTGGGCAAAGAAATTTTCAAAGTTTGGGAAGCATCGAAGATTCGCCTCATTTGTGAATTCAGTCCTGATGGAAAGCAGATACTGTATCTTGACGAGTCCGATCCAGGAGCCCATATTCGAGATACAAGGACTGGTAGATATCTCAAGCATCATCAGTTTCTAGGGGAGAAACAGTCAGCCACAGGATATATGTTTTATCATAGGTACAACAGACATAATATTGATATGGCCAAGTATATCGGAGGTGGACGACAGATTGCAGCTCGGAAACCTATTGACAGAAAAGTGTTCTATAATGATGCTATCAGAGGACATCAGCTGAAATGCATCAATGGAGAAGGATCGTCATTTCAGCCTGGTGAAGCACAGACAATAATCCTCAAAGATTATGATGTGCTCGTTCAAGATACTGCAACGGGAAAATTCCAGACAATCCTTCAAAGAGATCCAACATGGGTGGCGGACAGACAGAAATCAAATAATTACTCTTACTGGGGATCATCAACTCTTTATACAGTCAGTCCTGACAAAAAAATAATTGCCAAGCTGGTTGACAGAGGGACTAAGATCTCTTTCGTGGATATCCCCTCAGTTAACCAGAGAAAGAGCGCGATCATTGGTGGAGACAACAAGAGCGGATTAGACCTCACTGGCGCGAAAATCGACTGTGCGGTCGGCCTTCGTAGAGAACGCATACCTATCTTCATGCACTATGGAGACTATACCGAGTTATCTGAAGATCTCATTGAAAATTTAATTCTAGGCTCCGCCGATCATAAAAGCGTCAAAGAAGTGAAATTGCCTAAGCGCGGATTAACCTCTAAATGCGCTAGGATACTAGGAGGGAATATCACGTGGGTTAATCTCGAAAAACTTGAATTGAACAATAACAAATTAGGAGTTGACGCAATCGCAATGATCGCAAAAAATACAACTTGGATCCATCTAAAGAGGTTAAACTTGGACTCAAATCCTATTACTTCTATAGGTGCCCAGGCGATTGCTGAGAATACGACTTGGACTGAATTAGAAGAGTTGCTGCTCTCGACAACCAGACTCGACCACAATGCCGGTGAAGCTCTTGGCAAAAATACTAGTTGGACAAAACTAAAAAAGCTCGATTTAACGGGGAATCTTAACCTAAGGGAATTGGGAGTTTCTGCTTTGGCAAAGAATTCGACGTGGGTGCACCTCGAAGAATTGAATCTCCGAGAGACTTACTGTATGGACAGCGGAGTCACCAACTTAGCCGCGAACACATCCTGGACTAACCTAAAAACCCTTAACCTATATTATTGCCAGCTTGG
>ENA-UOTX01000548-UOTX01000548.1-compost-metagenome-genome-assembly--contig:-NODE-548-length-38522-cov-18.969515_pt1 | contig 38522 bp, 21 predicted proteins | sample MGYA00238143_ERZ746982 | MGnify/ENA primary metagenome ERZ746982 (study PRJEB28758, sample SAMN06268862) | compost metagenome | isolation source: single cell | place: USA: California, Emeryville, Joint... | reverse complement strand
CTTGTATTTGAATTTTGAAAGCAGGAAATATTTGAGTCGTACTAAATTGAAGCTCCTTTTTAGGTTGCCGAGTCTGAGAAATTAGTTAGATTTGTGAAAGAAAAGCTACAGTTTCTGAAATAAAATGAGTTAAATTAACTATAGATTTAACAATTTTATTGCTCTCTGATAAGAGAGTATAACGATACTGAATAGGAGGATACAGAGAGAGTTTGTTATTTAAGAAAAGAAATCTACAAGGAGAAGCATTGTAATTGGAATCAGAAGCAAAGGAGTCAATTTTTTGTTTGATGTTTTTGGAGGTTTCTACATGAAAAAGCATATTGATGCGAATTTTGTTAGTTGTCTACAGAGTTGCTAAATATTGTGCTATTTTTCGCACGGTGTAGCCGCTGGAAAGAAAACTTTGCACAAATAGTGCTTGTAACGATGAAATTTATCTGTTATAACGGGGAATCTTCGATTTAAACAAGTATTCCTCATCAATCATCTTGTTGAGCAATGCTACACCAAAAACGTCAGCATTCTGCTACTGTGGGGTCAACTCTGGTGCTTGCAAAGTGAATCATTGGATCCGTCCCGCGCAGATGAATTCAAATTTTAACGATGGTCTCGATATATTGAATGATGATGTTTTGTTAGGGAAACAAACAAGCAGCTCACCAAAGAACTAACTTCGGAAAAGAAACCTCTAACTTGACTACCGGTTTGATCTTCGATCAATTCAAAACCGAGCGAAAAAGCATGCTTAGCGCAACGAGTCAAAATAAAATTAAATCAGAATAACGACACTCAAGCAAACCATTCCGAAGCCTGGAATATAGCCATATATCCACAGACCTACACTGATGAACCATTTGATCAAAGAAAACTTGTCCAACAAGCAAACTTATGCAATCTCTTGCTGATACTGAATTACTGTTTCGTTTCAAATTGCAATTTGTTGATCTTCGAATTTCAGTTGCTTTTACTATCAGTGTACTGCTTTCCTTTAACTTTCGAAAGAGTTGGTTGTCCATGTACTTAAACACTAGTGTACCTCAATCTACGCATAAATCGTCCCTTTAGACACTAATAGGGTTATAATTTTGCTAATAATAAGGAAAATTGTGGTAGCGTTTTCCAAAAATGCTCCTTCAAGTAGCTTTCGATAAATTTTATCAATTGCCTGCGCAAAGCTTGGCACCTTCCTTTGCAATGATAACACCTCCTACAATCGATCAAATTACAGGTTAACGGTGCAATCCTAGTCTAAACTTAAATAAAAATTAAATTCGAATTTTTGACCTTTGAAATTAAGATTGGAGACAAGACTACATTCCGCCTTGTTTGATTAGCGAAAAATGAATTATTCGATGATATAATTAATAATTTCAAATATTAAGAAAGATGAAGCGTCCTTCTGTACAGCACGAGAACGGTGCCCTCGTATGGGCACAAGTAAGAGGTTATCCTTGGTGGCCAGCTGTGGTAATATTCTCTATATGATTCGTATTTTATTTTTTCAAATAGGTTCTCAGTCGCCAAGTGAAGAAGAACACATACAACTACCGATTGAAATTCATTGGAGAAAATACCAGGTAAGCCCAGTATTTTATTTTAAATTAACTTCCTTTGCTTCCTAGTGCTGATCTACCCGCGAGCAAAGTTGCTGCTTTTCAAGGCAACTTTACAAAGTATTCAAAGAAGAAAGACCCTGAACTGCAAAAGGCGATCCAAATCGCCCAGGCCTGGCCATCTGAAGACTCGAAGGAGGCGCCTCCTGGACTTTTTATTGAGAACCTCAAGAAGCAACAGCAAGAAGAAGTATCAGTCTTTTCTCCATCGATGTATTAATTATATGCTGCAAAAATAGTCAACAGAGGCGAAGCAGGGAAAATCAAAGACGAGATCTGCTCGTAAGACTTCAAAGTCCCCAGCGAAAACCACATCGAAGCCACGGGGTAAACGAAAGCAAAATCCTGAGAAAACAATCACAAACAAAGACCAACAGCCAGCAAGTGCAAACAAAAATAAGAGAAAGAACGGGTCAACTCATGATAATGGGAGCTGCGCGAAAACTTCTTTACATGAAAATGAAGAAAAGCAGCTACCCACGCTTTCCGGCAAGGTAACTCGCTCACGGACGCGAGCAGCAGAAAAAAGTAACGCAAACCCAGAAGAACAAGTACCACCCACCAAACCCAGAGCAAGAAGTCGCAGTAAACCATAAAATTAAATTTCTTTGACCATTTATTTTTTTTCTTAAGAAGCCACTCCGAAAAAGGAATCGGTTTCAAGAGCGAGTTCGAAGAAAAACTCAAAAAAAGTGAGAAAGGAGATGAAGGCAACGAAAAATCAAATAGCAGATGAGCGAGCAGCAGAACAGCACGAACAAAGCGAGATTTCACAACTACCAATTACAGACCGAATGGCTGAGATCCAGAGAACGGCGAGAAGTCTTTTGCATGAGTTTATCCAACTAGCTCGTGTCCAAGAAACGATATCGGATTCGACAAAATTTGTGTCCGAGCTTCGCCAATTTATTTTGGGTTTGGAATTGGAAAATCTCACGGAATCGGTCTCCCTGTGCCGTGAGACAACAAAGCGGCTGAAAGCACTGCACCTTCTAATGCACAACTCAAGATCAAAATTAGAAACGCAAGTAATTTTGTTTGGTTCTACGGTTCTGTCATTTAATAACTAGGGTAAAGATCTGCTTTCTGCTTTAGGGACGCTATGCACTAAACTGAAACGTCAGATCCTCTTCTGGGTAAGTTACTTCTTTCGTTTTATACTAATCACATTCTGCGTAGGCATTCGATACAACAGACACCCTAGATGAATTGCTCGACGAGACAGACACTCTCAGAAAGTTGCAGAAATTTGAACCAATACTCGTCAAATTAGAAGAATCGGAAGACACCTTGAATCCAAAAAAAGAGAGAGCGGATTTGCCCAATGGCGAAACAATCCTGATCCTGGACGATGACGATGCTCTGGACAATTACCTACCCAAGCGTAACAAATTAAACATTTGATCGAAGCTTATTCTCCGTTGTATTTATTAGTGGAGCTGAAAGAAAGCTTGGAGAACGACTCGAAAATCTTAAATTCTCCTTCTTCGGGCAAGGATACTCCAAAATTCGGGAATCTTGCCAACAGGTATATATGACATATATCTCAAGCCTCTTCACCTGTTCATTAGAGTACAGAGAGGGTTACAAGAGCGCGACCCAAATATCCCTCAGAGCAATCAGAATGATGATAAGCTAACGTATACGATGAGAAAAAGAGCAGCTGCTAAATTAGTTCTGCATCTTCAGCATCATTACGGCACTTTGGAAGAGGCTCAAGAGGATGTCAAAATCTTTGAAAGATTTGCTGTGAAAAATTTCGGAGACAGCTGCCGAAGATACAAAGCAGCTATCACAGCATTTTTCTACCTCATTAAAGTAACATAACCCTTTGATGACTCCTTATTTTCGCTGTCTATAGAAAAAAGAACTGGCCATTAAATCCTTCAAAAATGAAAGAAGACTCGACATTTTACTGAAGATAAATAACGAAATGAAAAGAATGGCAAGCGAGGCCATGCGCTAATCCAAATACTTTGATTAGTAACCCAAGTGCATAGACTATATAAATTGTTTCATCATTGTAGAATCGAATGACAATTAAATATTTGTTAGTTATAGATTGCTTGATTAATGATTAACAACTCATTGATAGCCTGTTTAAATCACCAATTATCTATCCCTTTCCATGCTTAGCAGTTATAACAGCTTTCGATTAAGATCACTCTCATTATTGCAATCAACATCGCATTTAGGGACTTTCAATGAAATGAAAATTTTCTAATTTTTTCCAAGAGAAATAAACTGTTCCAATATATAATTGAAGGGAACAAAGCTTTCTTTTGTAGGTTGTTTGATAGTGTATGCTGCGGGACTGAACGAGTCAAGATATTCAAATTTATTGCAGTGCTTAATTCAGCCAGTTTGACGTGAAGATTAATAAAAGTGCTAATAAAAGTCTAAAATGGAAACTAATACCTTTGAAGAAAACTTGAAAAAGCTGAAGAAGCTGCTCTCCTATTTCCCAAAACGTTTTTCGCAGGAAGAGCGCGAAGAGGTGAAGCGTGCTGAGGACTCAGCTGAAAAGAACGCAGAGAATTTGTCTCGAAATGAGCTCAAAGAGAGATTGCGTCAAAAAATATTGGAGATAAGACAAAAAAACAAGGCTGGAGGCGAGCAGAACGAGGACGATGACGATGATGACGACGGGCAGGTTGAAAAAAAAGGCAAAAACGCAGGCAATAAAAAAACTGTGAAGCCAATTGACAAAAATCCTGGTGGAGTCGCTAGAAAGAAAATCAAGAAGCCTGCGAAACAGAAGCCGCAGCAAAATGAGAAATTAAAAAAGAAGAAAGAGCAAAAGGTTAATAAATCGAAAAACGCAGGAGCGGCCAAGAATGGAGGAGCGCAAAAACCGAAAAACAAAATGCAGAATGGCAAACCAAAGCAAGGTAAAAAGAAATAATGAGCATTAGTGTATTAGGTGTTATTTTTGTCAGTTTGACATTACGTGTTTCATGTGAGGTCTGTTTTTGAGCTAATATGTTTAAAAGCTGTAATTTTAGTTTAGGAATCGGCAATGTCATATGAAATTATCAGCTATTTGAGAAAATAATTCCGACTTGAAAGTAAGAGACCTAAAAGATGTCGAGATTCTTAATGATATGACCTTCGAAGCCAATTATCATGAGAGATACAAGAAAATAAATGTCATCTTAATCCTCATTGCCCATTTAAACTGAGTCGATCCAGACTTGGCATGAGGAAATACAAATGCGGAGGCTCCAGTCACTGTTATATTCCATATATTGTATGTAATGAGCAGACTTCAAACTTAGCACTGCGATTTTATTAATTAAATTAAGTGCTTAACAGCTACATAAACAGCTGAATAAACTGGACTCAGAGATGGGAAATGCAAAGTCTGGCGCGTCAACGATAAAATTCGCGTCTGAAGACGGTTTTTCAATGGACGACGCAAACTTTTTCTACCTTCGTTCAAGGAAAGACCCGCGATTCGGCGATCTGGAAGAAGTAGAGTATGCTCCCAAAGGTTACATCCTCTTAAAGAAGAAGAGAATAATTACCGATGCTTCTCTAATCACAAATGAAAATTTATTTTGGCTCCAGCAGCGCGTACAGCTCAAGAGCCCCAACCTCCTTTCTGTCCACGGATTCACATTCTGCAATGATGAAAAAAATAATGCGATGCTAACGGTGCTGTTCGAACCGTTTGCAAGCGATGGCGAGCAAGAGTTTTTAAACCGTAGAGAGTCGTATGCGCATTTCAAAGACTACGAGCTGATGGGCTCTCTCGAAGGGTGCTTTTCTGCTCTCGAAATGCTCGAGAGTAACGGTATTAGTCATGGATTTATAACTCCCAGCGCTCTGCTAATGGGCCTCGATGGTGAGCTCAAACTCGCTGATCACGAGCTATTAGACAGGAAAAATTCGCTATATTATCACATTGAGAAAGGTTTCCAGCTGCCATATATCGCCCCTGAAGGACTTCATCGGATCAAACATCGCACCAATGCATTAGTTGAAGACAGCGCGATTTGTAAAGCGGATGTTTTTAGTTTAGGGATGGTATTCTTGCAGATGGCGATGCTGGAGTCGCCTTCTGATTGCTATGACTGGAAAAAATTAGAGATTGATGATTACCAATTAGGCTTTCGGCTTGAAAGACTGAAAGGGCTGTATCCACCGATAATCCACGGAATAGTCGCTTCTATGCTCGAGATAAACCCGCAGAAGAGGCCAACCTTCAGTATGCTAAAGACGCGGCTGCTGGATGCTCAGAATTCGAATAAAATTCCAGTGCCTCCGGTTCAAAGGCCGTTACAGACCCAAGGAAGCACCAGGCAAGGTGCCGGGAAAATTCGGGCCAGGAGAGTCGTATCAGCCCAGAAATATACCCAAGAGATCTCGCTTCAACCGGATCTCATCCATACAGATAGCAAACCGCGAAAGAGAACTCCTGAAATGGAGAGGTCTGTGCAGAGTTCTGTTCACACCAAGCCCGAAGGACATTCTATTCTAACGGATTTCGTGTTTAGTGAAACAAGAGAGGCTGGAGCTAGCCAAGAACTGCTAACGGAATACTGTCATGTGCATGAAGACAGCCTTGATGCAGCTGATCAATCAGAAAACAGCAATCAATATCGGTTCGTGGATCCATTAGTGAGGTCAGTGTTAAATGAGTTTAAAGCGGGCAGATCTTCCGTCACAACTCAGAGGACCGTGCAAAAAGGCAACATGACTCGTAATTACCCCTTTGAAGACTACCAATCGACCGCCTCGAAGTTTGGAGACACCGGTTTGACGAATAGTCCGTACTCAGTTAAGAGATCTCTGGAGAGCACCCCGCTGAGAACGACCTCGAAGAAGTATGCGTCACCGTTTGGAACGAGGAGTTACAGCAAAAGCAGAGGAGGAGTGTTAAGAGAGTCAAATTGCTTAGAGGAGAATAAAACTAGTGTGACTGACAGGAGCTGCCGGGATTCAATACGTAATAGAGTCGAGGAGATCGTTTCAGAGGTAAAACAGCAAGGGAGATGGATGATTAAAGGCGATGAGAATGATCCGTATACAAAAAACGTAGAGTTGAGGGGGAATTTCTCAAAGGATTTTCTGAAGCAGAGTAACCCACAGGCGTTTGGAGACAAGGATTTGGTAACGAGACGACGCTCACGGGAGGAAATGATCAAAGAGCTGAACCAAGAGTTCGATTGTAATATCAAAACGGCAAGATGGGGAGGTAGTCACCAGCCCGAAGAGGTAGGCGAGAGGGAAGTCTCGCCAGGGTCGACTATTAAAAGAAATATGGGTGTTTTACAGTCTGGGGGTTTAGAGCCAGGAGTTTTACATACAGTTGCCGAGTTGGTGCGAAAACAAAAACATGATCATGGAGAAGTGACTTTTTCTAAGAATCCAGCTCCACGCTATTATGAGGAGTTTACTTTGGAAACGCTGTAAGGCAGAAACGCAAATCCAGAGGTTATTAGGAACGTTTCAATGATTACTAAGCAAAGTTCTTGAATTAAGCCAGGTTTTGAAAAATTAACAGGTAGCTGTTTTAAAGGCTCGCTGCTTTTGTTTATATATAAATAAATTTTTTTTTCCTGTTTTGCTGGCTCAATATTCGTAATACTTGAATGATAAATCCATTATCTTGCTAATTTACAATACTAATCTTAACCATAGAAAAGTATTAATCCATGAACATGCTTATTTTCTGAGCATAAGAGCAAGCAAATAACTATTGTATCAATTATAAAGGCGCGAATTTCTTTTTATTTCAGTATAATTTCGCTGTTGATTTTTGCAATTTTTGAGAAATATGTTCGTTGACAATCTCGTTTACGCAATCCAAAACTTGTCTGTTAAACTCCGGCTTTCTCAAAGGTGTCCTCTTGCGGCTCGTCGACCGCTGCATGTGCTGGGACTTTTGTTCAAGTAGCCGGAAATTTGGAGAGCGGGATTTTCTGACTTGCCTTACATCACGATTTTGCTGGAAAGGATTTACTTCCATGGTAGACTTATTCATTATGGATTGCTCAATATCTTTTGCAGGTTTCATTTGTTTCTCTTTCGGAAATTTGGAAATAGGTAAGCCTTGTTTTACAGAGACTGTTTCCACTTTGATTAATCCTCCATTATTTTGGTTAAGTTTGTTGACGTTCTCTTTCAGTAAACCGTCTTTTGGCTTTAAAAAACTCTCCTTCGATATCACATTGTCTTGATGCTTTTTGTTGGATTTACCATTGAATAAATTTTCCTCTTTCTGCTGGTTTTGCTGCTGTAGTTGATTCATAATCGCTGATAAATCAATAGGCTTAAATGAATTCTGATTATTAGAAGAGGTTTTGTTCGAGTCACTCTCATCCAAAACTTGAATTTGAGTCGAACGCTCAACTTTCTGAGAGATGTTAATGTGTTTGGGCTCGTCAATTGAAATTTTTTCATCGGCAGCAGTTATCGACGATTTCGATCTGACGTGTGATTTTTTGTTTTGCTCATTTCCACCAAAATTTTCATTGCGTTTCGTTATTTGCTCAGAGTTCCAGTTTCTATTTTCTTGGTTAGTTATCTGAGAGTTAGCTACCAAGTGCTGCTTGCTAGTCTTTCTTTCTGAATCTCTTAAACACCCTTCATCGTTTAGAATGCGTATTTTATGACAAATTTGAATTTCCCGGCCTTTCTGAGCTTGAATCTGAGAACCAAATGTTTCAAATCTATCACAAGCTGTATTTATGCCCTTAGACTCCTTATCAACTGTTTGCATATCAATCAACTAACTTTGAAATTATCTTCAATAAAATTTTCCGGTTCGCTAAAAGGCAATTAACTCTAGAGAATTCATTCTCTAGTAAAGAACCATACACAGAAAATTCAAATTTGAGTTCTTCTGATGAAATCTAGCATCATGTTGATAAATTAAGAGCTTAAGCTATCTAAGACATTAACTCTTTCCAAACAATCGTCAAGAGTTTTTACTAAAATTTCCTTCCCAATGTGTTTTTAAAAATTTCATTCACACATGTTTTTGCTATAAATAACAACTCAAGTTTGCCTCTCATTTATGGTGCTACTCGTTTCAAAACTGATTTTTGTCCCCTTAATATATCAAGACATGAATAAAGACATGAATGCATTTAGCAATTAACGTCAAAGTCTAACACTTTCTTAATAAAATCCATTTAAAAAATTTACCAATCACCTTACATTTCATCCGCTAACTTCGTTCGAGCTCTCATCGTCGTGACCAATGAATCTATCTTAAAACTGTTATTTGGTGACATTTCAACAAACGAGCCAGATCCATGAGTCTCCCTTAATTCGTTGGTGTGAGTTTCTTTCAAACCACCTAACTTCTTATGATAGCTCACAAACCTCCTGAAAACGAACGAGTCTCCTATCTTCGGAATATTAAACAATATGTTGAGGTACTTCTCCAGTCCTTTCATTCTCACTTCAACATTGGTCTGGCTTGAAAACTCGTTATATTTTGGAGGCAACTCCGGCAACTTTTCCTTAGGAAATCGCGTTTTCAGTGCCTTATGTAAATTCTCAAAGTCCTTGAACTTTCGATAGACTTTCCTCTCGCTAGTAGCGCATATGGAATCGAATGGCCATTCTATTATGGTGATCTGATACTCTGTCGTTGCTTTTCCTTCATCCCTCATGCTCACGCGATTGTCCTTGATCTCAGCTTTCAATTGGCTGAAATCATAGCCGTCATCCTCGCCATAAATCATGCCTCGGAGTTCTTTTTTAATTTGGATAAAATCCTGCACGGCTTTTGTTTTCAGATAAATTTTCTCATTCAACAGAATTTTCAAGAAGCTCTCCAGGCCGTTTTTGCGTTTTCTCAGCGTCTGATCATTCGTAATCAGCTTCTTCGCAGGTAGCCGTGGCGGCTTGGCCCCGATCTCCTTGAAGAGTTTGTTGTTAAGTTCAACGAATTCGCTGTATCGCTTGACAATCTCCCAAGATTCATTTTTGTTTTCGCTCAATGCAATAGATATCACATACTCGTAATGATCACCATATGTCGCCTTCTGCCACTTATGGATGATCACATCGAAATACGGACAGTACATAGCCTCCTCGCTTGGATCATTCGTCATCTCGATCAGATCGTTTTCTTCATCGGACTCGCCTTTTTGATCGTACTCAAGCTCAGCGAACCCGCTGCCTGAATAAGCTTTTTGTCTGACGATATCCTGGGCATTGTCTATAGCGATATCCATATGCTGTAAAGAGAGAGATTTCTCGTTCCACGTGAGTATTTTCTGTCGAAGAGAATCAGGAATATCGAGGAAATTGACCAAGCACATGGGGATTGCTTCTTTTGATTGAAGAAAACCGTCTAGAAAGCCCTGGAGGACTTTTACGGAGGAAGTGATCGAGTCAGGTTTATCCAATTGAGTCATCATTGATGCATGTACTACTGATGAACTCTTCGATAAATTCACATCGCGCTCTAAGACTCTGAATTCCTCCAACCCACGGCTCACTTTGTAGTGTTTACCGAAGGTTTTTACCTCGATTTGGTAGTAAGTTTCGATCCTTTGGAGTTTCGGGTCGAATTTCTGCTTCACTTTGTTAGAAATTTGCATGCTTAAGTCAAGCTTCTTGCCTTGACGAGCTCCAGGAGTGAACCTTCTCTCCACCCTTAAAATAAATCAATGAAAAGTCAGAAGTAAAGGCTACTTGTCAAAATCTGTGCTCCGTCGGTTCAGGAAAGGCGTTGCTTTCTCGTTTCGAAAATCAATTGAGTTGCTGTATGAGTATTCATCGTCCAGGTTCCTGGGGTCATCGAATTCGTCTCTATCCTGAGGATATCTCACTTGAATTATGACTCTGGCTAATAGCAAACCGCCCTTAGTTGCGTCATAAATGATGCCTAAAATTCCTTCTCTTGAGGAGATTTCGTAAAAAATGATGATGAATGTCTCTGCTATAAAGATCAGGCTCCAGCTTACAAGATGCACTTTCTTCGAGAGAACGAGTCGTCGATAGTAGTGGAACATAATTGCTCGAATTTCCCCTGCTATGGCGAAAATAACCACAAGATAGACCCAGGCGAGTCCTTTGCGCTTTGAAAGCCAGAAGGTGTCGCTGGAATAGCTGAAGATAATCGTTGTTGAGTAGATCGCGATAAGCAAGCTGTTGAGGGTTATCCTTATCATCAGTTTTTTGCTATGATAAGGAAATTTTTGATACGCAGTGCCATAGTTTTCCCAAATTCGAACCCAAACACCCAGCAGGAGGTATAAATATAGCACAGGGATCACAATGATCTGCAAAATGATCCTTTCCTCAGGGATATCGTCGGAAGGATCTGCTTCAAGGAGAATGTTCCTCATGAGGCTAAATGTGATTAAGCGAACCTTACTTTATTTATTTTATTAAAGCAATAGCATTGAGCCTGATGTTCTATGAGAATGATTCGTTACTCACATTATCATCAATAGCGACTAGAGCGAGCTAGAAGGGTGTGCTTTCGACAAAGATCGAGCTGAAAAAAGATAATTGCTGATAGCGGGCCTGGATTTTTGATAGTTGATTGGATATCTACGTATTTTTATATTTTTTTGCATCCCTTTAGATGATGCATACAGTGGAGAGTAAGTACTGTAGAGTATATCTGTAGTTTGCGAGCAAAAGCAGAACTATTCTTTTCGTTCTATAATCTTCTAGATCATACTGATGCCTATTGTGTTGTAATTGGTTAATCGATGAAGAATTATCTCCTGGTTCTTGGACCCTCGGGAGAAACAAATAAAAGCATCAGTATGATGCTTATATTTGCACAGAGGTACTATCCAAAGTCTTGAAGTTCTCTTTGGGACTGAGAATAGGAGTCATCCCTTAGAACTTTGAGAACTCGACTGTTAATATTGAGGAGAAGGATGGCGAGAATTCCATTCGCAAGGGGCTTATAATGCGGAAAATCCAATTTGCTTAAAGCAAACAGTGCCCGTTTCATTTCAAGTTATTCTTATTTATATTCTATTCTCAATACAAAATCTTTTGATTTTTTAACTCAAATAAGAATGAAGTCAGTCCTGTAAAATCCAGCTTTGGCAAATACTCAGAGAATCCACCTCGAAGGTATGGAGTCGCACCATCAAGTTCACCAGGTCTTGAGTTGTGATAATTCCATTACTCCCATGCAAGTCTTAGTATGCGCCGTTTTTCATCATTTCCTATGTAGTGACGCATGATACAGTGCGGCAGACGCTGCGACTCTGAGAAACTTCAAAATGAACGCGAATACAACCAAAACATGCTCAAAAAACTCTAATCTCGCCTGCCTGTCACATCGAATTCCTTAGTTTCTCATTAACTCAGCTAGAACTAAATAACATTACGCTAACACCTGAGGATACTTAAAAAAATAGGCTCCTAATTGTCGCTACAAAGCAATTCATTGATTTTTACTGGTAATGGAGCCTCCCAGTTTCTTTTTTTGTTGGTCAGCTTTATAATAGTTTCTTAGCTGAAGGTTTCTTGAAATAAATTGCATATAATTAATCTTTTCTATATTTTTATTAGAAAGCACAAGAATGAGCCAATTTTGAAAAAATGCGGGAAATTTTATAATCAAATTGATTAAACACCAGTACTCTATTTCTACCACAGTTCGATTAATCTTGGAGCCTCACTGGTCTTATTTTACCAATATTTTCGATAAATTGACATTTATAGGTAAACAAACAAAATCAATCCATCAGCCAAGCGTGTTATGAACTCAACTGAACCAAAGGGCATCCTCATCGGGAGCACGCTCTTCGGTGACCTAACTCAGCCTTCCCAGCTCACGTTTGGCGCTTCAGTTCTAAGTGCGTTGCAGTCAGAAGAGAAGAATCTCAAGGTAATACAAGGTTCAAGCTTCCCAGTCACAAGCAATGCTGGAGGATTCTTGAATCTCGAGCCAGCGCTCAGCATGCCACGAGGTGTCGATATCAAGAGTCTAACTAGACATAGAAAGGAACCCGATAGCGATGAGGAAGATTTCATTAGAAAATCCGATAACTCAACTTCAGTCAAGGACATGGTTTTCAAAGACCGGGTTCATAAACTGACCATACCAGAGATAAAGGAGAAGCAACTAGCTGATGAAAAGAACAATGGAGAGCCGAGTATGACCGATAACGCTAAATTCTGAGAGTAATATAAGGTAATTTTGGTTTTCGTCTGAATCTAGGTTATTCTAATGCTTCTAATTCATAGAAATTCGACAAAGGAAGACATTGAAGGATCAACAAGAGGATTAGGTTGTTTGTTTGTTAATTAATGAGTTAATATCATATTATTGCCATGAATAATGATATGAAACTTAAGGGGTTTATATATACTCCTGCCCCATTTTGTGATGAATGAAGCTGTTGGATTTCTCCTAGTCTTCAACAGATTATTATTCATCAAATCTGTGTTACTCCAGACGTGCTAAATATAAGAAGAAGTTATTTTTGTATAGCTTTGGAATATATACTTTTGATCTAATTGAATTTTTCGTATTTTTCATATTAGATAGCTCATGCTGAGTAAAGAATTGTTTTAGCAGAGATATTCATTGATGTTATTTGATGTTGAAAGTAAAGGTCCCTATAATTTGTTTTTCTGGTCATGAGTCATTTCAAGAATGTAACTAGTATCGATGATTTGTGTAGCTGACTCAGAGAGCTTGGAGTTTAAAGAAAAGACAAGCGTCTTTTCCCATGAAATTCGAACTTTTTGAAAGAAACCATTGAACAAGAGTTCTGGAGAAATCGTGAAGTTTTATTTTTTCCAGACAGAAGAATTTATACTATTTGCATCATAATTGATAATTCCTCGGTCATTGGAATGTATTAAAAACTATAATTACTTAGAGACCTTCTTTGCAGCAGAAGTAATAGTTTTCTAAGAGTTACTCTGATTATTAATGTAAATACTATTTATATACTATATATTAGAAGTGAAATACTCGCAAATAGTTTAAGCTAGCAGTTGTAAATTTAGTTTTTTTGATCAGAGAGAAAGATTAAGAATTACTATTGCATTGGTAATTAATAATGTTTTTTCAATTGTAAAATTATAATCTTTAAATTCAAAATTGAAAGTGTAGTCTTATAATTGAAAATTTGACAATTGTAAAATGAGGTTGCAGTCAACAATAAAAGAGTATCAAGGTAAACTCTGGGATTTTGGTAATGTGTAGATGCTTTTATAATAATAAAAGAATTAACTTAGAACATAGCCAATATGATAAACGGTAAAAGTATGATCAGCAGCATATGTCAAATAATATTCAAGGGTATGACTAATGTCTCAATACGATTATCTCTGATTTAAGAGATATCAATTAATTTTAACGAGCTCAAAAATAAATGTTTCCTAAATGTTTTGGATACTCCAATTTTCTATCAAACATATAGCAACATCTTTTTAGAAGGTTAAATCACATTTTCAAATGATAGTATTCAAAGAATTAATGTAAAATTCTTGTTGAGATCAATCAAATATAAAATCACTCTGACTCAATTAAAGTCTCTATATCTGGCTCTACGATAAGGGAAAGCCTTCAATTTCCTCCCTCTAAGTGCCCTATAAGACTTGCTTATTTATTATTCCGTTAGTTAACAGAGGTTCTGGGTATACGTCACTTAGCCCTGCCGTTCAAACACATTAATCTCTTTCATGGTGTACTCTTATAACATAGTAGAGAACAATTTAGGTTTTCTTTCGTTATATCACCAAACTTGTTGAGGCTGTCATTTATTCATTCTCCTTCGGAGCTTAAGTCTACTTTTTTTGAATCTTCTCCTAACTTAAAAGGTTCTAACATCTCTTTCTGCTTTAGTTTTCAAATAGGATGAATAATATTATTTTGGACTTAACAAGCGTTAGCAAGAGCATTGTGGGGAGGTATTAGCTCCCCAGAGCCCTTGAATAAATCAAACGAGTTACAGATTGTTAAGCAAATTATTACTTCAATATTTACTATATATGTAACGAATCTTTCCCTATGCAGAGTCAAGCTGAATCTTCGAGACCTCCATGAATTTGCTCGAAGCAAATTTCCTTCTCACCGCTTGCAACGAGGCTTTCGGCGCATTCTGCAACAAGAAGCAGAGCTCTTTGGCACAAGTTCTCACTTGGCTCTCTTGATACTTCGTATTTCTAATCATCGCTTCACTCCAAGCTTCTCTCTTGTTCAACTTGTTCACAAGATATATCGCCGCACCAGCAAGGTTGCTATGAGCGTGCTTCTGCATTCTGTACTCGACTAAGGATAGTTCGATGAGATATCTAGCGAGATTGACGCTTCTTTCGTCGAGTTGGGCGATTTGAGCATATCTCTCAAGGAATCTGAACGCAGATGTGTGTGTCAGTTTGAATGCAAGCGAGGCAATGATTTTTCCTTCCATGTCAAGGATTTCGGCGGTAGTGTAAGCCTTGTCGCAGACATAAGCAAAGTCCTTCACCTCTGGAGGGTAGATCTCCTCGTATTTCGAGGCAATGAACATCGAAGCGACACCAACCAGCTGAAGCTTCTGTCGAGGGACCGAGTGCAAGGACAGGAAGCGATCGATCAGATTCACTGTCATAAACAGCGTTTCAGGGAGAAGTTTGAACTTGGCGTGGACATCCACGAGCCAGTCGATAAGGATCGCTCGCATCTTCTCATTTATGTCCTTTTGGACCTCAGTCATGTAGTTAGGGTTGCAAAGGTACTTAGACTAAAGGAAAGTTAGTCATGATCAGATGTATTTCAAAAACTCACCTCCTCAGTGCGAAGATACTCTTGGATCTCTTTAACATATGGAACCACATATTGCGGGTTCTTCTCGTTGTCTCTATCGACTTTTTCCAAAGGCTGCTCTTGCGGGGCAGGCGTTTCGATCATCATCTTGTCCGATGCCTTGGAAATATATTCGTTGTTGTTAGTCTTGAGTTGGTAAGGAATATTAGGCTTCAAGCTCTATGAGTATAGCTCAATAAGGAGTCCACGGTGATGAAGGTACCTTTATTGGGTCGTTCTGGTCATAGATGTTGGACAGTTCACGACCGAATGCTCTGTTGGTATTATATGATAAATCCTTCAGAGCAACTCCTCTGAGCTTTTGAGGGTCATTGTTCTCGTTGTGAGCCTGAAGGAAGTAGGGTTAGGTAATTGGAATGGATGAGGGACATACGGAAGGGATGTGAGTCAAGGACATCTCTGATTGTGGGTTTTTGGAGGTTTGCAAATTTTTTGAATATTAGAACGTTTATTATAGTTGTTAAATTTGAATTAAAGACTCGCAATCGCGACTAACAGAATCCGAAATCAAAAAATTCGATCGATTAACGAATAGTTAACTGCACCTCAAGCAGAGGCATATGGGAATCTAACCGTCATTGTCTCCCAGCTGCAGGTGCTATAATCAGTACTTCTTTCGATCAGATCTAAGCATCAACTTATGAGAGGGATTGGAAAGAGACTCTCAATTATTATAACAGCTGAAAAAGGAAAGAAAGAGCTTTGAACTGAGTTTGCCTCAACTGAAATAAAAGATAAAATTATGCAAACTGACAGGTGGAAAACTCCCTCTCGGAGAGCTTCACCGAGCTCACGCGAATATCAATCAAGATCGCAGCCACGCAGTCCGGCAGGGTCGTACAGCGCGCTCCATTCTGCAAGAAGAAAGACCCCGTCTCTTCAAATGCCATCTAAATATGACGAGTCTAGCATTCAAATATCAGCGAGAAAAATGAGCTCAGAAGTGCATGCAGCTACGCCTTTGGGCTCGAAAGCCCAATTTGCTGACCTTTCATCGATACAAAGAGTACTCGCGCTTGGTTTCACAGATATTTATGGAGTAATTCCCGAGGAAGAGTTGGCACCGTTCGCAAAATGTCCTGTACATCTTGAAAACTATGGGTTATTTTGCATCGAAGATAAAAACTTGTATTGCATTCGCTGCTTGTATGAGCAGAACGAGGGCGTCCTTAGCTCCAGAAGACTGCCAAAAATGCAGCGGTTGGAGAATTCAATGGACTATCTGACACGAGAGAACGAGAGTTTTATAAGATCCGAGGCTGGACGCTATCTCGCTGGCTTTGAAAAGAGTCTTCGGGAGTTTCAACGCTCCAGTGTAACGTTTGCTGAAAGAATGCAGTCATACCAAGAATTAATCATCGAAGAGTTCAAGGAGATAAGAGAACTATTAGATCAGCGAGAAACTGAGCTGCTGGAGATGGTTAAAGGATTCTATACCAAGAAAATCAATGAAAATGTCGAGCAGGTTCAATATTTGACCCTTTTTAGAGATGCAGTCCAGAAAATCAAGCACCTGCATCTACTCTCGCCGACGAAGGACTTCGCCCTTTACCAGTACAATTTTACGAAGAAATTAAAAGCGTGTATTAACTCTTTAGGGATGCTTGACGGCCATCCGAAAGAAGAGAAACCTTCAATATTGGTCGATTTTGCGAATAAAAAACGTCTTAAGAAAGAAATTTCAATGTTTGGTAAAGCCATTAACCGCGGCCTCTTCGAAAAATACTTTGGAAGCGAAAACCAGGCTCAACCTCTTATTCCAAAGAAAGGCAAAAGTTCAACCTCATTGAAGCCTTCGCAAGACCCAAGCACCAATCGAAGACCTTCTAGCTCTCTGAATCGAAACGACGATCGTGTGGTGTATTGTACTCCGATGAAAAGCATTAGTGATGCACATTCAGCACAGGAGACGAAATCTTATTGTAACAATGAAGAAATCAGCAACCAAATCAGCTTCTCAGACTCGCTTTTTGAGGAAATAGATCTTTTCGCAGAATCTAGCATCCTGACCTCCCTAAGTCAAGTCAGCGAAATGATCGAGCATCTTCCTATGAAATTCACGAGTGCCAAGCTGTTATACTCTCTTAGGGAGAATGGAAATTCGTCAGAGAGATTCCACGAGTTATGTGATGGGAAAGGGCCTTGTTTAGTTGTCGCCGAAACTGCGAAAAAATTTGTCTTTGGATTCTATAACCCAGTTGGGTTTTCCTCTGATGAGCAATACTGTGGCTCGGATAGCGCCTGGATCTTCTCGCTGGCGAATCCGTTCGAAAAGACGCTTGCTTTCAATATAAAGCCTGAGAAGACATTTATTGCAGTTTACAATAGCAGAAACTCTCTGGTCTTGGGCTCAACGATAGAGGGTAAAGAAGATCTTTACATAGATCTCGATAATCCCGAAGCGTCTCGCTCGAATGTTGGATATGCCTATAAACTACCTGTTAATATAAGAGATGGCAAGAGTGTGCTGTGTGGAAAAGGGAATAAATTAGAGATTGTCGAGCTTGAAGTCTTCCAAGTTACTCCTTGGAAGCAATGACATTAGAGTTTATTGTAAAGGAAACTTTTTGGATTTTTCATTGTTTTAAAGTCAAAAACGTTGTATCGAGTGCTTTTTCAGCTGCGAAACGTAAAGTTTTATCAGTCTTATAAAGTAATACCAATTCAATCCCAATTTGAGAACGGTCCCTCATCCTATATATTAAACAAAACAAATCTTGTCTCTTAGTTAATTAAATTCATTTTAATAATCTCATTTTCTCAAACTATATCAGAAATAATGGTTGAAAGAGAGATGCAATCACCACTGTTAGCCACATGTACGTGGATGGATAGCAGCATTGCTATTTTCGATTTGAAGCGAAAGAAACGTTACACAGCATTTGAGGAAGTGCAACTTTCAGAAATGGACTGTATGTATAGCTTGTTAAAGCTTCGTTGGTTATCAATATCGATATAAATAGTCGAAAGTGGCGGTTGGGGTTTCGTCAAAGAGATAACAGGCACGAAATTGCTTGTTTCTCTTCATGGCCGGGCAACCCAAGACCATTTACTCCTTTGAAGAAATATTCGCGGGTAAGTGCTTTTCTTCATTTATCCTTCAATTAACTACAAAGTCTTCTATAGGCGTTGGGTGTGGTCTCAGCGCGAAGTTAATGAGAAAGACGAAATGGCCTCCCGAGCACCGTAGTTCTCTCCTAATTGAACAATTCATTCATTAATTGTTTTTCCCATAAGAATTGATCACAACTGGTCTTGATATTGACCCTGCTGGGGAGCTCTTTGCAATGATTAACACATTTGGAACCTGTATAATCTCAAGTGTGAACACTGCGACTTCCGTATGGAGTTTCCATACTAATAGTGATTTCGAAGGTATTTATTTATATTATATTTCTCATAAATTACGTCTTGTAACTAGATAATTATGGACGTTGTAGATGGAGCACAAACCTCGGTGAACCAGCACTATACATCAAATATGATAGCTTTTCATTCTCTCTCCTTGATGTAGAGAAACGTTATCAAATATTAACGACTCCAAGAGCTTGTAATCCTATGTGTCCTTTTAACATCATCGTTTTTCCCTTTTGATTGGCATGAACCTCAATCGGGCCTATCGGCTATTCTGTTTCAATTAAATGTTGAGAGAATAATTCTTTATAGCTACCGCCACATGGATTGATGTTTGCCCAAACGATTCGAATTTAGTTGCAATAGCTTTTAGTGAAGGAGAGATTAAAATTTTTGACCGACGAGAATCGAAAGTGACCTTGACCTCCAAAGAAATTCACTCAGGTAAAAAATTGTCCCATATTCGCCGGCCAGTAATTCAAACTAATGAAGGCTTTATTCGATGTGTGAGATGGAATCCAACTGAAGAAATGATAATTTCTACCGCTGCTGATGATGGTAAGGCATGTGTATTTGATTTTAAAGCTGAGAAGGTCTTATGTACTGTGACGAAGCCAGAAGGAGGTAAACTATAATTTTCTTGCATTATCTGTGGATTTTATAATTAGAATCTCTGAATTCCGTATGTTTCCTCTAAGTACTAAAATTTAACTGGCACGAGGAGGAAAAGGGAGAAGCACTAAAGTTGAAACACGTTAATTAATTGAGAAAAATACCAAAAAATATGTCTGAGTGTGTATTGAACATCTATTTTATCACTCTGGCAAGCAGTTTCGAGTTTTATTCTCATAAAATATTAGAGATCTCTCGTATATATTGCATGTAAAACTATTTGCCAAAGTTCCCTCCGGCAATTTAAACTCCTTTCAGAGTTATTTCCTCTAGCTAGCATTATTTTCATGTTTGAATTTAGCTTCGAGTTGTGTGATAAATTGATTAAAAAGGAATTAAACTCTCTTCCCATTTAACTCTCAAATTAAAAATTAGTTCAGTACAAAAGTCTGACCGCTCATGGGCAACAAGCAGTCAGTTGATTTTTCATCTCAGCAGACAATAAGAGCATCAGGTAATCTATATTCTCTAAGTAATTCCTCTTTTCAACACCTTCAACTTCTTTAACATCGTAATAATTTTAATTTCAAGAACCTCAGACTTTGGTCGCCTGGAGCTCATACGACGACAGCAGTATTCGTCTTACCGATCTTAGAACGCCACAAGAACCAACCAGATTCACCGGAGCAACTTCTAGACTTGCGAATTATGACTGTATTTTAAATTTTCATAACGAATCCAACTTCGAATCCCGCTTGCTAAGCTGATATCTATTGGACTCATGTCAAAGAAATTCCTAATACAAAACTCCTAATCGCTATTGCGTCCTTTCAAGACGCCTCTGCTGGCATGGCGATATTCGATCTCAACCACAGAGGAAAAGTAAAACAATTTTTCTCTTTTGAAGGCGCTTTCGGAGGTAAATCATTGAACTATTTTAAAAAGTACTTGCAACACTTTCTTTTATTAGTAGCCGGAATTGGAGATGTGGCATTTAATTCACGAAGGAATCTTCTTTGTGCACTGCCTGCCAAGGACGAATATGCTTATCACCTCTTCAGCGTAGCATATACCGCTTCGAAAAGCATCTACGATGTGAAACTCCTACAAAAAGCGAAATGGTCTTCACAACATCAACCTGTTTGGAGTAAATAGCTTAAATTCATTGATAATGCGATCCCTTTTCCTGTTATTTAATGGGGTTTTTGAGTTAACCGCTTTCAATGCGAGATTTAACTTTATACATTTATTTCCAGACAACGATCTGGCTGGATTTGACCTGGATCGTAATGGAGAGCGCGTAGCAACAATAGACCAGCTTGGAACGTGCGTGATATCGAATGTGAACTCTCAAAACAGCCTCTTAACACTTGATTTGAAAAGTCCTCAAGGTAACTTGACTTTAAAACGTGTTCTGAAAAATTTGTATGTTAGATGGTTTTTCTTGCTGCAGATGGAGCACGAATGTTGGAGAATCACTTCTATTCTTAAAGTATGGAGGCAATCTACTCAACATTATGGATATTGAGAAGGGAGTCCTGACTTTGAAAGTTCCGATACAGCTTGATGATAAAGGTACTTTCTTTAAAAGTTTATTTTAGCTGCCTTAATCTTAAAATAATCTTGTCTAATTGAGCTCAATTTTGAATCTTAATGATATTAAATCATTGATAAGATTGGACTCATGGAATTGACATCTGTCAAAACAATGGAAATTTGCTTTTGGCGGGTGGTTTAGACAGGACAATCAAGGTGTATGATAAGCGGTCATCGGAGATAATCAAGAAATTCGACCGAGTTCATTGGGGTATAAGATCTCTTGAATTCCAGGAACCTTTTGGATGGCTTTAATTTTAAATGGCTTTGTTGTCTAGTTACCAATTCAAATTAATGTCACTAACATCTGCAAATAGGCAACATTAATTGTGTGCGCTGGAGTCCAACAGGCAACCTCTTGGCCAGTGTCTCTTCCGATTCGATTGCAGCAGTGACCGACTTTGCCACTGGAAAAAATATTTATACTCACACTGCTATGCCAGGAGGTAGTTTTCATAACCATTTTTCTTAAATTATTTCATTCACTGATTAGAGAAACTCACTTCAATATGTTTTATTTGAGAAGTATTACCTCTTTTGAAAATCAAGATGATCAAAATACCAAAACCCATTGAGTCAATGAAAGAGAAACAAGTTTTATAAGAATTGCAACTCATTAAAAAGAAGCCTTCATTGTTTTCTTAATCAAGATACTTTCACTTCACTTTAGAAATCTCTAAGAGCGAGAGTGATTTAGAGTATAAAGTCTCAAATTTTAATATGATGAATTGATATGAAACGCAGTTCCTATCGTTCTAAGCTTGCGACTACAGAAGCAACCATTAGATATAAAGGGACTTACAAGAGAAATTAAAGAAATAAACACCTAAAATTAATCTCAGATTATTTATTAAGTTAAAACTATCTTATCAGCTAGGTTTTTTAGGATTTCCTTCTCATCCTGTTATTGGTGAGGTACTTCCACGAACTTTCTTGTTCAAGGCAACGCACCTTGTGGGTCGATATTATTTTTTTTCAAAGACATGTAGCCATGAGTTGCTCCTGCTCAAGGCTATTATTCCCTCGTCGCCAATGCGCTTATCTGGTAAATCGATGAATTTGATATCCAAAGAATTTGTACATTACAAGTATTTGTTCAGCTCTGAATAGTTTATTTCAATTTGTAGGTCTGTAAAGCTTTCGTAACCTTTCTTCGGTTTGACTTTCGATAATTTATCTTAGCCTTGCTCAGGAAATGCAGGAACCTTGCTCTCCTCAACAAATATTATTTTTCTTTTTCACTGGATGTGGCTTTGGAATTTCCTTGGTACGTGATTTGCTTGCATTGATCTGCTCAAGGAATTCTTCAAAAGTGGGCTGCTTGATAGCAGCTTGATTTAGGATAGTTCCAACCAACTCCTTTTTATTAGAAGTAAGATTTTACGAGCTTATTTCTAGATCATCAAGAGCTAATTTGAGTGGAATCGCATAGACTGCCTAGAGTTCATCAAATGAGTTTGCGTTTCTTGTTTGTTGAGCTCGCCAACCTAAAGGATGCGGAGCGCCGAGTGATAGATATTTGCTTTTTGCTTTGTTTCAGTCATTTGAAGGAAGGATCAAATTAAGGTTTTGAATCAATTGCCATGGGTTTTGCAGATGAACAGATAACTTGATTCCAACCTTGCACAAAATACCATGAAGAATGATGACGGCCATAATCATAACCGACTTCTTGATCTTTTTTCGTTGAATAGACAATTCTTCATTAATTTTGTAAATATTCGATGATGGTCTCTGAATCTTTCCATAGTGTGGTGTGATAAATGCTTAAGATCTTCAATCAATTCTTTGAGGATGATGGAAATGTTCAGATTTAGAAGGGATGGCAGCATGGGTGAGGTTATAGGTTTCAAAGCTGAGCAGATCTTGTTGTTTTAAAGCTCAAAAGAGTCTATATATCAGAATCTCAAGTCAAAGACAGCATAGACACAGAGTCTCCTGAAGAAATATTGCTATTCTTTCTGTTGGACAGAGTGAGAGCTGAGATTGAAAGCTCTGAGATGGTGAATCTCTTGATTTTGGAGATTTTGCTTGGAAACAAAATAACCAACTGTGTTTTCATTTCCAGTTCCAATTCTCCTAAAAGTTGAGTATCCCAGCATGATTTATGGAGTCAAAACATTGCCAATTGTTTTCTTTTTTGTTATTCCTCACTTGCCACAATGCAAGATTTATTGTGCAGAGATATTTTATTTTGCTTTTTCTAAATCAACTTTCTTATTCAATGTCTATTGAGGCTAAGGCCCTCAATCAGCTGGATCCCAACTGGCAGAAATTCCTTTTTGGTTTCATGAATCAATTACCGATAATTACTCTCCATAGAGAAGCTCGGTGAGGGATGAGAAGAAAATATATTGAGAATCTGTCATCATATCATGACATTAGAACGCATCTGTTTTTCGAATTCATCAGAGTTAATCACACAACCTAGGACTGTTCCGCTCTAATTACACTGTGATAAGGCCAAAAGCGTCAATACAAAAATTTTTTGTTTTCATCATGGATTGCAAAACCTCCCAGATTACCAACAACAAAAAAAAAGAGGAATTCAACATCAGTCTGAGAAGATTAAAAGGATTAATCTTTTTACTTTGTACCACAGCCCAATACTACAAATGCAATAAATAAGCAGTGATCAATAAAAATGGACTGAAAGACATTCAAAATTTTAATGAAGCAGGAATTAAATGCCTCAATACTATAACAACCAAGATGTCTTACCCTCGGTTAAGTCAGTTGCAGAAGACTCAGTAAAACCAGAACATGACAAAAATAGTCATAAAACTGGAAGAAATTGAAAATCCATAAATGTAATCTTGAAGAACAGAAGTTTCTTAAAAAAAAAACAAAAAAACTCCTGAAATCGCTCAGTTCGAAAATATTACTCCAGCCAACATTGGCCTTTGGCAAGGCTCTTCACCTTAGATGTTCGAATACTTCTCTTAATGTGAGAGAAGTATAAAAGCGATCAAGTTCTAACTTCAAAGGCAAGTTCAGGCACTCAGGTGTATCTCGTGCGATTTTACTCAATGCTCAGAGGCATCCTTGCAATCATTCAAGGATTAGAATTGCTAATTACTCTGTTAAGTATCCAAAGAGAAGTACCGAAGAAAGAGGCCAGTAAAACCAGTAGCCTCTTCACCAAGCCTCATTCTGAGTCGCTATTAGTTTAAGAATCATGGACTTTCAGGACTTTCTGAAACTTCCAAGCGATAATCGAAGAAATACTGTTGTGAATAGTTTTTCTTCTCTAATGATAGCCTAAACTCCTCAAAGTTTACATGTTGTAGCTAAGCATCGAAAAATGATGTCGAGAGCATCCGCCGCAATAGTTATTACGAAAAGAAATGCCTCCCACACATTCTCCAGAAACTTTTGTTTCACATTTATATAACTTTCATCGTTATTGCTCAGTTTTGATTCTCTTGAAAGGGATTCTTAATTACAAAACACATGGACTACAACTCCAAACCGCTCCGCTCTTTCAAATCGTAGCTTTGTGGCGATTATTTGAGTTCTGATTGTCAATTATCAAAATATTAAAAATGGAACAGAGGCTCACTAAAACTAATTAATTTTTTCTAACTCTGAAGTGGTATCGATACTCTGACTTAATGTTATTGCATTTGGTTTGAGACTTGAGATTGGACATCTGAAATAGACTCAAATACAACAATCTCATCTAATTCAAGCTATTGTGACTACTTCTACTCTCGTAATTGAAGGATGAAATTCCTCTCTTTTCCTCGATATCTTGGGAACTCCAAATTAAAGGTTGCATCTATAAGTCGATAATGCAAATGGAGATGAGACAGATCGTGATCGTGAAAAACGCCGAATTAAGTCCGCTGCCAATGTTGAAAGGAAATTTATTCACATTGGTCCTCTTGAGAAAGAATTAAAAAAATGTTCTCGTTTTACCTCTTGAAAAGACCGTACAATACTTAACTCAATATCATGAAAGCAAAAATAAAAGAAGTGAACCCCTCCTGATAGGACTATTTTTTGCTTTCGCGCTTAGGTCCCGTTCTGGCTTATTTTCAAAATATATGTCTTAGAGAATAGTTGGGCTGGGAAAAATCACAATAGAGTGCAAGTTTCCATCATCTTTGAACATGCCTTCCGTCTAAAAGACCCATTATGAGGCTTTCCTTTCGAATTCGAACTACATAACTGCTATCTAACCTCTCTTCTTGGTTTTTTTTTTGTTGTTTGCCCAGAGCTGCTTGCTTCATGACGAAACAAGCAACAAGCATCTGCCTAAGGCGACAAAGACGGCTTCAAGGCAATTAAATTTCGTGAATATTGAAGAATCCGACCTGCATTGTAGAGGAACCTGAGTATTTTACCTTCTCTTTCAGGATCTGAGCGCTATTTGGATAATAACATCATCATCTGAACTCCTCGGGTCTTGCTAAATGTCGAATTGCTTTCTTTTGACCCTAATATGAGCTCTTTTTTTAGCATTTAAAAAAAAAAATTGAGACAGCTTATACGATTCGCGAGCTTCCAGTTTTGGAAACTTACGGAGTTGGATCAATGCGTTATTCCAATAACCCATTTAAAATTTAATAAAAAATACAGAAGTTTAATTAGATCGAAATCCCTTATTTTCATTTTTTGGTAACGCATGAACTTCCAGCTTAATAGTTTTAAAGAACAGAAAAGCGATTATAGTACTATGAATCCTTGATTGAGCCGCTAACATAGGTCCATACTTGTAAAATTAGAAAAGAAATAACTTTAAGATGACATCGAAAAATTGGATTCTGAAGAATACCGCGCTTTTCAAAATTGATTTTTCAAAAAAATGCACAGAATCAGAATTTGAGTGAGTGAGTTGATTGATAATTTTTAGATAGTCAGGATCAATAAATTTAGAAGATTGGAAGCTTTTAGAGATAGATTATTCCTCAGAATTTAACTAATTAACGGTCATACAATGTTTTTCCTTTTCCTTCGCGGTGATTATTGATTGAATAGTAGCACCTATAAATTAATAACTCGCATCTTTATAGCTTTATTTGTTTAATTCACTACAAAAATTCCATGACAACTACCGCTTGTCTTTTTCTCATTTTTCTCGTCGGCTTCATGCCAGGTAACTCTGTCTGCTCAGTCTAATCGTCAATATTATGAAACAGAAAGAGCATCTACAGCTTATCAAGACATGTATCAGCTTGTCTCTTACATGCCTTCCATTGGAGCAACAAACACTATGAACGACAATAGTTATAGTGAAAAGATCTACTTCAATACTATGCCAAGATGTAATGGAATTCACTAAAATGCTCGAGATTTATACCCTTTTCCTCTATACATTAGTGATAGGAAAGAAGCTACTCACAATCGCGACATGGCTGAAATTTGATACAAGAGCCACCACAGACGTGCCTAACATTCCCATCTTTGCTCTTTGGTGAGAACTAAAGGCTACATTGGTTTTGAATTACCGAATTAATAGGTCGACTCAAAATAACGGCTGGTTACACGTTTTTTACAAACGCTATGAATCCGCTGAAAATAAATGTCTCCTCAGATTTTACAAAGGAACAGCGCAATATGAACAAACATACGACCGATCTTCGACCAATGTCTTTACAAATCATTCTTAGCAGAAATTTAATTCTTATTGTGGTAATAAAAATAGATCTGTGGATTCAAGAGAGGATTTTGGTATCATGTTTCAATTTCGATGGATTACACGGGTGCATCGGCATTCCAAGCACATACCACATTTTATGAGCCCGATAGTCAAGTTACCATTGGAGGCAGATCGCAGATTGATTGGACTGGCAATTTAAATATGGGAAGCTACTCGTTTCAGGCAAATGATTACATTTCACTACGATATGCCGACAGTGCAAGCTACCCTGCGATTGATTGCATAATTACTGCAGCAATGGCGATGCCTTATTATTTCTCTGCCGGAGGGTTTAGGTGGACGTTCGGAGTGCAAGAAGGTATACTTTGACTACTCTAAGAAAACTCTTCATACACCATTAATTTTCATTTAGCCAATTATTTGGTAATCTACCGATTCCCTACAACTTCAACCACAGTGACAGACTTAACCGAAAACGGATATACAGGATCAATAAGTATTTTTGTTTAATTTAGAACGCAGAGCCTCTAACCCCATTTTTTCATATAGATTCAGCTCTCACAGCAGCGGAGACATTCACCGCTACCAAGAAAGTGACTATTACAGGCAGCGGACTCTGCTCGGCTCTGCAACCGCAGACAAATCTGGTGGGATTCTTTTTCAAGATTAAGTTGACCAGTATTCCTGGTTCCAAGGCAATCTTCCTCACTATTAAAAATGTAAACATTTCTTCTATATATTTTACTTGACATTTGTGTTTTAGAGCGGAGCAATTTATTATCAGCTCTATGCAATTCAAGTAGCAACAGCAAGATATGACATTTATCTTCTTGATCCTGATGGTGTAGGTCGCAGATTCAAATTTGGCACGTTTACTTTGAGCTGTAATTAATTCTTTCTAAATTTATCCTGACTGGCTCCTCACTATTTAGATGGCAATCAGTATTCGATGTATGCCCTCTTTCGCACCTATCCGGATTCTTTACACACAAATCTTGGAGTTGAGACATTGCTCTATCTCAAAACACCTGATAACTCAACGGCAAGCGTGAGTGAGAATATTGCTTATCAAACGTTTGTTCCGACTTCTTGCGAGATTTCTGTTGGAGATACATCTGAAGGAATCACTGGGACTCTCACAGAATTCCGTGTATTCTATGGCACTGGGGTAATACCAGGGCTGAATCAAGCATGGGACCAAGATTGCGCAGAATCTGTTGGATTAATCAAAGGTACTCATGATCCTTGTTTCCTCAGTTGCTCGGATATCAATTGTATTGCTTGCCGCGCCTCTGCAGCAATCTGTACAGCCTGCAATTCAAATACTTATTTGTATAGCGGCGTCAGTCCCCCAGTTTGCCAGAACAGCTGTCCATATGGCTATATCGCAGATGCAACTAATAGGGTTTGCACTCAATGTTCTGCGAGCGGCAAATTTGTTCATAACAACATATGCGTTACAACTTGCCCTGCTGGTTGGGGATCAGACACTTCCAGCGTATGTATTAACTGCGTGGATAGTGGGAAGTATTCATATAATAACTTGTGCGAATCCAGTTGCCCAACTGGATTTGGCCCAGATTCCTCCAGTAACTGCGTCGCCTGCTCTACGTTATCAAAGTACTTTTACAATGGTCTCTGTGTGTCGACTTGTCCAGGTGGTATGGGAGGTACCACCGATCCTAACATATGTGTCAGTTGCGCAGACAGTGGAGAAGTCTCTGTTAATGGCTTCTGCGAATCTAGCTGTCCAGCTGGGTATGGTGCAAATTCCAACAGCGATTGCGCCGTTCAATGCTCTCTGAATGGAACCTACTCTTACAATAGGACCTGTGTTGAAAGTTGTCCTTATGGCCACACAGCAGATGCTTCTCAGCATGCGTGTGTGAAATGCCCTGGGTCGCAGTATTTCTTCAACCATACTTGCTTAGCCTCTTGTCCGGCCAGAACTTTTGCTAATATCTACATCTATGAATGTGAGCCGTGCTTTTTAGGCTGTGAGGCATGCACTTCTTCTGCTAATACTGAATGCACTGCCTGCTCAGAAGGGTACTATTTGGAAACAGGATATTGTCTTTCTGGTTGTCCTCCTTCTAAATATGAAAACCCAGTTACGAGAACCTGCGACGATTGCCAGCCTCCTTGCGTTACATGTTCTCAGCCGAATAGTTCCATCTGTACGAGTTGTCATCCAAATTTTTTCCTTTTTAACGGTGATTGTGTTTCCAGTTGTCCCAGCACCCACTACGCAGGAATGCTAGGTGATTCCTCTCTTTATGAGGTACCAGCCTGCCTCTTGAGACTTGGATTGGAGTTCAAACTCGCATTGGCAGCTGAAGCCCACGTGATATACATAAATTTCAACTATTCAATCTCAAGTATTGTTCTTGCAATTACACAGATCATCCAAGTTGAGATTGGAAACGTACAGCTCGATTCTGCGTCATATGCGCTCACTCCAGTAACAGACTCCCAACTTAAATTCCAATACCTCGGCAATCAATATCACCCTGCACAGTCACTCCTCAGAGTCACTCTTGATTTGGAAACGTGCTTTAATAACGACCCATACCAAAAATTTATCGCAGTTACGCAGTCTGCAACCATTCACCTGAAGGAAATATATCCTTTCAGTCAAACTGAACGCAATGTTATTACAGCAACTTCAGCCATTACTGAGTCGACTGGAGCCGCTATTGCAGGAAGCCAAGTGACTGCCTCGGTGGCAACCGGCGCTCTATCTTCGAGTCTTATCAGAATGCAAATCATCGGAGAAATAGTGCAGATGCTAAGATTCATAGAGATTCTCTGGCCTCCTAATGTCCAAGTGCTCTTTGCTGAAACGAAATATAACCCGACGAATATTGAGATAAAAATTGACTTGATAACGTCCTGGAACCAAAATCTTGAAGATTTTAATAGCTCAATGCCTCGGGTTTTTGAAGAATACGAAGTTGATGCTTTCTTTACCCAAAACTACAACTATGAGCTCTCCAATTTCCTTGTTGTGATCTTTATCACTATTCCGGCAGCAATTGTATTTGGCTTCTCGAGAAAACTGATGCAGAAGTTAACCAATAAACTCAAACTCCCTAAAACTAATGCTAAAAAGGGTTGGCGAGAACACGCGATTGTATTTCTTCATGCCCTCAGCCGATTATTAAATCGTGTTGAGATTCCAGTCTTATTGAATTTCACGTTGTTTTTCATCTTGTCAATATACCAGCCAGGAAGCATCTGGTCTCTGGTCAACATCAATTATTATTCAACTTTACTTGACCCTCCTACCTCGTACACCAAAGCCACATTTGCCTTCGCTATTATCTGCATAATAATGCTTCTATTGCTCACAGCCTTGGTTTTTTATGCCGTCATCTCCAACTTCAAATACGTTATCAAAACCTCCCTCAGGCCATCCCATACGAAGCCTTATCAAACTTTATTTGACGATTTTAACAACAAGAACAAGTGGCAACTACTGTTCGTTCCTTTCTCATTGGTTAGAAGCTTGGTCTATGCCATGACGATCACTTTCCTAAATTCTTATCCGTTGGCTCAGATAATAATAATCTGCAGTGTGACAGGAATTTTCGTCTTGTACTACATTGTAAAGAAGCCTTTAAAGCACAAATGGACCAACAGATTTACTCTGGTAATGGAACTGTTTGGTTTCGGGTGCATGACTATTGGAGTTGTGTTGGGTCTCTCTGACAAATATTTTGAGATCGACCCGACAACAAGGAACGAGATTGGATACGCATTCATTACTTTTACTATGACTTCGACTCTGGCTGGAGGCTTGCTCACCCTTATTCAAGTCTTAGAGTTAATAGTTTTGATTTATCGTTATATAAGAGATAAGCGCCGACAAAGACTGCAAGTAAAGCCTGTTAATCTCGAAGAACTCCATCAGACAACGGAGACTCAAATAGTATTTCGTAGAAAAACGTCGCCTAAATCAGAATTGAAGATGAGTATATCCACTAACCCTCTGGATCGCTTTGAAAAATTAGATAATTCGATTAAGCATTTTGGATCACTCTCTGCTCAAACGATCGCGCAATCCCCTCAAGGATTGCAGATTCTAGAAGACCTTGAAAAATGGTACCAAGAACAGCAGCCTTCAAATCTCAATAATACAAAGGAGATAGCTTTTTCACCGACAAGCGGCAAACTACTCACTGGGCCTAGAATCACTCTATTCGCAGAAGATTATGTTGAGTTTAGTCCTAATAATCCTTTTGCTACGATGAAGAGTTCAGAGACTCTTTTTATGAATGAATCCAAATCACCAGTATAGCTAATGAGTGACTTGTATATGTGTTTTTATCCATTTGTCTCTCATTGAATTACAATAAATTTATGTAACAAATCGACATTGAAATTTAATGTACCGTTCCAGCGAGAGTAGTAGATTTCTAAGTCTTTCTGCTATCAATATCCTCTGTAGAGGTCAGTTAATACCAAACTTCGTGAAACAAGATAAGACAGAAAAATTCATAATCAATAAAAAACTAATTTATTCCGAGAAGGGTGAATAGAATTCCTGGTTTGACATATAGTCTTAGACAAACAAGAAGACTCAACGGAATTCTTTGAGGAGCATCATCGTCGGAATAGGTAAGGAGCTGAAAAACCTCTTCGCACTCAAAATAGAAGAAGAAAGTAAATCTTGAAAACTTACTCAAAGCCAACGGTTTGGATTCGACGAACTACAAGTTCTGTGGTGAAGAGGGCATCGTAGACACCTCAGGATCAAACGTTCGCTTGCCAATCACTCGACCAGGGCAACCAATTCTGATAATTGCTAAAGAATTACACAGCTTCCTAAACAAAAACTCTTAACGGCCATGTAGACACAATTTAGATGAGACAACGGGAAGGCTCACAGAGAAAGGAAGACTGATCTATTTAATAAATCGAAAAGTAGAATATCAAGGAAAATACCTGGAATTAGTGCTGACTCAATTTCCAAAGTTTGATTAAAGTGTCAAATTTAGTTGCCTCTTTCACTTTTCAATGGCACAAGGCTGTACAATTCAAGAATGCCCTCTGTTAATATGGACAGACGCCGTGTTTGTAGGATTCTGAGGTTTTGGATCGTTATAATTCTAGATATGATGATTGCGATTAAGCAAGTATTGGAGTCTATCTTTCAAAAAAGAATTAATATAGGAGTCATTTTTAAAAATTAAGATTATCTGAATGAGCTTATCTGGCTAGTACACCAAGATCTATTTCAGATGCTGCTTTAGAATAATGAATCTTTAGGTGAGACGATAAGATATATTCCAGATCCATTTGCGTAGTTAGAATGAACAAATTCCAAATTACCAGTAAGTAATTTCCTAGGTTCAATGATGAAATAAAATTGAAAAAAACTTCAAACATTCAGCTGCTCTCGAATTACCATCTCTGCAAAGTTAGAGATGCCATATTGAGGTTTTTTTAAAGGTGAAACTCTGAGTACTACAAGAATAGAAACAATTTTATGAAACTTCAACCATCACTTTATAAAAAACGAAATTTGATGGTTTAATACAAGGTTTAAATGAAAGTGATCAGGAATACACAAGGTATTACAAGAAATTTATGAGAAATTTTCACATATTTTTGTGAATTTAGATGCTCATTTTGGGAATTAGAAAATTCTAATTCCTCAAAATTAACAAGATTAAATTTATTCACTCTGAAATCTCAAAACAAGAAAGTCACAACAGAAAGCAAGAGTATGCTTCCAAAAAGCACTGAAAAAGAGGCTTCATCCAATCTCACTTACGGGGAATCAAAACAATTGCAAGGGGAGACGCATGGAGACCTGCTAGGAAAACCTAAGCGACTCGCGTGGTCCTCATACATGAATAATCAGATTAGGATTGCTGAAGTAGAAACAAAGCCAAAAACGAAGCCAAAATCAAAGCCAAAAAAGAAGAATAAAACGAAAGAAAGCTTCATCGACTTTCATGGAGTACAACTCGGCGATATGAGTCATCGTAGATTTTAAGCTTTTTCAAGTTTATTTATATTTTTAACAATTTATTAAGCTTATTACAATTGGACACATGTGAAAGAGATTGAAAACACAGAGCTTCTTGTTTCTGTTATACACTGCTGGGACACATCCGCCAATCTAGAAGTGTTTGATCTCTCACGAAAAGGGGAAGCGAAGAAAATCTATGCATTTGAGGAGGTTTCTGGCAGTAGAATCATCATTAAAATCTATCTCATGTTTTCTTTTATAGTAACTGGTTATGGAGATGTGTCATTTAACCCAAGAAGAAGCTTTCTTGGAGCAATGTGTGTTGGAAGGAAGATAGCTTACCATCTGTTTAGTTTTGGCACGTCGAAGTCAGATGCCAACGTAAAACTCGTCCGAAAATCGAAATGGCACTTCCAATATGGTACTCAGGAAAGTAACTAACATTATTTCTCACTGCAGACTCATTTTAATATATTTGTATTTAGGGAACTACATAACTGGCCTTGATATCAACCCTAATGGGGAGATTGTAGCAACCATTGACAGTTCTGGGGTGTGCTTAATATCAGATGTGAACACCGACAGTTATCGCTTCCACCTCTACCTGAATATGGACAAAAATGGTAAGCCTTCTAATTTTCAATTTCCATTTTTCCTCCTCTATAACGAGATGTATTTGCACTTCACTTTTATTATAATTTATCATGGCAACCTCTAATTTTTTTTCTGTTTATCATTACGCCTTAGATTTGAAAGGCCGCTGCAGATGGAGCACGAATCCTGACGAACCATTGCTATTCGTCAAGTCTGATCAGAGTTTCCTCAATATCCTCGACGTTGAAATGGAAGCTTTCATTTTGGAGAATCCGATTGACCTTGAATCAAAATGTAAGTGCATCTGATTTTTTCTTCTTCTTCGACTTCTTCACTTGACGTATGATTCAATTCCCAAGAAATTAAAGAGAGAATGATGCTGTCTCTTTTCAATGGGGGAAAATTTTTTGACTTTTTATTAATGTGACTTTATTGGCCTGATGTATTTTTCTTCTTCTTCAATTTGAAACACATCTGCTAGATTCTACACAATGGATTGATGCCTGTCAGAGCAATGGAAACTTATTGGCTTCAGGCGGTGGCGATCAAAATATCAAGATATTTGACAAGCGCGTATCAAAAATTGTCAAAACTTTTAATAGCATTCATAATGGTAATGTTTTTTGATTTGTTTAATAATTTATTTCTGACTTTATTTATTATTACCTAGGTGTAATTACGTGTGTGCGATGGAGTCCAAGCGGTGATATGATTGCTAGTGCTTCATATGACGGAACAGCAGCACTATCGGACTTCAAGACTGGAAAAAAGCTTTATACTGGAAATACCCCAGACGAACGTAAATTTCACTATTTGATTATTAAAAACTATTCTCTTAATTATTAGATGATATTTCATCTGTTTGTTTCATTTGAGTAACTATCAACAAAGTCAATAATCACAGGAGGAGAAAGCAAGAAACAACTTGGGAGAATAATAATTGGATACAATGAATAATAGTGTTTTGGAACTGCTGATGTCAACGATTACATGCTATACATTCTTCCAGTCTTAAAACCAAGCAAATGATGAAGGAAAACTGAAAATTTTCTTTAGTTTGCTTCATCGCAGTAATTCAAAGTAGCTTTTCAATTATAAGGAAGCTTTGACAACATGTTAGATGACTACAAAAACCTATACTCCTTGTAATATCTGGTAGAATGACTCTAATAAGTGGTAATAACATACTGCAGAAATACTTTCGATACGCCAGCAGAGAGACTGCATTTTTGTATCTTCTTATTCTTTGAACATTGTATGCACTAGTTAGAGACGGGTTTTTATATGGGTTCTGTCTGTAATAGAGAAACTACGAACTTTTGGTGCAACGGACGTAAAATGCGTTGTCAAATCACTCATAAGATGAAGGTTCAAGCTCTATGCAAAATAAGGATGAAACAATGAATTATCAGCGGTACGAAAATCGTTGAAGATCCCATATGTGATTCTCAACTAAACTTTTAGCTCCTTCATCACCAATCAAGCTTTCTTCCAAACTTAATATTTGTAGTTTAGTCCAGGTGATATTCTGACCTAACCCAGCAGCTCCTTCTGGATGGATCTTGTTGTAAGTCAAAACTAGTTTTTGTAGGTTAGTCCAGCTGGTATTTTGACCCAATCCAGTAGCTCCTCCTGAACCGATCCCGCTCAACTCTAAAATAAGTGTTTGTAGGTTAGTCCAACTGGTATTCTGACCTAATCCAATAGCTCCTTCATCACCAATCAAGTTGTGTCCCAAATCAAGTGTTTGTAGGTGAGTCCAAGTTGTATTCTTACTCAATTCAGTAGCTCCTTCCGCACCAACCCCGTTGCCTCCCAAATGAAGTATTTGCAGGTTAGTCCAACTGGTATTTTGACCTAATCCAATAGTTCCTTCATCAGCAATCTGGTTGTCTTTCAAATTAAATGTTTGCAGATTTGTCCAGGTTGTATTCTTGCTCAATGCAGTAGCTCCTTCCGCATCAATCGAGTTATTTCCCAAATCAAGTGTTTGTAGGTGAGTCCAAGTTATATTCTTACTCAATTCAGTAGCTCCTTCCGCACCAATTTTGTTGCTTCCCAAATCAAGTGTATGTAGGTTATTCCAAGTTGTATTCTGACCCAATCCAAGAGCTCCTTCAGCACCAATCTTGTTGAATCCCAAATGAAGTATTTGCAGGTTAGTCCAAGTTGTATTCTTACTCAATGCAGTAGCTCCTTCCGCACCAATCGAGTTCCCTGCCAAATGAAGTGTTTGTAGGTTAGTCCAAGTTGTATTCTGACCCAATCCAGTAGCTCCTTCAGCATCAATTTCGTTGCCCCTCAAATTAAGTGTTTGTAGGTTAGTCCAAGTTGTATTCTGGCTCAGTCCAATAGCTCCTTCGTCACCAAGCTTGTTGAATTCCAGATGAAGTGCTTGCAGTTTACTCCAGGTTGTATTCTGACCTAATCCAGTAGCTCCTTTAGCACCAATTTCGTTGTCTCTCAAATGAAGTGTTTGTAGGTTAGTCCAGGTGGTATTCTGACTTAATCCAAGAGCTCCTTCATCAGCAATCTGGTTGTCTTTCAAATTAAGTGTTTGTAGGTTAATCCAAGTTGTATTCTGACCCAATTCGGTAGCGCCTTCAGCACCAATTCTGTTGCCTTTCAAATGAAGTATTTGTAGGTTGGTCCAACTAGTATTCTGACCTAATCCAATAGCTCCTTTATCACCAATCTTGTTCCAGCCCAAATTAAGTGTTCGTAGGTTAGTCCAAGTTGTATTCTTACTCAATCCAATAGCTCCTTCAGCACCAATTCCGTTGCCTCTCAAATTAAGTGTTTGTAGGTTAGTCCAAGTTGTATTCTGACTCAGTTCAAGAGCCCCTTTAGCATCAATCCCGTTGCCTCTCAAAACAAGTGTTTGCAGGTTAGTCCAGGTGGTATTCTGACCCAATCCCATAGCTCCTTCAGCACCAATCTTGTTGTCTTCCAAATCAAGTGTTTGTAGGTTAGTCCAAGTTGTATTCTTACCCAATGCAGTAGCTCCTTTCGCTCCAATCTTGTTGTCTGTCAAATTTAGTGTTTGCAGTTTAATCCAAGCTGTATTGTGACCCAATCCAGTAGCTCCTTCATCACCAATCGAGTTGCCTTCCAAATCAAGTATTTTCAGGTTAGTCCATGTTGTATTCTGACCTAATCCAATAGCTCCTTTAGCACCAATCCCATTGTCTTCCAAATGAAGTATTTTCAGGTTAGTCCAGGTGGTATTCTGACTCAATCCAAGAGCTCCTTCATCAGCAATCTGGTTGTCTTTCAAATTAAGTGTTTGCAGATTTGTCCAGGTTGTATTACCTCCAATAACGCCCGCATGGATTGACTTAATTCCTTTCTGAACTAATGATAATCTCATAACACTCTCTGCTGTAGAAAATTTCAGATACTGAAGCAAAGTCTCTTTGATCTTCGCATTGGGAAGGGTCAATCTTTCCAACCTCCCTGAAGCGATGGCTTTGATGGCTTTGAGAGCATCAGATGCTTCCAAGATCGCTGGGTTGCCCCATAAGAAAAGATACTTGAGATCTTTCCAAGTCTCATTGCCCATAACGAATATTACAGTTCTTTTATCAGTGATCTTATTCAAACTCAAATCAAGTCTTGCTAGTTTTTTCCAGACATTATTTCCACCTATTGTTCTCGCTCCTTCATCTTCTATCTCATTCTTGCGCAAATTAAGAACCTCTAAATTCACCCAGATTTTGCTTTTACCAATTTCTATGGCTCCTATGTTGCCGATTTTATTCGAAGCAAGCTCAAGCCTTTTCAGATTCTTCCAACTATGATTATGTGCAACTATTATCGCTGTTTTAGGACCGATTTGAGTGCGGCAAAGAACCAACTCTTCGAGATCAGGCCATGAGTTGTTGCTTCCGATTGCTTCGCCGCCTTCTTCTTCAATGGCATTTATGGAAAGATCAAGCTTCCGTAAATTACTCCAACACGTATTGTTTCCTATCATTCGAGCGTGTATTGGAGCCAGTTTTTCACTAATAACAGTGATTTCTCTGACATCTTTCGACTCTTCTGAGTTGTTTGGAAAGAACTTGTTAAGTATAGTCTCATTAAAAGCTTTATAATCTCCTCTCGTTTGGAATATCAGTATATTTTTCTCAGAGAGCTTCTCATTACTGCTGACAATTACTCCCTGTAAATTTAAGCCTTTATTATTGGTTCCTCTAATGGAAATCGTTGGGGAAGGCAAAACAGAAGTAGTAGGAAGCTTTTCAAAAAGTGCAACACCAGTATTTTCAAAGTAAGCGACTTGAGTTGCTGAATGATCGAATGAAATATTATAATACTGGTCTTTGAACTCCTTTTCTTTCGAAGGGATATCGATCTCGGTCTGCGCAGCGGAAACGTCCAGAAGAACTAGGTCGTATTCAAATGCTAGGAATCTTTTCCCAATCAATTGTAAAGGAGAATCTTCCGAATGTTCAGAAGCCAGAGATTTTATGTGATACCCTCTCACAGTATCCACAATACAAATAAATTTTGGGCTTGTCCTCGCTACTATTTGTTTTCCATCTGGACTAAGCTTGCAGTAAGTCTCACATTGATTTAGTTTTAGAATTGATTTCCCTGTGATACCACTGCAGAATGTCGTCGTTTCTTTCTGGTAGTCTTCTACTTGAAGTATCTCACAGTATCCGGCTCTCAATTTCCAGTTTTCAGCATCATCATAATCATCGTCCAATGCAGCAAGAGGAAATTTAGTCCACGAGTCTGTTGCAGTAGAATATTTTTTAACTTCATTGTCATCCAATGCCATTACTTCTTTCCTCCTTGTACTGACATTGAGCAAAGTTTTATTTCCAATTGGTACATCTAGTTTTTCGACGCATTTTCCGGACAAAATATCCCAGAAACAGACCTGAAGATGATTGCTTTGCGAGTTTTTTTCTGTACTCTCTTCCTCAACATCCGACCTTTTGCTTTCTTCTTTATTTTCTTTCTTGCCCTCATTCCCGGAAAATTCTTCACCCACTTCTTTGTCTTCCTCTGGGCCGCTATTTTTAATAATCGTTATAATTTGCTGTCCATCCATAAGAAATGACGTGTAGACACCATCCAAACATAGCAAGGAGCCAGGGACTCTTCTGATTTCTTTGAAATCATTCTTTGGGAGACTAACTTTCTCGAAGATTACGGTCTCCTTACCAACATCAACAGCAAGATACTTCCCATCGAAAGAGTAGGCAATATTGGATATCTTCTTATTTCGGAGTCTTAGGCCAAGAGCTTCACCAAGCTCTACATTCTCCAAATTAGCTTGTTCAAGATTAGCATCTTTCAACCAGGTCCCAGTAAAATTAACTCCTCGTAAATTAGCATTCCTGAAATTGGTGCCTTCAAATATTCCATAACTTAAGTTGGCTCCTGGGATGCTGA
>ENA-UOTX01000547-UOTX01000547.1-compost-metagenome-genome-assembly--contig:-NODE-547-length-38546-cov-9.378305_pt1 | contig 38546 bp, 28 predicted proteins | sample MGYA00238143_ERZ746982 | MGnify/ENA primary metagenome ERZ746982 (study PRJEB28758, sample SAMN06268862) | compost metagenome | isolation source: single cell | place: USA: California, Emeryville, Joint... | reverse complement strand
CTTCTTCTTAAAACTCCTTACTTTCCAAACTTAGAAACACTCTCATTGCATGGCAATCCAATCCAAACCAAAGATCCCTTGATTATCCATAGGAGTGCCTTAGGTAGAGATAGTCTTACCGTTCAACGTTAAGGAATAAACTAAGCTGTACATTTCTTAATATATTTATGTATGGCGATATGGTATCTTACGAAATTGTTTGTTATTGCAATATGGAAGTAGGGAGAATGTTGAAAGATATTCAGCTAGTCTTAAAAATCAATCTGGTTGGAAATCGCTGAGAAAATTGAGAGTAGTCAAAAAAAACAAATGAAAATCAATCGAATTCCAAACTCCTTATTTTTAAATTTCTTGTTATCGTTGTTCGCTTGTAGATAATTTAACAAAGCTTCTAAGCTCGCTTTATCTCGGTGAGTTTTAGTATATTTGCTCTCTTGATATAAGCAATAAGCAATAGTCCGAGAATATAGAGTACTTACTTGAAGAAGGAGTTATAATTATCTTTTTTTGAAATTTCTTGCTCCAATTAGTAAGAAAAACGGAAATCAACTTACATCATACAAATCTTGCTGCAGCTTGAAAACTGCATAGAACAAATCAACGATTGTAGGCTTAAGTGACTATTTCAGAAAATGAAAGATATATTCCAAAACAAAATTCTAACAACTGAGAACTTTTTGGAGAATTTCACACTAGTGTGAACTCTGCTTCTTTGTTTGGTATGTAGCGTTTGCAATTTTTTTGGTTTTGCTTTCGATAGTTGACCCCAAAAAGCAGAGAATCTTTGGACAAGATTCACTCTAAAAAAATAATTTAAGAAAAATTATCTCACTCTTTTTCCTTATTGTTTTAATAAATAAGAAATTAATAATCTAAAAGAGACAAGATGATTAAGAATTTCGCTAAAGCCTTCACAAAACCATCTTTTTACAGAGGTAAATCCACATTTTCTCTTTGATTCCCATTAAGCCTGTGATTAGCTTTCGCTACTAGCGCCGATGCTCAGCCTCAAGCCACTGGTAAGACCGCTGGAAAACAAGGTGGAAAAACCGATAAGGCCGCCACAGGAAAAGTTAACATGGGAAAAATTGCCCAAGTCATCGGTGCCGTCGTCGACGTGCAATTCGAAGAGGGTCTCCCTCCAATTTTGAACGCTCTCGAAGTCGAAGGCCACAGCGTCAGATTGGTCCTTGAAGTCGCCCAACATCTTGGTGACTCTAAAGTCAGAACTATTGCGCTGGATTCCACTGATGGTCTTGTCAGAGGACAAGCTGTTAGAGACACAGGAGCTCCAATTAAGGTGCCTGTCGGTCCTGAAACCCTTGGAAGAATTTTGAACGTCATTGGAGAGCCAATTGATGAAAGAGGCCCTGTCAACACTGAAAAAAGATATCCAATTCACAGAGAGGCCCCTGCCTTTGAGGACCAAGGTTCAGGAGCTGAATTGTTGGTCACTGGTATCAAGGTCGTCGATTTGTTGGCTCCTTATGCCAGAGGAGGAAAGATTGGTCTTTTCGGAGGTGCCGGTGTCGGAAAAACTGTCTTGATTCAAGAATTGATCAACAACGTCGCCAAGGCTCACGGTGGTTACTCTGTCTTCGCTGGTGTCGGAGAGAGAACTCGTGAGGGTAACGATCTTTATCACGAAATGATTGAATCCGGTGTCATTAAAATTGACGGTCCAGGTATGAAGATAAATATGAAACATTGTTCTAATTTGACTCAATCAAAGGATCCAGATGCGCTTTGGTCTACGGACAAATGAACGAGCCTCCAGGTGCCAGAGCCAGAGTCGGTCTTACCGGACTTACCCTCGCCGAATACTTCAGAGACGAAGAAGTAAACAATTTTTCGAAATTTTCTCAGAGCTTTAACTTATAATTAACCAATTAGGGAAGAGATGTGTTGCTTTTCGTTGATAACATTTTCCGTTTCACTCAAGCCTGCTCTGAAGTGTCTGCGCTTTTGGGTCGTATCCCATCTGCTGTCGGTTACCAACCAACCTTAGCTACCGATATGGGTGCACTCCAAGAAAGAATTACCACCACCAAGAAGGGTTCCATTACCTCTGTGCAAGCTGTTTATGTACCTGCTGACGATCTTACCGATCCTGCTCCTGCTACCACATTCGCTCACTTGGACGCTACCACTGTCTTGAACAGAGCTCTTACCGAATTGGGTATCTACCCTGCTGTCGATCCTTTGGATTCCACTTCCAGAATGCTTGACCCTAGAATTGTCGGTGACACGTAATAACTTACTCAATTTTTGACCACCGCTAAACTTCAAATTTCTCAACAGCCACTACCAAGTTGCCAGAGGAACCCAAAAGCTCCTCCAAGATTACAAATCTTTACAAGATATTATTGCTATCTTGGGTATGGACGAGTTGTCTGAAGAAGATAAATTGACTGTCGCAAGAGCCAGAAAAGTCCAGAAATTCTTGTCTCAACCATTCTTTATGAGTGAGGTCTTCTCCGGTTTGAAAGGCAAGTTCGTCAGCCTTAACGACAGCGTTAACGGCTTCAAAGGTAAAGACATAATTCTTTGAATGATTCGTTGCTAACAAACTATTTTTTCATCGTTTAGCTTTACTCGAAGGTGAAGGTGATGACTACCCAGAATCTGCTTTCTACATGATGGGTAACCTTGAAGACGCTCTTGAAGAAGGTAGAAGACTCGCTGCTGCTGCCAAGAAATAAATGATACTGTTGGCGTTCTTTAAGATTTATAATCTTCGAATTTGCACCAGAACTACATCTAATAGTTCAAGCGTCTCTAGTTTTTGAGCTGATTTTCTTCGAAAAAGAAAAATTTAAATGACCTCTTCAATCACCCATAACAAACTCAATGCTACTTTTTGCCAGAACTCTTTATTATTTCTGTACGAAATATCTGTCACTCAAAACCACTGCAAAGCGCAATTAGAGTTGTGTGTGGACTAACAAAAAAAAAGAGAGAGAATTATTGAAGCATCAGTCCAAAATATTTGCTAAATGCCATATCTAATGTAATAATAATACAGTTTTCCCATGATTATAACGAGAAATATCTTGAAACATATTATTATTCCAGTCAAATTAACAACGATTTAATTGTCATCGTCATCATCTGTCTGGTAATTATTAGGTCGGTATACAGGTTGGAAAGATGGAACAAGCTTCTTATTAAGTACAGATCCATTTTCCTTTTCTTTTTGTAGTTTCTTTTGGAATTCGTTGTATTCTCTATTCTTCTCTAAGCTTGCTGCTATTTGCTTTATATTTTGATTTCTGTCTTTGATAACTTCGATTTCAGCAGTTTCTTGAGTTCGTAGCATCTCGAGCATATTTTTGCTTATGTCATCAAGAACCTTGCTTTCGGAACGGTTGCTACGGAAAGACAAATTAAAATGCCAGCTTCTGATGAGACACTTACATTGCATAAAAAGCGAAGCCAAAAAATAACGCGACCAATGCTATAATACCCAGACTTGAGTCTGAAAACGCCTTAATCCTCACTCGGTCATCAAGATTAAACCTTCCTATTCAGAATAAATCATCTTAGCCAATACCAGCGAGTACTTGAAGGATCAGGCAGTTCAACATCATCTGCTCTAAATTTGATATCTTTTATCTCGTAAATGGCGTCGAATGAGTCTTTGAATTTTTGAGTTTCAGGATCCAAGCCAGCTTTGTAAGCGAACTCTTTATATTCTTCAGAATCTCTCATCGTTTCTTCCTCAAAATCATCCCTATACTGGCTTGCATTTGGTCTAACTGATTGAAACCCTTCAGGTCTAGAGTAAGACCTTTCTAAATCCATTTTCACATCTTTTCCCTGCCATTTCACTATCATTTCATAAGCTTCTTTGATGGCTATAAATTTTTTTGAGGCTTCCTAATTTGTAGTTCAAATGATCAATCATTCAACAAGTAATATGCTGTGCTTACGGGTGAGCTATTCTTGTCCGGATGATACTCAGATGCTGTTATTGGAATAAAATAAGCTTTCCATTGAAGAGGATTGGAAGAAAATTACCAAGTTTATAATATTGCTTTTTAACCTCTTCAAAAGTAGCACTTTGATCCACTCCGAGGATATAATAAGGACTCACAGAACCGCCGCTCCTAGAAGTTGAGAAATGTCTGCGCATACTTTGCCAGGTAACCTTCTGGATGGGTTGCACATGGAAAAGAGTTTTTACAATTGAGATCATAGAATATAGCCCAACAATAAATTATATTAAAATCGCACAGTAGTCGATTATTTTCGGAAATCATCAAAGAGACCACAAGGTATTCCATAAAACTAATGGTTTTCTTTTCATACAGGACAAGTCCTGAATCTTGAATCAAGTTTGGTTTCATTATAACTCTCATGGATGTGTAGATCAAATTTTTGCATTATAAACAGACAATTGAAACGCACTTTATCTCAGTGCGAAAATTATACTTTTTTGAATTATCGTTAAAGTTTTTATCAATATTGCAGGAAATATGAGAGAATCAAAATCTGTTGACAAGCAAGACAGCAAGGTTCTGTCAATACCATATCTCAAGTGCCTCACCAACAAATTTGATGTCGAAACGATATTTGTATTGAACCTCAGCAACCAGGCTTTAAGTTCTCTGGGTTCTATTGGTGAATGCACAAATCTAATGTTCTTGGATCTCACTCAAAACAAATTAAAGGATGTAAACTCCCTTTCTAAACTAACTAAGCTTCAAGTTGTGAAACTTGGGAAGAATTTCATCTCGTCGATCGAACCCCTCAAGGACAACATGAAAATGCTGCATATTGATCTACATGGCAATGGGATGAGAGGAGCAAAAAGTTTCGCTTGCTGTAAAAACATGACTAACCTCAGTACCATATACCTCCAAACCCTTGATGGACAATATAAGAATCCTATTTGCAGCGAAGAAAATTACAGAAATTCAATTTTTGAAGTGCTTCCTCAGCTCAAAAGGCTGGATGGTATACCCAAAAACAAGAAAATCAATTTTGATGGAGAAGTAAAGACGGCTAAGAAAATCGAGTTTAAGACTGATCCATCCAATGTTTGTTGGTATACCAAAGAGTATCCGAAAGTTGAACCAGTTTCAAGACAAAATCCTACACTCGACGACACAGCCATCAGGCAATCAGTCAACTCATGCCAAGATATGATAAAAAATATTGAGAAACAACTAGCACTCCTAAATTCAAAATAGTTTTTTGATGTTACTTATTTTAACTCTCATTTCTTCATGTCTACCAGCTTACTTGTCAAGTCTGATAACTTTAATACTCTATCCAGATTAACGTGTGCTTGGGCTTGAGAATGCTGAATCTCGCTAAAATGAATAAATTAATGAAAAGAGTGGTTTTGGAAACCTAGCATGAAATAGAAAAGTGTCGAATCATTATGATTTGAGATCAGTCGCATGTAACATTGTAGATGCCACGAAAATTAACTAATGTGTTAGCATAAATAAAGGAAAATATATGTCAATACAAATTATGCTTCAGAATAATGCATTCAAAGTGGATTGGAAAGAACTGTTCTCTCTACAGAGCTTATTTTCATTGAAGTGAAATCTAGATGGTTTTATCTGTCATTACGATAGGTCTGATTACATTTTTGGAACTAAAATAGTTTCGGAGATATAGTAACTACCTGCGTCAACTAGTTGGAACAAGTTTATTAAACTACAGTACTTAGCATGAAATTAAAAAATACTCAATAAATAGTACCTCACTATTATTTGTACTGTTAGTAACTTTCAGTATCGAACTTTACTGGACTGCATCAAAAGTAATTTTTAATGAGGTAATAATACTTAAGAAGAAACTAACACACTTTACTGAAGATGAATTTTGCTATGAGCATACTTCCTTATCTTGAATCTCTCTGTGTTGGCTTCTAAGAAATATTGATGAATGAATACTTTGAATTTTCTTCCAAGTAAATAACTATAAATCCTACTTTCCTTCCTTGCGATATGAACTCCAGCATTTTCAATTCAATCGAATTAAAATTGAACCAATTCCTAATATAATAATCTTAAACTAAAATTGAATGAAAAGGCTCTATTGTCTAAATTGATGGCTATGATTTTTGAGTCAGAATCTTGAATTTCGGAAGAGTTCATCCTCTGAGTGCCTTGTACAAAATGTTCTCCCCGCAGCGGATAGTAACTCACTAAAACCAATGAGAAGAAAAGATTTCGACTACCACTTCTTTTTCCGCCTGAAAACCTAGCCATCTTTAGACATAAATTCTTCAAAATACATAATTACATGAAGTAATGGTAAACAAATGCAGTAAATCGCTATATTCACATCGGTAACTGTAAAAGAATCGCTAAAACATCCAGTAAAATAAACAATCAAGATCAATATTTCGTGCTCAAGTATCGCTTATTACTTAAATAACGCTTTCAAGACAATACAAGTAAAAGTGTATAAAATTAATAACTCAAACAAAAGTAATGGGTAACAACAACTTTAGAAGACATTTCGTGATTGATGAATTTTGTTAGCAATTAATAGTGTATGAGCGTAAACTACGTATATATTTTCTCAAAAAATTTAATCATAAGGAGTTTAGAGAATCAACAATGATAGTTAACAGTTCACACATATTCTTTAACCTAGGTACCTTGCAAGAAGATTCGAGGTTCAAGATCAAGATTAGTGCAAAAATACGAATTCAGAAGTCTACCTAATATTTGAGATTCCAGAACCAAAAAAAATTTTTAAAAAATCATCATGATAAGCAATTTCAAGGCTGAATGGATAAATTATGCCATCAACTTTGAATTTTCTTTGCTAAGCACAGCAAAAACAATTTAAGCTTAAATTTTCTATCAAATTGTTGGGAACTGAATTGCTCTTATGGCAGATGAAAAGTTAGACAACTTGAGATATTGAATTTGATGTTAAATGCAAGAGCATTTCAGAAAACCCTATTAAAGTTAAAAATGAGCAAGTCTGAAGGCCAAATATTGCTATCATTTCAAAGGACAACAAAATTGAGAAAAAAATTTTAAAAATAGCTGTATTTTTGTATTTCGTTTTGATCGCGCTTCTTGAACTCAACAATGTTAATTATTTTCTCACGGAGCAAAGGGACCAGCACTTAATAATGCAGATACAGTATAACTTCGTTCCTTTTGCTGGGGGGACTAAAACCTAATAATGAAACAACAACCAACATGTTTTTTCATCACTAGAATCAAATGAGAAATTTGAAGGGAAATTTAGATCAATTGAATCATCAACAACATGCATAAAAGCAGGCCAAACGAAATAATGCTTTTAGTCGCAAAAGTAAAACCTATTGCAATATTAGTGAGGACTCTCATAGAAATAGATGCCTTATTACCTGGACATTTGTCTTGGCAGAGTTGAATCGATGAAAAAAATCCAGTTGTACCAGGATTCAAATTATACATCATAATTGTGTCTACATTCTCAACAGGTGTATGATAGAAATTGGCCGTTCCTTTATATGTTTCATTCAAATAAATGTTGACTGTTTTCTGCTCCCAATCAAGTAACACATCCATCTATTCAACGATTATGAAAAATTTGAATTTATTGGCATTGAATCTCCAAGTAAGTTTGCTTACCTGAGATAAATATACTGAATCTGGACTGCTTATGGAGTGATTGTAGAAATCTACAATTTGGTTATCATTTACTCGCACAAAGCCGGCATATCCACAACGGAACGATAAGGCTGTTAGACTGGACTATTTACAATTTAACTGTAATTTTCAACTACCAATAGCAGCTTACTGTTGAAGATTTCAAACGGAGGTTGGTGTCTTCTATATTAAAATTTGTTGAAGAGAAATTGAATCTTATATGTCCGACTTTAGTGGGAGTAAATGTCGTATATATTCCATCATAAAAGCTTGTATTTGCAGAATCAGGTTTTGTAATTTGCATAATGATTGTTCCACTCTGATTCAAAAGACTTTGGAAGGTTGGTTTATCACTGAGCATTCTGAATTACCTATATGTCTGGTTAGTGCCTGCTGATGAATTCACAGTCCATAAACTTAAGTCGGATAAACTTCCCTTTCCATTAAGCAAATCTGGAAGGATAAGATAAAAAATACTCAAATCTTGTGTAATACCGTTTGGATCACAACGGACCCCTATCATGAATAATATGGCCGCCAGAAGCGATAAGCTTTTGAAGAAAATTACCATCTTTTGGGTCTGTGATAATTCAAGAAGTTATATTTAAATTAGTCTGAATTTTCACTCATCACTTTAATCCAAGAAATGTTCATGAATTAGTTTGCAATTGGATGCGAGAGTCTCACATAGCCTTCTTGATAATCCAACCACGCCTCTCTAGAATGAAATTGAATATTTTTATATTTTTCACTCTATATCATTTGTGACGGCTTCGTTTCACTCTCGATTAATTGGTAACTTAACTAAATTCATCTTTTTAAAACAGAAATGGCCTGCAAGTTCATAAATAACTTGGGAATAGAGGTCTTTTTGAAGAGAATGACAACAAGAATGTTGAGTAAATTAGCTTTTGAGCAAAACTGTTTATGAAGTAAGTCCTCGAATTTGAGACAAACTTTTTCTCCCTAAACAAAAACCTCTCCATGATCATCTTTATTTCTCAATTTCTCAAGGTTGAATGATATTATCTCAGCAAACTAACTTTTTCTCTGGCTACTATATGAAAGAGGCTTGCTATGTACAATCTTTAACCTTCAACTCTAAAAATTAATTTGTTAATCAATGATTAAATTCAAAGGCCTCGTTTTCTCAAGTGTTTCCTCTTTAAGCCATCAATCTAGAACAGAGCTTCGCAGATTTTCATTTGGATTTCAATTCTCATCTACCAATTTTGCCAATGAATTAAATGAAATAATCGACATCGACGCACCTAAGAAACCTAAAGGAAGATTACTAATTATTCCCACTCCCATCGGAAACCTTCAAGACTTAAGTATCCGTCAATATGAGTATTTATTGGAGGCAGATGTTATTGCTTGCGAAGATACCAGAGTAACTGGCAAGTTATTTAAAATGCTCAAAGATGGGCGCATTCGAGACCGCTTTTATTCGGATTTTGACATTCAGCTGCCAGATATCGCCGACCAAGAAACTAATGACGAGACTCTCAAAGAAGAGGAAGAAATCTTTGATAAGGCAACGAGGAAAGCAAGAAAAGCAGCTGCGAAAAAACTTGACGACTTAGATTCTCTCTCTTTTTTGGGGAAAGAAGACAATGATGACGAAATAGATCCTCAAGGTCTGTATGGAATCAGTAACGAAGGAATTCTCTATTTGAAGCAATCAATCGCCCAAAACCGCAAGAAGAAGGGACGAGGACTTTTAATCAGCTATTATCAACACAACGAGGAGCAACGCATCACGAAGTTAATCAATCTAATGAGGTACGGAATTTGCGTAGGGTTGGTTTCTGATGCAGGAACGCCGACGGTTTCGGACCCTGGGTATCGTCTTGTAGACAAATGTATCAAGGAAGACATTTCAGTTGACGCGCTTCCTGGACCAAATGCGATCAGTGTAGCGCTAAGTTTGTCTGGGTTTCCTTCAGATAGGTATCTATTTGAAGGATATTCCTCAAAAACGTCCTCTCTTAAAGTTGAAAAACTTGAAAGAATAAAGGGCATGGAATTGACAGCAGTGATGTTTGAATCGAATGCGAGGATTATGAAAACTTTACTGACAATTGAAAAAATTTTTGGCGAAAAGCAGCAAGTTTTTGTCGCCTTCGAACTCACGAAGCTTCATCAGAATACGATAAGGAGTCCAGTTAGAGAGGTTTTTGAGAGATTAAGAACTACTGAGGATATAAGCCGTATCAAAGGCGAAATAACAATTGTCATTCCACCATACCTTCCAAATTATAATCTTGATCTTCTCGAAAAAGCCAAAGAATCTGAGGAGGCTTCTCCCGAGAAAAAGGAACTCTTAGAGGAAGAGAATAAAATTTATCAGATCAAAAGTAAAGAGTTAATTGCCTTGCTCGATGATAAACTTCAAGCAAGTTCGGATAAAGGATTGTCTAACTTGGTGGCTGACATTTTGAATATATCTAAAGGAAAGGCTATGAATCTAGTCAAAGAGTACAGACATGAACATAAAAAAACTATAGGCCAAAAAGTTTTCAAAATTTTAAACGAATCGAAGTAGGAGTAGTATATAAATTTATATATTTGTGTTGTACATACTCAGATGATTGGTATTATTTAGCGCTAAAATATTCAAAACACCCCATGCAAAGTAAAAGTCTCAGCGTTCATATAGATATTTCCCGATGATTTTAAATTGAAATGGGATAAATCTTTAATAAAATATTTTTATCACTCAAATAAACCGATATTGTCTAGACATGATGTAATAAATTTGCTGGGAACCAAATTCAACATCAGCATTTGTTCCTTTGAAATGATTGAGGAAGCAGAGTGACCCAGGACCTGAACAAACATTAAAGGTGCTTGATTACAACCGATTTTGCAAGGAAATTGAAGAAATATCAAAGAATATTGCATGTGAAGGTTTCGAAATTGCCTCGAAAGTCTATTCCAACCCGTTTGTAAGCAATTATCATTCATTTGGGTGGTTGATCTGCAATCTTCTTTATTATTTTTGACGTACAGACTCGAGATGAAAATTATCTCAACATCATTAGTTATAACAGTTATTCCATTCCTTTTTCTTCAGTTCTCAGATGATTGCTTTATATTCCAGCGAAAGAAAACTGCAAGTTCGATATCGATGTTGTATACAGCCATACATATGAGCAACCGGTAATTTACTTTAAAGTGTACGACCTTGAAGGTATTTAACATCTATATCTCCTTTATTCTAAACAGAGTGCTAATTTTGTACTCAACTGTAGATTTTCATGTGCTGTCTCTTGCAGATGTCACCAAAAAGAAATTAGAAAATGATGCGGCATCACAGATTACAATTTCCGAAGAGGTATTAGCTGATAATATGAGCACTTATACATTGACATATATTTCAGATACATCCTCTAATCGGAATTCCTTATTTCTTTTTGCATCCCTGTGAGATGAAACCGAACCTAATGAAAGTAATTTCTTCATTTGAAGAAGATGAAACGAAGGTATCCTTGACGTTTGTATGGGTCTCGTTCTACCTTAAATTGTTAAATATTTACTTTCCTGTTGAAGAGTATTCAAAATTTGCTTCTTCGAAAATCTAATTGTAGTCTGTATTCATTTATTTGTAATTATTCTTTTGTAGTCTGTCATATTCGTAAGAGAAATTATTGAGTGTCAGCACCCTGCGAATTAATCTGAGTGTATTATCTTGTTGTCCTACATTCCAAATACTTCTCAAATTTAACATCTCTTTTTCCCCATTTTAATTATCTTCTTTGATTGACCATTTTGAATGGAGAAATTCAAAATACTCATTTAATAAGGAAACAAAACAGCTACAGTATAGACAATATATTTATTAATTTGAAAATGAACTACAGCTCATATTCGCAAAATCCTTCTTACGGAAAACCAACCAAACCTCCTAAGGTGAAACTCAACAGCCCGATGTTTGGAGCAAGTAGCATTACCATTAGTCAACCTGACATTCAATCTGGACCTCCGAATCAAATTCTAATCAATAATAATTTCATCAATATTCACCATCACAATCCAGATGTTATTACGATCAAACCGCACTTCTATTATAGAAGAGGATACCAGAAAAAAACTCATGGAGTATCAGTATCACCCGCAAAGCATGAAGGCCCAAGCTTTCCATCGATAAGCTTTTCGCACCAAGGAAAAGAAGACGTGGTTCAAACTGTGATGAGCTCAAGAACAAATGAAAATGGGCCTCTCAGTGGAAGAGAGTCAGGAGCAATTTCTGCGAGAGGCACCAGTGCAGATGGTTATAAGAATAACAAGCGTAAAGGACTGATATCATTAATTTGTTCACAATTTGGCTCGTTTTAGGTAAGATTCACACCCCGCAAAGGAGTCATAAAAATATGGGAGTAGAAAACAATCAGCGAGGCGCAGCAGGGTATTGTTATCTTCGTATTTTGAAATATAAATATACCGAATCTAGAAATAAAAACACTCTAACAGAAATTGAACAAAGCATCGAATTGGCTTGGCCGAATTATGGTCAGATGTTGCATAAGAATGTTTCAAGAAAAAGCAGTGAAAAAGCGCGTAACCAGTCGTTCACGAATAAAAGTGTCGATAGAAGTCATCTATCGAATACTGGATATGATTTAAAAATTGAGACATCAACAATCATTGACCCTCGAAAAGGATCTCCACTACAAAGCAAAAACCTAAAGCTTAAAAGTGGGACCATTGTCTCGAAAGAGGAGACTATTCCTAGTAACAGACATTATTAGTTCAAGTACAATACTCATGCTAATTTTTATTCACATAGAACCTCAGACGGCAACACTCAACAACGTATTTGCTAAGCCTAGCTATCCACAAAAACCTAGTAGCAGAGGTGCTGCAGCCTTATCAAAATCACCTTTACGACAAACCCGACAGCATAAGCCCAATGTACGCTCTCAACGCAAAGCCGCACCTAGATCCACTCATTCAGACAGATTTTCAAAGTTCTCGGATACCATTGTTCCAACTTCAAGCTCAAAATATACTAAAAATGTGAAAGAAAGCATGGCATTTATGCAAGAGTCTCGAGACCATACATATCAGCATGTGAAAGAAATGGTAGAAGCCCAAGCACAGGAAATATTCAAAAACCTAGAGCCAGGAATTTCTCCTAAAACCAGTAATAAACAAATCAAGGGTATTAGCAGAAGTACAAGCCCAGCAGACTTAAGAGATCCTTTCTTTGTTGTGCTTCCAAAGCCAAAGAATGAATCTTTTCAAGATCCCTCCAGCAAAGGAATACAACCCATCTCATCAAGTAATTTCAATCTGATTTTGCATCGATTCAATCTACTTATTCACCAAATTTAGAGCATAAAACCACAATTCCCAAAATGAGCATTCAGCAATCAGCACATAAGAGAGGTGGTTCTGCTGTTACAAACGAAACTCAGTCGAAATTACAACATAATGTGGAATATCCAGAACTACTTGCTGAAGCCAGCAAAAGTAAATAATACTTTTTTTCTTCAAATTTGTTATATTGGTATTTGCTAAACAGACAACAGGCCCTTTGTCGAGCTTGAGCGACGACCACATCATGGTGCAGCCTCACAACAGCCAGTACAACAGTATGACTATATTCCGGCACCAAAAAGCAACTTTTCAAATCCCACGGTGTATTTCACCCAAAAAGGCTTCATTGAAGTTGCGACCCAGCCTCAAAAGCAGGAGAAAACCACTGAAATTCCACTCTCATCACGTTCTCAAACAGAAATTATCAAAAATGAAGCTTTCCTTTCAGGAAATACCAGATTCAAAATGCTTCAACAGTTGCCTTTCTTTAGGAACTTTCGTGCTTATAAACTCCTAATTCTTTGGAATCGATACACACGCAGAATAAATTTCGAGAGAAATATCATTCAACTCAGGGATAAAGCTTTGATTGCTCAGCCAATCTTCCTCCCAAATATAATTCAAATGCATAATATCAGTCAGCGACTTGAGTCCACAAATATGTTTGTTATCAAAGAAAAGCATATTTACAGCTCGAATGATAACGCCTCTCTTTCAAGATTGCAAGAGAGGGCGGATGTCAATTTCCAAGCTGAAATAGGAGAAATTTCAAGAAGCTTCATAGAGCTTGCTGCCCAGATCCATAATGATTTGGAAGACGAAATGCTAAATACAAATAAAATACTTGAAGGAAGAATCGAGAAAGCGATTTCCTGGCAATATGCTCATGGAAGTCAGCATTATTCAACTGCACTGAAAGAAGCTTCTTTCCGCCAGAGCAAAGAAGAGGAAATTAAAAAATATCGTAGATTGGAGCCTTCCATGTATCGATTCATGACTATTCGAATTTGCACAGCATTAATCTCTACCATCCTCAAAAACGAGAGCCGATTTGCTTCAACACTTTTAAGAACAAAAAACTCAGCAGCTTTCCAAATCTGCCTGATGATCTCTCCAATCACTCACACAACTGAGCTAATTCCAACACAGCAGAGATTATTGGACTCTATCTTAGATATATTAGACAGCACCAGAAGCAAATTAATTTTCCAAAAAGATTTCACAGAGGCTGTTGACAAAATTCAAAAAGGAGTAGGAAAGCAAGCCATTATGACACTAGGCGCTATTTACGATTATGTCAACCGCATTGTGTTACAAAAGAGCAAGGAAGAAAAGGACGTAATCAAACAAGCGCTGCAAAAATTGCAGACGGAGTATGATAATTTGATAACCAACTCTCTGAAATACAACAAGTTCGGGAAGGTCACTAAATTTTATGAAGATTTTAAACAAAAAATAACCTCTTACGAATTTGATGTTCCCGAAACGACAGTTTTGATCAACTGGCTTGTGAATCTCAGCGAATTTTCAAAAGAGATCGAAACGATCCCAGTTGCTAATATCCCTTGCGGAGATACGATGTACCTGTATTGTGAGAAAATGAAAATAAATATGGAAGACATTGTGAGAGAAGTTATCGAGAAGCTCCGTGACAAAGCCGTTGACACTGTTGACAGAGCATTGGGTGATTTCAAGTACGATCTAATGTACAAATCACAGTCTATCAGCACGGCACCGAATAGTGTCGAAGAAATCATTGAACAAATAAGGAGCATCGAGACTTTTCATGAAAAGAGACTGCATTTTGAACAAGAGCTAAAAAAATTTGAGAATGCTTTAGCCCTCATGAGGGATCATAAGATTCGACCAACTCCATCAGTTCTTCGGTTGCTTGAACAGATAAAACTCCTTATGGAAAGTCTCCCGACAAGTTTAGAGAATGCTTTGGACCGCATCATCAAAGAGAGGGTAGAGATTGTTGGGAAAATTAAAGAGAGCTATCTGGAGCTCGTAGAGAATATCCAAGATTTTCGAACTCGCTACATTAACGAGTACTTTAGAAAGCAAGATCGTATCGAACGACCGGAAATCACGCTTGAAGAGTTAATTGGGCGGTCGAATAATATTGATAACAGAGTCAGGAAGATGGTCACAATCTACATGGATTTTGATTATTATGAGAGTGTTGAGAGTATATTCAGCAAGAAAGTCGTCAGCGAAGAGAAGGAAAGACAACTCAGAGCTCTGCTTGAGATGGGCGAAAAAATAGAGGCTCCTTACAATAAAGCAGAATTGAAGGAAATGATGGAAGGGATCGACTTTATGCATAAAGAGTGTAAAAGACTCTGGAAAATGATCGTTTACTGGGTCCATCGTGAAAGGGGATTTTTACAGACTCCATTCAGAAATTTGAGCATAGAGCGGCTATTCAAATGTGGCAAAAAAGTACAGAAGTATTTTAGTGAACCTATTTTCAATCCAGATGATCAAAATTTTGGTCACCACGCCAGATGGATTAAGGTAGGGTTGCTTGATAGAATAACGAAAACCAATAAGATTGCGAGCAACTATGCCTTCCTTCAGAACGATAAAATCAAACCTAGGCATTGGCAGGAGATACTAGATTTATTACAACTTCCTTCAATGAATTTCACTTTCGAAGAACTGATGGACAGCAACTGTGAAGCTCATGTCGAAACTCTCCAAAGACTTATCAACAGTGGCGAGAGCGAAGTAAAATACGAAGAAGCTTTGACAGAAATATTTGAAGATTGGGATGCTGAAAAGATTAGATTTACCAAATACAAAAAGGCATTCATCATCGATGTCTCAGATGCTGAGTTCCTGAAGTTAAAGCTTGAAGACTATAAAACAGTCATTGAGCAAATAGCTTCGAAAAAAGAAGGTTCAGGCTTCCTTGGGAAGAAAGCTGAGTCATTTGTCCATGACTATGAAAAGATTCAGAGGTTGCTTGAATTGTTAATTCGTTGTCACACAAGATACCTCAATGTAGAACTACTAGAAGAGGAGCTCATCGAGAAAAAAAAAGGAAAGGCGTTAAATTTGATAGTAGAAAATTTTGGCGAGAATGAAGTGGAGAAAATCAATGCAACCTTCGAAAAATTTAAACATCTTCTAAACGAACTACAAGCATGCGATCCAAAACTTAAAACCTTACTCATGTGGAAAGAGTTAGAAAATCACTGCAAGGAGCTCCAAGAAACGCTTGATGAATTCGAAGGGATGTCTTTGAAAATGAGAATTATTCTAGACAGCAAGCGGGAGAGTTTTCCACGTTACAATTTACTTGATGATAGGCAACTTATCAATTTCATGAACACAATGCAACTTGGAGAAGGTTATGGACAGTTACTACTCGAAATATTTCCAGGAGCGTATAGATTTCATACCGCATCTTCAGCGTCAGCGTCAGATCCAACGCAATCGCCAGGAAAGCAATTGAGATCTTCTATTGATTATGATAATCGAACACAGCAGCAACCCGCATCTGCGTCTAAAAATAAGGTTTTACAGTACCTTCGGCAGTTACGAAATCAAGCCGAGAAGTCAATCCCTGAAATCGTAAATAGACATCGAGGAGGCCAGATACAGAGAGGTGAATTCCAAAAGAATGCAAAAATTCCTCCTATCGGACTCACTCCTATTACCGAAGAGATCATCCATGCAGCTCAGGCTAAAACTGATCACCCTTATGTTAAGGAAATGCCTGAATTTATCAAAGAGATGAGAGAAAAATCTTACTTTGAGTTGAAAATGATGAGCCAAGCATCAGCATCGTCGATCTGTGACTCCAAAATACTGGGCATAATAGATCGCCACAATGAGTACCTCCCTTTTAAAAAACCGGTTTTAGGCAAAGGAAGAAGCCTAGAAACTGTATTGAAGAAAATAGAACTCGAATCTCAGTCCTCCGTTAATCACTGGATTAATCAGTCAATCACAAGTTTCCCTCACTACAGTCTTGACGAATGGATCTTAGACTATCCAGTTCAAGTCGTAGTCTCAGCAATCCATCTTATCGTCACTCATGAAATTTATGAGATGATGAAGGTCCTTGAGAAGGGAAAGAGAGTCCTAAAACCTGATGAACCCAGCGTTTCGGATCAAAGCTCAATCATCTATAACACCTATGACAGCGCGTCATTAAAAAAGAATAGCAGAAGTCCTGGAAGAAGACATAATGGTAAATCTATAAAGAAAGAAAATAGTAATCTTGCGGAAACTGCGGAGCAAAAAAAGGTCAGAGAAGAAATTGATCAAATCCTTGCTAAACCTTTCGGAGAAGCTGATAGTTTCGAAGATCCTGCTGATCTGATCGAACTATTTGGATATAACATGGATCTCAAATATATTTCGGGCAAAAAAGAAGAGACACATGCACTTCTCCAACAAAAATCTTTTAGAGGTCTTTACTTACGTTTACAATTCTGGATCAATTTACTCATGAAAAATCTTCGTAGAGACTTCCTGAATGGTGATCAGTCAATGTATAATCATAATTACCAACTTAAATGCCAGAAGGTGATCTCATTCATAATCTTCTTGAAGGATATTGTGCTCGATCTCTATGAGAATTCCTCAATGGCGGTTTCAGAGTTCGAATGGCAAAAGCATGTAAGACTCAGTTTCGATAGTGAGGGAAGAGGTTGTATTGTTGAATGCGGAGGTTGGTCTGGGCTGCAAGGCAACGAGTATCTGGGGTCAATGGCAAGGCATTTGATCACTCCGATCACAGAGAAATATTTCGTATTTATTTCTGCGGCACTGAGAGAGAAATCAGCAATAGGTTTTAAAACCATTCCAGGAGAAGAAAGCACAAGTTCGATTATTGAAGAATTTGCTACGCTCTGTTCCGTTGCTTATAAAAACTTTGTCGTTCCCAGATCGGCTTCACTAGAATTATTGTCTACCCTCGTATTGGCTGCTGCAAACGGAAACTTCTGGTTGAATTTAGAGCACCTGCATAATCTCCCATTCTCTTCATTAAAATGGCTGAATAAAGAGATCCAATTAGTCCAGCAGAGAGTCATTCTCGCTGATCTAAACCACCAAGTTGACCTCTCACCTAATGTGAAACTCACGACAACGCAAGTCACGCAGAATACACAAATTGCCGAAGATCTACAGAATGCAGAAGAGGAAGCTTTGAGAAAAAGGAGGAGAATACCTTATGGAATTTTTGCGAGTTATGCCTTTTCGGAAACTTCTCGAGAAGCAAGTCAATGGATCGATGGGTTGAAGAGCGCGTATCGTGTTACCAGCTTGATAACACAAAGTAACGAAGAAATACTCCAGAAGATAGGATTTGTGCTTGGGTTTAGATCGTACTTAATTCTGAGCTCCAAGATAATAGAAGCGTCCAATAAATTCGCAAGTCGAATTCAAGCGATGAAGAAGGACCAGCAAACTTTTATTACACGTCAAGAAGGCAGCACTCAAGCATCTGATCTGCAAAATATATCGTTAACACTAACGTTGGCCGATATGAAAGTAGTACTCAGCGTGGCAAGCGAACAACTGAAAAAGAGAAGTGTAGAGGATGATTTGAATGTGATGTACAACCCTAACAGACAGAAAAACGACAAGTCCTTGCTTCAAAGATTTAATTCCAATGATGACATAGATTCTTTTGAAAGAGCTGCTGTGATTCAAACACTCTATGACGTTCTTTGGGATAAGTAACAATATTTTCTTCACAGCCTCCAATGTTAACCTTTGTTAATTATTTGTAATAGAGTAAACAAATGGAATCAACTCTCCGACGAGATGTATCGTATTTCCCAAAATGAATTGAGAAATGCACTTGAACAAGTTTTAACCAACGTATTTCGATTAACCTTAGACAAAACCGAAATTCAAGAAAAGGTATTCTCGAAGTCCAAATCTAACGAGCAAGCGATTGCAAGTCTCTTTCAAAAGCGTGGTTTAATACATAACAGTCAACACATTCAAAATGTGTTGAGCCTTGAGCAAGGTTTGAAATATTATCCGGCCATAGTGTTGCTAGGTGGACCTTATAATGGAAAAAGTCTTTGCTTAGATATTTTCCTGCAGAACCAAGAAAAGAAGCTCCAGGCTCAAGGCACTCATCTACGCACTCTAAAGTTAAATCCGTCGATTATGAATATCTTCAACAAAGAGTACTACATCCCTGAGATGATAAAAGATATTTTCGTTGAGGACAACCTTGAATTTATTTTGCGGAGAATTACTCAGTCAAATTCGCTTCATCTCCAACACTTTTTAATTTTTGATGGCGAGCTTGAGAACGATCTGTGGGATCTTCTTTCCAACCTGGCAGCTCAGCGAAATCTCAATTGTAATAAAGAATTTGATTCTGATACAAAGAGAGAGATGAGAGACTCATACAATACGCAATTTAGTTCAAATGTGTTAGATATTAATGGAAGAGTCTATCACTTTGAGAAGAACGTAACAACAATTATTGAAACTGATAGTCTGTTTAACCTGGCTCCTTCAAGCCTGCCTCTTTTCTCCATTGTTAACTTTGAAAACGCGGTGAGAAAAGAGGAGATGCTTGCCATCCTCTCATTAAGATTCTTTAACGACAACACAATGTTATTCAAGGCTCCTACCTATCAGGTTGTTAAGGAGACAATCCAAGATTCTTTGCTTAGATTTATTGAGACGATCAGCTCAGAAACATTTACGAATATGAAAGATCAGAGATTTGACTTCAAGAACTTTTTGCTGAGCTTATTCCATGGAATGCAATCCCTTATAAATACCTCAAGAAAAAGATTTAGCGCATTGAATAATAGCAGTGGGCTTGATGCTACCGCCTCGTTGCGATCGGCAAACTCATCCGCAAATCAATCTTCTGAAGTAGTGCAACGTCCCATAGAAAGCAATAAAGTCAAACTGAGGCATAGGTCACTAGTTTCTCGTCCCTCTGGTGAAAAACCAAAACAAATTGGTGGTACAATCCAATCAAGACAGGACAGCACAGTGAAGCCACAGCCCCAAGTGCAACAGCAGCAACCTTCTAGTGAATCCAATAAAATAGATGCAAAGTTGGCACCTAATTCTCAAGGATCAATCGAATCAAACACAACCGCTAATAGCAAGCAGGAGATTGAGACAATCGCAACAATTTCTCTCATCTGGACCTTTGGTGCTCTTCTTGATAAAACTGAAAGGAGCCGTTTTGTGCTACTACTGGATAAACATCTCCAAACTCGGTTTTCCAAGAATCCGATTTTACAGGAGAAATTCGGAACAATTACAATATCGGAAATTTTCGACTATTACTACGATTTGGAGAAAGACAAATTCATCAAGTATATAGACTCTACTTCTTTCTACTCGCAGCACCTCAATAGAATACCTTGCTATATGTCCTGCGACTACAGCTATTTTGTTCCCACTGTCAAAAATTTTGAGTTGATACATCACTGGACTCTAGCTTCGCGTGGAAATTACGATTTTATAATATTTAGCGACAGGTTTGGAGGCAAATCAACTTCACTTTGGTTTCTCGAAAAATGGATCAAAGACACGACAAATAGAGAGACCTTCTATCCTATTAAACTTCACACTCCGCAGAAGGCAGATATACATCTATTTTATAGCAGAATAATGCAGCATTTTACTGAAAGCAAATCGGGCAGCTACCTGCTCAATGATCCTCATAAAATACCTCTCATTATGGTTGATGATGTCAGTCTAAATAGCTCAAGTTTCGCAGGAGAAGTTGATATGTCTAACTTTTTGAGATTTTGGAAGAAAAATAAAGGCATTTATTCAGTGTTAACTAATAAATTCTATCAGCTCGGGCATATGAATTTTGTCGTAACGATTAGAGAACCTATCGGAGAGAGGAAATGTGAAGAAGGAAAAATTATCAGCAGAGCTCTCTATGAGTCTCAAAAATACAGCCTCAAAATATTTGAAGAGGAGTCGAGTCTTGAATCAATCTATAAAGGTATCTTAGGGCATGGCGAAAGTCCAAAAATAATGATGAAGTCGAAAGAAAAGATTTATCGTTCGCTCGTCGATTTGGTGAAAGAAAGACAGAAGCAGACAGCATTGAACCTGAACATGGTTTCTGAGATTTCTTTCAAAGCCATTCAATTGATGAAGGAACTCACGTGGTTACTCGAGAACACTGATTTCGTAAAGTATGATTTATTTTATTGATCAATGTTTAACCTCATATCAATGTCTACACAGTGATGAGAAAGATAATCTGCTTGCTGGTGTTCTGCTTGAAGAATTGACTTATGGCCCACAAAAGTTCACCGAACCTGATGCAGAATGGATAAAGCTTGTTACCAAGACTATTCTGAGCAACTTCAAGGTTAGTTCAATGTTCTCTGAAATTTTGTACAACTAACACTTTTTCTCTCACTTATTAGGTTGATAGTGAGGATAAACTCAAATCTTTTAAGCTTGTCCCACCTCTTCTTAGATTTGATCTTCCTTTTTCTAAAGGCGTCGAAATAAACACCTTGTCTGTTCATCAGACTCTCAAAAAATCGATTCAATCAGTCCCCACAAAACTGCTTCATCCGCTTTGTAATGCAGAACTAAATTCTACTCATGTCTATGACCAAATTTGGACCCTGCACCGGCTGTTAAATGCCCCACACTCGAACTGGGTCATGATATGCAGTGATCATTCATATGCAGTTGACTTTCTCGAATCGGTGGCGAAACTGTCACCCACAAGACTGATTTTCGACCTGCTTGCTGATACGCAGAATCTCTCTCAATTGACTGAAAAAATTCTGAGAGAATATTTAGAAATTTTAAAGAATAAGACGAACTCGCTCGTAATTGTTTTCACACAAACAGAAGCGGCGAACGGTAACTTTTTGGATCACTTTTTGAGAAACTTTAAAACTCTTTGCAACTTGGCTCCTGAGTTCGAATCCATCCTGATTGATACTTTCATTTCGCAGCTATCCGTGTCAATCAAATACAAGTATCTGAAGGCAAAGAGCTCAAGCGAACTTGATAGAAATTTGATACTTGATGAAGCAAAGAAAACGATAAGCAAGAAGATCAGGATTTGTGTTTTGCTCACAGATCACTTTTCTTATGAGAGTTTCATCAAAACGAATCCCAATTCTTTTTCGCTCTGGCCAAAATTCTTCCTTGACTCTTGGAACCAAAGTACCTGCTTAACTTTGAGTCAGCATACTCTTCATAACGAAAACGCATTGATTCCTTCATGTGAATTAAAAGCTAAATTGATTCACAACCTTTACAGCGAATTGAAAGAAGAATATCATAAGATCTTCTTTTCCCAAAGGGGGCTTCTGATGTTATCAAAACTGTCAGCCCAGCAACCAAATGAAAGCACCAATAAACTTCTCCAGAAAAGCGACTCTAATAATGTGCTGAGCTTTTGGAATGCATTGTCCTTGGAAGACAGCGGAGAGCATAACCCTTTCATCTGCTTTAGAGATCGTCTGAATCACTCGCTTCCTGTGGAAGATAGCTATTTCTCAAACGAAAAATTCATAATCCTCCACAAAGTCTATGCTCGTCTCCACGATAAAGTCGAGAAGAGCTTAAAACAGGGTCTAGATGAAGTCAATAGTACGTTGAAGCAATTTCAAGACGTGTGGAATCAATATCAAAGAACAACAAACCAAAAGAATAAAGGGCTAGTCAGAGACACAGAAATACAGCTGAAGATTCATGATTTGACAAAGGCAATCGAAGAGAAAGAACAGACCATTAATTCCAAAAAAGTAGGCATTTACTCGAAGCAGAAAGAAATCACTCAATACGAATTCCAAGTGGAGAGAGTAAAGCACAATCTATCTACTTTTGGTGGGCAGATCTCTGAATTTATGCAGAGAATGATCAAGAAACTTGAGAAAGTCCCAGAGAGTCAATTTGAACTATTTGTCCAAGAAATCAATCTCAAAGACAAAAAGTCCAGACTTTACCCCATAGTTGAAATTCTTTGCGCTTCATTCTTAGGGAAACTGCAGATATTCGCAGAATTCGATCCAGAAGCTCAGAAGTCGCTCTTAACGTTAATTTCTTCAAAATACGAGTTCTTGCGGCTCATTGGGAAACATTTGAATGTGAGTCACGAAACATTCGGACTTCTGGATTACAAATCTACAAATAAACTTGAAAGGCACATTACGAAATTGTCAGAGCTTAAAGACAGGGATCAAACGGCATTTACAAAGATCTTGATAGAATGGTGCAATTTCTATTACAAGGAGACACTATCTTTGCAGGAAATGAGGTTGCTTCAAGAGAAGATGGAGGTGAAAAAATTTGAGATGCAGAATTGCTTCGAATTCCTTCAAACTTTCAACGAGTCAATTAAAAATTTAGAATCAGAGATTGAAGATACGAAGAAGAAGATTGATCAACTTACAGAAGAGCATAGAAGTCTCAAAGTTAACCTTGAAAAAAGCGAGCTGGGACAGAGCCGTATTGAACTTCTAATTAACTCTCTCAAAGTTGTGGAAAATAAATACCAGAATAAAAAAGTTAAATATCAGAAAATGCTGGAATCACTCTCATATGATTTAATTATTATCGCCATGGATATAGTGCTTCTTGGAAATCTATCAACCATCCACAAATTTGAAGTGATCAGCCGACTCTTATCCAAGAACGAATTTAACTCCAGCCAGAGTTCTGTAAAATTCTCAAAAGATTGGTGCTTTGATGATTTGTTCCTCGAAAAGTCCTATAAGCGAATTCTTAAAGTGCTAGGCGCGGACAACCTACTCAACGCCGTCTGGTGCTCCAAATTCGTAAATAGCTACAGTCGATTGAATTTGTACGAGTATCTGCTCAATCAGTATCTTTTCTGGGGATTCCATGAAACTAGCAAGCCAGGACTCTTTACACCATGTCTCTATTCGAATCTTGGCTGTGATCTGACGACTCTTTCAGAGCTAGTACTAACCGAAAAAGAAGATACTCAACTTGTTACTTTGACAATAAACTATCATTACCAGCAACCATTCGAAGTCGATCCCGAAAACACGCTTGCTATCACAGCGCTCAAGAAAATCGACAAGAGAGCCACAAATGAAAAGCTTGCAGCAGAATTGAAGGAATACAATAATTTCTTATCCACCCATGTGCTATGTAATCTCAACAACAAAAACACCGATGAAGATTGGATTGATCTTAAGTTGGTCCTCATGAAAGTTTTCAAACAAGGGGATATTGATAAAGCGCAGGAATATCAAGACCTGTACATTGCGAGCAAAGCCAAGCTAGCTTTGAGTCAACAGAAAATAGATAAACTCCTGTCACGTCCGGAGAAAAATTTTAGTCAGAAATCAGTTTTTGATGCGTATGAGACCGAACTTAGAGCTTATGAGGAAATCCAAGATTTCTCAAAAGAACTATTTTCCATGCGTGAGAACTTGCTGCATGAATATCCGATCATGTCAACCTACTGCAATATATTGTGTTTGCTTTATCATTCACTTTTCCAGTTTGGGAACCTTGCAGGCATCTCTGTCTATTCGTGGTTCCAATATGTGAGAGTTTGCGAAGCCATCTCGAGGAAAATACTGAGAGATATTACGAACAAACAAAAGGCGCAATCGAAAAACGCTCCTTCAAATAATGGAAACAATAATGGCAACAACCGAGAAGAATCGAAAAGTAGTCCGCAAAAAAGCCCTAGAGTCACTGCCATAAGTAAAGCTGGGCAAGGGAAGAAAAATAAGGAAATACTGGTTGCAAATGAAGTAGGAGAGGATAGATCTAAAGTCTCGATCAAGACAGCAGAAGGAGAAGACAACTCATTCTATCCAGCTATTCAAAAACCCAAAGAGAGAGATGCCTTAGCCAGAGCAAATAAGAATCAATCAGGAAAGGTGTCTGAGGATATGGCGCGGTTGAAGAATCATAAATCCAAGGAAGAAGTAAAAGACGACAGTCTTGATGTCGAAATAACTATCGATGAGCATTTCTTTTTCAGTTATCTCGTTCCCTCAATTTGGAGCGTTATTACTTCCAGCATAAACCATGAGTTAGTCCCTCTTTTCACACTGGTCTTTGCTTTTAACGTTGGTCTCAAGAAGGGAGTACTCAACGAGAATGAATTTGCTCTGTTCATGAAATATTTCACCGAAATTCCTAACTACAAGAGATGGAAATCCGATGTTTTTCTGAATGAAGAAGAGACATCCATACTCAGCAAAGCAACTTTGGAAAGGCTAGAAACTGCTGTCAAAGAATTTGTTGGCAATGACTTCCAAGAGCTCTTCAAGGTTCTGAAGGAAAAACAAAAAGAGGTGGGCGCAAAAGATCTCTCGCTAAATAAATTCCTTCACCAAGCATTACGGGATGAACTCAAAGAAGCAAACCTCATTCAAAAACTTCTGCTCTCTCTTTTCGCAAACAAATCAGACGTGAAATCGCGTTTACTACAGTTCATCCATCAAGAGTTACCTTCCATCTTTGACTACCAAGAAGAAGCTCTGAGAATACACTCATTTATTAAAACAGCAACCTGGCATATTCCAGTCGCAATCTTCAGTGCCCCTTCAATAAATACTATTAACACATTCTGTTCAATTGGATCTTACTACGAGGTCGAATTAGAGGTTGTTCAATTAAATTCAGACATAGGAGAAGAAGAACGTACAACTGCTTTGACGAAGATTCAGTCAGCTGCGCTTACTGGAAGCTGGATAGTTATTCATTCTAAGCATTTGATTGATTTTTGGAGAGATGTTGTGCTCGTGCTTCAGACTCTCAGAGAAGAGAATAAAATCGTAAACAGCTTCAGACTTATTTTTGATTTCCAAGAGCTAACTGAAAAAGACATTGATCCCCAGTTTCTTTATGAGGAATGCGTTATCTATTATCTTAATGAGCATAATATGGAAGATATGGAAGGTTACAACGACGTTTGGGCTAATATTTTGAATCAAAATATCATCGACTTCAACGATAAATCAGTATTCCAAATGGAGATGACTCAAGGAATGAACAATAGTTTAAACCCATCAAAGCTTGTAGACAATCTCATTAGCTTTGAGCATTCCAAAGAATTTGGTTTAGATGATGATGCTAAATCCATTGCTACCGAACAGAATCCAATGATGATTCTTGACGAGTTTGATTACAAATACATGCCAGAAGTACAAGGGATGAGTCGAATCCAAAGTAATTTGTCAATCGGGCTTGGCAGAGAAGATAGTCAAATGATCGACCAATTGTTCAGAGGACCGACTGACTCGGCAAAAAAAGAAAAATGAATTGATTCACAGTTTTTTACAATTTCTATTACTTTACTGTGACCGAGTTAGAATTCATATTCTGATTTATGTAACAATGTTCATGATGTTATAAGTTTTAAAACCTGTGTTCCACAATAATATTCCAAAGACTCAATTGTTATTTTCTGTGTGTGATCACTTGAACGATTCTTTGTACGAATTATTTTGTAACAAGTACTTTGATAGCTCGAGAGAAGAACGGGTTGCACATTGCAATACAATTATGAAATTTTATTTATGTCTAAATTTTGAAGCAAAAGAAGATAAGGTGATTGTTGTTCAGAAAGAGAAGTGAAGATAAGAAGCAATTTTCACTTTTCGCAGAGAAAAAACACTAGAGAAAATAATAAGAGTTCGATCTGGTGTGAAAAATTCATTTTATGGAGAAATTTTGACCGATTGAACAAGTAAGATTTCGAAAAACCAATATTCAGCGCGCATTCAATAAAATTTTTTTTTCTCAGAAATTACAAGATATATACATTCTTAGCACACTCAATAATAGCTTGAAATTCCTTCATTCTTAATTCTTCTGAACGACTGAGGGAACCAATTACTCACTGTCGCTACTACTAATGTTGCTTGAAGCACTACCCGAGTCGCTAGAATCTGAGTCAGAGTCCGAGGATTCTTCTTTTTTCGATTTAGACGGAGCAGATTTTTTAGAATGTCGACGACTATCTTCATTCTTGTCCTTTCTTGATTTGTCATTATTACGATTTTTGCGCTCTCTTTCTTTTGATCTTGATCGGGAAGCTGACCTTGAGCGAGAGCGATACTTCCTCTGTTTTTGCTTTCGAGATTTTTGTCTCTCTCTGCTTTCGGAAGAAGATGATGATCTGCTAGAGCTTCTCTCTTTTCTATTTGATCTCTTCTCATCTTCTCTTCTCCTTGAGTGTTTACTCGTTTTTTCAAAACGTTCGCTCCTTTCATTCTTCCTTTCTTCCCTTCTCTTAGAGCTTTCTGATAGCTGCTTGGCAGAGGTTTCAACTTGCTGCTCAGCAACATTAGGATTGCTCACATCCTCGATGCGTTTCTCTTTCATTATTTGCGCCAGTTTATTCAAATTAGAAGGGGCTTCTTTGTTAGGATCGCTAGGTTGAAGAAATCTCTTGAGGTTTTCAAGTTTTTCAGCTTCTTTTTTGAGTTGTTCTTTTTTGGATATTATTTCTTCTTTCTTGTTTTCAACGAGGGCTTGAGGCTAAAGAAAATTAGAGCTAATGGAAGAAGAAATTAGTTACAATTCCCTCAGAAGCATCTTGGGCTTCTAGGAGCAAATTCCATAGTTCTTTAGTGAATTTAGAGGCATTTTTCTGCAAGAATACGGCAAGATTTAGCTGTATTTTTCTGGGATCTAGGCCTTTTTCATCAGGAGTTTCAAGCGAGTTAACAACTAAATTGATGACTACATCGTCTTCAAAACCCAACAACTCAGTAATTCGTTTGTTAATCCAGTCCTTGATAACTTCAAAATTAACCTAGATAATAGGTCAAGTTTATGAGAAAGCCCAAAATGCATGCGAACAAAAAATTGAAATTTTGAAGAAGAAATGCCCCCATAGAACTTTGATTCTCATAGCTGAAGGATAATCGCATGAGAAACTCTATTTTAGTGGCATTTTATAGCGAAGCAATTATTATGGTGGGCAATCCTCTCTCTTCTTGGTTTCATAAAATAGGAAATAGGAAGAGGCATTGGAAGAAAGAGACAACTTTGAAATGCTGAGATGAGTAAAGATGAGGTTATATGGCTCAGATAGCAATCAGCATTTGGGAGCCCTTGTGAGAATATAATCAAAATAATAAAGAACTGAAAGCTTTTCATTTCGTACCTTTTTTAGGTCGACTTTCTTGCTGAACTCTTCAGGCCATTTCATTGAGTTGAGAAGTTTCTTGTCTTTGTTTGAAAATCGAGCATCTTGGTCTTGGCTGGTGCCACGGTAGAATCCACCTCCAGACATATTGGTTTTAATAAATCAGCTATTCTAAAATGACAATTTAAATTTTGCTATTTCGATTGAGGTACAACAAATAATCGTTCAAAAATGGTAGAATACCTAATCGAATTTAGAAGATACCTGAACTAATTGCTGAATACAATCATTTTTCAACGCGTGAATCATGCTTTTTCCCAATTAAAATTTTCTCTAATTGATTTCTCAAGAATTCGTTTCCTCATATGCGATTTTTATATGTTGGCAGCATGGATCTCCAGATTAGAATGACTTTGCCGTTTTTTTTTTTCAGAAAAATACATTTGTATGATACTACTACGAAACAGACAACAATGCAATTAAACATCAAGCAATTCGCTGATCACATCTTAGCCCAAAAAATAATTTCGTATTCCGATAGTGGAGTTTATCTCAAAGGGACTCATTGGAAAGAGTAAAAAGTAGTACTATTTCGGGTGACACGAATTTTGCTGTTTTAGTAGTTTATCCCTCCTTGAAAGTAGTAGTAGTAAGCGTGAAACCCAATTTTAATAGAATTCTTCTTAGTAATACTGGCTATTTTTTTTAAAAGGTAAATTTAATGTCATTATACATTAAAAGGTTAATTGCTTTCTTCGTGTTTTTTTTTTCTCTCTCTTTTGAAAACAGCTTCTAATTACTCCTCAATGCTCACACGCATAGCAAGATTGTGTGCATCACTAAAACAAATGTGTAAAATTCGTCTAGTTTTCGAATAGCTAGTCATTTTCTCTATTATATTTTAGAAATTTAGCAAAGAGGTGGAGGGACCCGATGATCATCATGAGTAGATTGAAAGGAGGCTAGTGGATAATAATGATAAAAGGATATAAAATCTACACCTACATATGTCAACATCTATGAATTGATTCTGCGTTTAATCTGAATGCAAAGGAAAGCTTGAGACGATTTGCTGGAAGAATGAATAAAATCATCATCATTATATATGATGATATTAGCATAAATGTCATTGTATATCCACATCAACTCGATAATAGAATCAGCTCTCGGCATAGGCCAGAGTAAAATTTTTTTCTCCTATACGAAGTAGGTTACGTGTTCGCAAAGTCTTGGGTCAGCCACAAGGTTGAGAACGGCCGAGAGAAGAAGCCTAGTTTGTGTGATAACGGCTCTCATCAGATTAAAGGAAAAATACCTTGATTCGCAGATTTTTTCCCATTTTACAGACAACGGTGACTGCATTCACAAGCAGTTTTTCAAGATTTACTTGGTAATCTCTTCATCTCAAAATCGTACTTTCTCATCGTCACAAACGGTATAAGTAGAGTCTATTTACTTAAAAAAACCACGGATTTAGACTCTCATGCCTACTAAAGTTCCAGAGTAGCTATATTCATTAGAAAAGAACACATCAAATTAGCCTTTCTTTTTTACGTCTTTAGATGTTCTGAAAAATTGGCTAAGGAAACAAGAGCTGCTTAAAACAGAGGTCCTTGGACTCTCTCACCCCCAGTCCAAACGAAAATACACGAGAAATTTCACTCTTAAAGGTCATTCATGCACTGTCAGACTCTGACACTCTAGAGATTAGCTGTTTGAGACTATGGTGGGATTATTTATCAGTCTCCTGAAAATAAAGCTGACAGCAATCTTAAAATCTAATTAGTCAGTGCACACTTAAATCATTAACAATCAGTTTACGGAGCTGATCTATAAGCAGATATAGCTGATCGAAAACTTCACAGCGCTAAAAAAATTTTTTTGATTCTGAAGAAAATTCAAAAAAAAGGAATGAAAATCGAACACAAAGTGATCGCATCATGGATGCTGATTCTGGCTCTTCAATTAGCCAGTACAGTGCACGCCGCGGTTTGTGATTATACACAGCAACCATTCACCTGCGATCCCTCTACAGCTGGAGTATGGCTATGCTTCCTGTTCTTAATTTCTCAATTTTTTCCATCTTGACATTAGGCTCAAAAGTCTCCGATTGACTTCACGCCAACTACCTGCTCAAACATTGCTGTGTTTAACCTCACTTTCTCTTCAGCTTCTGCATCGTTTGTTTTCGACGATACTACCTGGTTTAATTATCTGGTAACAACTTTTTTCATTAGATCAATGTTTTTTTGACCTCTTCTAATTCTCTAGTGGCAACCAACCTCATCTTTTGGAACCCTCGATGCTGTTTCTATGGACTACGAAATAAATAACTACACTGCTAAATGGCTTCAATTCAAAACTCCATCTGAGCATTCGATTCGTAATGTCCACGCCCCACTTGAAGTTCAAATATACATGGAGAACGTCAACGACCCTAAGAAACAGCCCGCGATGTTCTCGTTCCTAGTCTATCGCCCACAACCACCAGGACAAGAATTCAAAACAAATTTGACAAAAAACTTTTTCGATAACGCAGATTTCAAGGCTGATGGTACTGCTGGAGTAAAATATTGTTTTGCCCGGTTTCGGGACAATAATGCCCTTATCTTGTCTTCAGAATGCATTGACGATTGATCTCAGTCCCCTTGCTTCGAGAGTCAATGAATACCCATTGTTCTACAGATACCCAGGCACAAGTGTCGTTCCAAACTGTGTTAACCTCACCTGGTACGTGTATTCGTCACCATTATATGTGGCCAAAGGTACAATTATTGAAAACTTCCAGGCTGGTATCAAAGCTTATGCCGATGGTCACACTACGATTTTACAACTTAACGAAGCAACTGATCCAGAAGATGGGGTTACAACATTTCCGAGTAATGCAGGAATTCAACCCTGTAAGAGTTCTCGTGAAAAAAGTTAAATCTAATCTTAATTCTCTCGTTAGCCATCCCACTCAATGCTGAGTATATCGAACGATTCTGCTATAAGGAATTCGTAAGTTCTTTAATCCTTTACCTTATTCTCAATTTTATTGGGATTTTTAGTGGCGCAATCATATTCCATTCAACTACGGACTGTGGTTCGCTTTGGGTATGCTAGTTCTTTACTTCTGCTTCCAACTTTGTACCAACACTTCGAAGCCAATCAGAGATCCTGAATACAAAGAATCAGTCTGGGTAAATACTTTGTCAATTTGCATAGCTCTAAGCTATCATCTATTAGACTATTCATCCAGTGTACTCTCTTGCCAAGGTCAGCAATGAAATCTTCACCCGCAGAACGAGATTTACTGTTGTTTGGATGAATCTTACCAACAACGCCATTATCACTGCAGTCTTTGCCGCAAACAATAAGAAGCTAAGAGATAGTACTGAAGGTATCGTTGGTGCTGATATCTTCTTGTATGGTCTTGTCGGATCGGTTTGCGGTGGATTTTTCACTTATATCTGGGGTTTCATGTTGAGAAAGTTCTACAATCACAAGTACCGCCTTCTAAAAGAAAAGAGCAAGGGTGAGGAATCAGATGCCAACAAGATTGAAAAGTACGAAGAAGACGCCAACTTCTACCTTTACTTCTTCTATTTCCTCGCTTTTGCCTGGATGTGGGGAGGAAATCTCATCTTTGTCTGGCAAATGAATCAAATCAATCCAATTGACAGAATCAATGTGGTAGGAATGCAAAATCAGGAAATGAGCAACATGTGGGTGGCAACATTCTTCATCTCCATCGGTATTGATTGGCTGGTCTTGGACCCTCTTCACGTGCTTCTTGCCTACATTCTCCCTTTCTGGAGGCACATTGCTAAATGGAAAGGCTTCTTCTATGACAAGATTTGCCACGAAACCTGGATGCTCTACTCTAAAGAAGACTAATCTATTCTGATTTGAACTATGTTTTGTCTGTTAAAGGAGATTAAAAACCCATCTATATACTAACTAAGACGAATGTAGCTTAAAAGATTATCCATTTCTGAAACCCTTTATATTTCACTATCTTTGACTATCTTGGATGGGTCTCTTGATTCATAAGTTGATAGAATTACGAAATCTATAACAACAAAATTGATGACAGCTTGTATTTGACTATCAATATCTGATTAAGTAATACTTAACTTGAAGAGAAGAACAGAAGAGGCGTAGGAGCGTTTTGATTAGGAGTAGATAATGAGTGGAGAGACCATGCTAAGATTCTAAATTTGTTGCTTTCGTGACTGGAACACCACTTTTGTTGGTATAAAACATAGATTGATTTACGAGATGAAAAACCATTATTTCTGGGATACCAGTAAATTTGGGTTTCAGAACAGAATTTGCGGATACGAGCCTCTAACAACTCAGCATTATTAATCGAGAATACTAACTCTGGTAATGTCCTACTCTTTCTTCATTTTTCGAATAGCTTTCATTTTTTCTCCCCTCTCTTTATATTTGCCCAGCAATTTATGTCCAATATACGAGAAAAAGAGCACAGCTCCAGCGTAGAGGAGGAGCGAGTAATTTCTGCAAATTTGCTCTTTGACTGTGAGATCTCGACGTTGCTCATTATTTATCATGCTCTCACTTAAATGCTCAAATTTCTGGTCTTGGGATTCTGAGGTGAAAAAATTTCTGTATCCTTTGCAATAAGTTACAGCAATGAACATCAGCAGCATTCCAGAAAATCCCATGATCTCAGGTACTTTAGTTCTCCACATTCTATTTGAATAATGAAATCTCAGAAATCAGAACCCCAGATAACAAATTTACCCGAACATAGATTCTGCAAAACCCTTTTTCTGGAAAATCAAGAGCTTCTTTTTCCCTTTGATCTTACTGACACCAGACAAATCGATCTCGAAGAGCATCAAACAATCGTCGATATCATCTATCACATAATCCATCCTGTTGGATATGTATATATGCCAAAATCCTTGTCGTCCTCTATATTGAAGCTCCATCTTTATTTTCGAAACCAAATGTCTTTCCCAATCAGCATAGTTATTATTCAGTTTGTCCTTGTAAGTCAGTGTGAACTTAGCTAGCCATTGTCTTATAAACTCATCTAAATTTTCTGTAAGTAAGTTTTGCTTCTTCAGCACTTGAATATTTCCTGCTATTTCAGCAATTCTATTTCAGAGAACATCAACATATTGAAATCTTCAAAACATTCCGAAAAAAAATTTACTTTTCTTTATCCAATGTGCTCTTAAAAACTTCAATCAGTTCTGGCTTGCCCAAATCGAGGTATTTTGGCTGGTAGATGAAAAAAGCAATGGACTGAAATTGGAGAATGAGTAATCTTTTCTTCTTGGCTCTGATGTTGTTAAAAAATTCGGAAATGAAAAAAGGGACATTGAAAGTACTGGAGGTTATAGCCCAAATCTTTTCCAAAGACTATAATCCAATCCTTAGCGACAGTGTACGGCAAATTTTCTTGGAGTGCCTTTTCTATAAACACAAGAGAAAATGAGTTTCAGATCAATGACAAATAAGGATCTTACTTATTTGGGCAATGTTTTCTTTTTCAATCCACTCTTGCTCGATACAACTCGTGAAAACAGATTTCCAGTAGCGGAACACTTCGATTGGCATGTCGTACTTAATGACATTCTGCTCTTTTATTCCCAACATAGCTGCAAATTTATCGCTCTATTGTTTGCTTTACAACGACAAAAAAATACTTTGCTGATATATATTTCTTCGAACAGAGCTGCAAAATTGGATATCCAAAAAACTCAATAGGGATCATACTGAAATGTTATCTCAACAGAAATTGTATAAGTTGGCTGCCTTGGAGAAAATTGCTTTTTACAGTTGTGTAGTCGAGGATCCAAAAAATTTGATAATGAATTTATCAATGAAACTTTAAATTACTTTTTTCGAGTGGGAGCTGTGAAATCGGATGTGTTTTGGCATCGACTCTTATGGTGACCAAAACCATGAAAAGTGCTGAGTTTTTCCAATGTTTGAAAAAAATTCTTTTTTACATTTAAACGGATACGATTTGATGATGATGCAGATGACAACATTGAGGCTGATATTGTATTATTTAAAGCGGATTAATTTCTTCAAGCATAATTTTTTTCTATCAGGAAATCCCAAAAATCTCTCAGAAACATGGAAAGACTTGAGACTATAAGCAGACACCTCACCTATAAAGTATCGCATTCAAAGCTTGACCTTTAACCAAAGCTTTTTAGGACCTTGAAAAGACCCCTATTAAAGTTACCATCACCGGAGCAGCCGGAAACATTGGATATGCTCTTGTTTTTATGATTGCTCAAGGCAGAATGTTCGGTCTTCAACAACCAGTTGAACTTACCCTCCTTGAGTTGCCTCATGCCGAAGCTGCCCTCAAAGGAGTGATCATGGAGCTTAATGATTGCGCCTTGCCTTTGGTCAGAAAACTTAGAGGCGTCACTGACCTCAAAGACGGTTTTACCGGATGCGATGTGGCAATTCTTGTTGGAGCAAAGCCAAGAGGACCTGGCATGGAACGCAAGGATCTCTTGAGCGCCAACTCCAAAATCTTTGAGGTTCAAGGAAAAGCCATCAACTCATATGCCAGTCGCAACTGCAAGGTATGCGCCATTATACAATTTCTGTTGGTTAACTGACCGAATCATTCTCATAAAGGTATGCGTCGTTGGAAATCCTGCCAACACCAACGCCCTTATCACCATGCTAAATGCTCCAAATATCCCAAAGGAAAATTTCACCGCTTTAACAAGACTGGACCATAACAGAGCAATCCATCAGATTGCTGAAAGAGTCAGCACTGGAGCTGAGAACGTTAGAAACTTGATCATTTGGGGAAATCACTCTGCAACTCAAGTCCCTGACGTAAATCATGCAGTTGTCCTTGATGCAAAGGACAAGAAGGCCCGAAAAAGGTAAAGACATAAATTTTTGTGTACGACCTCTGAATAATCATGGGCGTTTTCTAGCGTAAGATCACTTGTAAACGATGATCAATGGATTAGAGGTGAGTTTATGTCCATTGTTCAGAAGAGAGTAAAAACTATTCGCTTGCAAATGTAGACTAACTACGATTTTCTTGTAAGGGTGCAGCTATTATTGCTGCTAGAAAGCTCTCAAGCGCAGCCTCAGCAGCCAGCGCTGTCTGCGATCACATGTACGATTGGTTCGTGGGAACTCAAGAAGGAGAGTGGGTATCAATGGCTGTTAGATCTGACGGCAGCTACGGAATTCCTAAAGATTTGATCTTTTCGTTCCCTGTCACTTGCAGCAATGGATCATACAAGATTGTCCAAAATCTCAAAGTATTAAATTTTTTTCCTGAGTTGTTGATTCATGTATTGATTAATTCTCAAGTGGGATGACTTCATCAAAAAGAAGATTGAAGAGACAACCAAAGAGCTCGAGGAAGAAAAGGCTATGGCTCTTGGCCAATAAAACTGCCAGATTAGTATGCTGATCGAGCTCTTAAATCTGAAAAAAACTTATCTAAAATTAAATTGATGAAATTATATTAACTCACTAGTTAATATTCCTTGTGTCTCGAATCAGCATACATAATTTGAAGAACTATGGTTAGTAAAAGGAATGAAGATATTTAACACTCAATTCACAACAAACTCAAAACACAATTTACACAACCTCAAAACACCATTTGTTTCTGCTCCTTTCAAATTATAACCCAAATTGTTTAGAAGAGAATATATCACTAGGGATATTTTAGAGCCTGAATTTACTATTAACTTTAACATCTAACAAGTGAATCTTCTAAGACAAATAGTTCGTTCTACACTTGGATTAGAGCAACAAAGTGTATAATACTGTTAGATAGGAGCAGCTAGTCAGGTAAATTGTCATCGTTTAATAATAATTACAAAACTTCTTTCTAGAATCTTGAAAATTTAGAGGAGGGGTTGAATATATCACTTGAAAGTGCCACAAAATATTTAAACTCAAGGAAGCTGAATGTTTCACAAAAAGGAGCTTATTTTTTTGCAGTCAATTCCTTCAAAATTAATTCTTCCATTAGCTTGATAAGATCAGAGCATCCTCGAATACAAAGAGAGAGCGCCTAGGAATGCACAAAAGTGAGGTTTCAACAAAAGAGCAAAAACGAAATGTTGCTACCTTTTCGACATCATCCATCGTGATTACACCCTGTACATTCATAAAAGGTAATTTTTTGGTATTCTTCTTGGAAATAACTTCAACTTTAACTTTGCCAACTTTTTCTTCCTCACGAGTTGGATCGATAATCAGTTTTTCTCCAAACTGGATCTACTCGTGGATATAAGGTAAGAAAATTTTCTTCAATCATTAAATACGCAAGTGCTTGCTACGATCTGATCATATATTTTCACTTGAGCCAGGTTCAAAACAAGGTAGCAGCTATTCACTAGATGCGAGAATATTGATCCATCACTTTCAATGATTGTGAGTGAGATATCGAAAATTGACTTTGGATATTCTGAAAGCACAATTGTATTTTCTAAGACGCCGATGAGATCGCTCTCCCATTTTGAAGCCGCACTGATGATTTTTGGATCATCCTAAGGAAGGTCTTTACAAATTCTTCCATGTAATTGAGGTAACCTTTGATTTTTTCTTTGATTCATCAACTTCTTCAATGGTGACTTTCACTTCGGCTTCCAATTGATTTGAAAATCCAACGTTCGGTCCATATCTAGGAAGTGAGAAGTAAGGTTCAGCGTCAGTTGATTGAATTACAAAGAACATATGATTTTTGTCCTTCCAGCTTCGAAAAAAATACTTCTTGTCGAATTGAGCTTCTTGATTGAAGTAATTTCTGCACAATGTTACCAAACCGAAAAGAATTTGGATTACTAATCTCTCTAATTTCTGTTAACTTCCTGGAGTCTGATCTAATTTCTTGTGCTAGCTTGAGTTTAAGTTCCTGAGAAGAGTCGGCTTCCATTGTTTCAAATCCAAAAATAAAATTAACTTTGATATTTCGGCAAACAACAGATCATTGATCAATCCCAGTGTTGATTCTTAAGAAAAGCAATTGACTTTTTTGCGCTTTATTCTTTCCTTCATGGCGATTTCTCCGAATTGTAAGTGTAGATATTCCATCCTTTTGTGAAATTCCCAACCCTTTTCGCATTAAAAATCAATCCCCAAAGTGGTTGACTCTGGTTCGTTGTGTGTTGAGAGTTTTTCAAACAAAATAATAGTCAAAGTCCACAAAAGTTGTACAAACGTATATATTTTTTCCAATTATCTATAAGGATGATGCACAAATAAATTGATAAACCAACTAAAAATTGCACCAAATGAGTCAACAAAATGAATAAAAGTCTTTTCTCTCGATCGCAACAAAGCTTCTTTAAGACTTTCAAAAAAAGCTGCCTCTCCGACAAGGTTAATTGAGCCTTTTGAGAATGAGAACATACATATCGGGATTGTGAATGATTTCTGCTTATTAATTCCATTCCATTTCGTTACTCAGCTCTATTCGGTCCCATATAAATAAAATAAAGAACTACTCAAAATTTTGTTAGCAGATGAGACGAAATAGGATTAATCTTCTCTTTGTGATGGTGACCTTGATTTTGTCATGTTCCGCGCGGGCCTCTGAATCTCTGGAAATAGCACACTAACTCAGCAAGCAATCAGTAAAATTAATTCAGAATATTCATTCAATTCATGAAAGGCTAACAGCAGCAGATACGATATACAGTTGCATATATGCATGCAGTGCTTTGACCTCAAGTAGCAGTGACAGCTATTGCACTTCTTCGTTCATCACAGTCGCGATGTAAAACATTAATATTGCAAAAAAAACTGTATTTCTTAATCTTTTCTTATCATTTAGAAATTCAAAGATTTCAAATGCAGCAATAGCCCTGAACAAATGCAAGGATGAGACCAGCGACCAGTATGCTATAGCACAAGATTTTTGTGTTAATACAAGAAAGAAATGTGGAGCTCCTGTGGCATCCTCTGCCTTAGTCACTCCAGATCAATAGTAGAGTTCTTAATTTATGTATTAGTTTACCAATCACGCAAAGATGTGTAGTAAATGTGATTTAGAATATCTTTCGCATATTTTTTATGTCTGTGCTTTGAGTTAAATCGTATTCGGAAGAAAGACAAGGATTTTCAGACTAATTAAAAGTTTTTCATAATTAGAGGCATATAGGAGAAAATGAGAAAGCAACTAACAATGAATTCTTGTCAGACTCTACATACCTTTTGGAGAATGCTAATTTCTTCTTCGTTTTATCAGCTGCACTAGCACAAACTTGTGGTTGTTTTTGCAGTCCCTTAAGTATTATCGAGAAGGTGGCTTCAGTTGAGAGGATTGTTGTTGTACGACTGTTACTTTCTTCTTAGGAAACAACTTCCTTATCAATGCTCTGGCTAGATAGTAGCTTGATGCTGCGAAAGCGGCAATTCCTAGACCCAAGTACAGTCTCCTGTAAAAGAGGTCCCATCTCAGATGAGAAATCAGCTTAAGTTTATCGGTTGCGAGGAAGAGAGGGGAGTTAATGCGGAGACTTTTATCAGTCATGTTATAAATCACTTCTCCATAAGCG
>ENA-UOTX01000544-UOTX01000544.1-compost-metagenome-genome-assembly--contig:-NODE-544-length-38601-cov-10.649491_pt1 | contig 38601 bp, 35 predicted proteins | sample MGYA00238143_ERZ746982 | MGnify/ENA primary metagenome ERZ746982 (study PRJEB28758, sample SAMN06268862) | compost metagenome | isolation source: single cell | place: USA: California, Emeryville, Joint... | reverse complement strand
CTTCCAAGCCATGTGGATCAGCAAGAGCGAGTACGATGAAGCCGGTCCTTCCATCGTCCACAGAAAATGCTTCTAAGGAATTCGTCGGAGTGAGATGAAGAGACTATTGAGACACTTAAATTTATCTGATAGTTTAAATATATTTCATACATCTTCATCTGATAATAATACACAATAATACCTAGCAATAAAACCAAAGAGATTCTCGATCTTTTTGATAATGCCGTGGTCCTTTTGCTCACAATGCTTGGCAAAATGATATTGACAGCTACAAACAACCTCAAATTTCTGTCTCTAACTTACAAATAGCTAGCTTATGAATTTATTTGATTAAAATGATAAATGTAGGTTTGCTCACAATATCTACAGCTCCTTGAAGGCATATAACGCATCAGGGCCAAGCCGCCTTTTGCAAAATCTTAGCTTAAGGAGATATAAGTTACTATTGATTAGCACATCATTTCATATGATGTGTTGTTTGGTAAAGAGATCTTTTAGTTCTTACTTTTCCTTTGAAACTGATACATTAATGCTTTGACTGAGGTTTATGAATGCAGGTTAAAGGATCCTCTTATCAGATGAAATGAACACAGGGCATCCATATAAATTTTTCTAAAATAAACAATTTCGAACGAAAGAGCTCTCTTAAATTTTAGAATTGATTAGGCTTTGCGTTCAAAAGAGGTTGGTTGAGCTGAGGATAAAGAGGCTTTTGAGTAGTATTTCCATAAGCAGGCTCATTGAATTGGACAGCAGTGTATGGGTTGGCAGTAGTTGGTTGTTGTTGGAAAGGTTGTTGTGGGAACTGTTGTGTTTGTGGGAATTGTTGCTGTGGGAACTGTTGTGCTTGTGGGAATTGTGAGTAGTTTCCAGGAGGCAAGCCATAGTAAAGACTCAAGTGAAGATAATGCAAGTTCTGTCCCAGAGCCCAGTGGAGGCCTCTAGCGTGGTAGGTCATCATATTGTGTCTTTCAAGAATAGGAGCCAAGACTTTGCGCTTTTTAATGTCTTGGTTAATGGCCCTCACCAACACGAAGACACTCAATAAGACAGGGATTGTGATTCCAACACCCAACCAAGCATATGCATTGCACACAATCGGGACCACGATACCTGGGGTAATCAAGAAGACAGACAAGATGTAGATCCAGATATAGCAGTTACGTCTTGAGTGGTTTGGAGCCACTGCAGCTTTAAGTTCTGCAAAGAATTGTTTAAATTCTTCGGATGAGACTCTGTTTCCCGTACCAGCAGGACTGAAGTGGTTTGTACTGTCGCCAGTGCAGCACTCTCCGAAGAGGAGTGGGACATAGTAATTCCATTGGTCGTTATGAGGGATATTGTATTGTGACATTACTCTGCTTTGTTTTGAGTCGAGTGCTAAAATTAATTAATATAACTCAGTTCGGCACAAAGCTTTTATTTATCCCGTTTTGATAAACTCGTGAAGAAAAACTCGATTAATTCAAATGAAATTATTTACGAGCTCATATCGCTATGTGCATTTTCTGATTACGTTATGAATTTTCAGAAATCCTCAGTCTTTTAAATTCGGTTAAATTTCCTTTTTTACTCATGGTCAAGATACGTACGAATTTAACACACTCTTAAAAGGATACGCCTTTGCTATTCATGTTTTGAACGTTGGGATAATATCCATGGAAAAGCTAAAATAATAAATGGTTTTTGTATAGATAAATTGGCAAGTTTCTGAAGCAAAAAATATTTATATCAAATGAAGTGATCTGAATCACATTGGCTGACCTCACCTCAATCACTTCCTATGGATTTATTGCATCTTTTGATCAGAGGAGACTTTCGAATTGATAGCGGTACGCATATGTCCATCGATGCTTTTGTAAGAAAGAAAGTGCGATTTGATTAATTTCGCAATCTGGGGCTTGCTACTAGCAGATAAAGGAGATGAAATTATACGAAATAAATACAAGACAAGGCACCCGTATAGATATTTTCCAATAAGCAATTCGAAAGGAACATCTCTCTCAAATTGAATAACTAATGAAACTTTGCGGTCAAGAGAGGCTGATTGATGCTTCCATAAGGCAGCTCATTGAATTGAACAACAGTGTATGGGTTCACTTGCTGTTGTGGATAAGGTTGCAATTGGACTTGTTGCTGAGAGAATTCCTGTTGGTGATGTTGAGGAACTTGTTCATAGGTTCCAGGAGGCATGCCATAATAAAGATTCAAATGAAGATAATTGTTGTTGTGTCCCAAAGCCCAGTGGAGGCCTTTAGCGTGGTAGGTCATCATATTGTGCTTTTCGAGAATAGGAGCCATGAGCTTGCGTTTTTTCATTTCTGAGTTAACTCCCTTTATCACACAAAGGATACTCAATAAGAGGGGAACTGCGATTCCAACGCCCAAATAACTTGGTTGTTCAATGATAATGGGTATTACAATACCCGGGACAAGCAAGAGTAATGTCAAAATGAAAAGACAGATAGCGCAATTTTGACTTCTATTGGCTGATGCGGCAGCAGCTTTCAGTTCTGCGTAGAGTTGGCTAAACTCTTCGTGGGAAACTCTGTTTCCGCAAACAACTGACTTGAAGTGGTCTGGGCTTTCGTCAGTGAAGCAGTCACCGAAGAGTAAGGGGAAGTAGGAGTTCCATTGATCATTGAGAGGGGTTTCGCTTTGTGACATTCTCAGTTTGCTTTTGTTAGATAGACTTTTCCTAAAATTTATTGAAATATCTGATTTTGCTCTTGTAGTTAAGCAATTTATACTATATTATAAACTCAGGTTAATATTAATTTTTTCTGATTACTTCATTAATTCTCAGAATACTGAGTAACTAAATTTTCTTTCTTATCGTTTTTCAAGGAATGCTTGAATTTAACAAGGCCCTCGAAGTAAGGAAGCCCTACAATACCGTATGATTCCTTTGCAAATTGAGAAACTGATTCAACCAGAGTGTTATTGTTGCGATTATATTGAATTAATTTTCAATAATGCATCACATAATAGCTTGCCAGGGTTTGATTTTAGAACTGAGAGTTCATATGAAAATCCTGCTGTTGTGATTTTTTGATTTTGAATTTGGCCCTCCAGCACTAAATGAAATGATTGATTACATAATTATATCGTTTCTCTAATCTAGAAGAGAGTAGCTACTGATAGTGAAGTGAAGATATGATGTAGATGCAAAGAAGGTTCAGAATTGATGAGGTGGTTGGTTCAAGAGAGGATAAATGAACTGAGGATATAAAGTCATCTGATTTGCGCCTCTATAATTATTTTGGATGTTTTCGTCACCACTGTAAGGATTAGGAGATGTCAGGAGCTGTGCTTGAGTTTGATGATAGTATTGATTATCAAAACCATTATTTTGTGGTTCTTGATTGTTACACTCCGGAGAGATGACACTCAAATGGATTTTGTTATCTGTGAGAGCCCAATGGAGACCTTTCGCATTGTAGAACGACTTATTGTATTTTCCCAATACAGATTCCAGCGCACGGTGCTTTTTGGAGCCTACTCGCAAAGCCGCAAGCAGGAAGACGAGATACAAGAGGATAGGAACCGGTATTCCGACACTGAAGAACACAAATTTCTTGGTTAGTGCAGGAACCAACGCTCCTGCAACAAGTAGAAGAAGACTCAAGACACTAAGCGAGATATAACAGGTAATTGATTTGCGGAATGACTGATCTTTTGCTTTAAGTTCAGCGTATATTTCAGCAAATTCATGACGAGAGACTCTGTTACCGCATTTCGCAGAATCGAAAAGATTGAGACTCTCTTCTTCAAAACAAATTCTCTCAAAGACTAACGGAATGGAGTAATTTGATTCATCATTTTGTGGAGGATATTTATGAGTCTGTCGAGCTGTCTGCTGCTTTTGTGGAGGAAGAAGATCGCCATTGAAAGTAGGAGTTTGTAGGCCTTGAAATAGAGGTAAGACACGCAAATGTATCGAGTTGGCTTCGAGAGTCCAATCAAGACCTTTCGCGTGATATATCATCCTATTATAACTCTCTATCACAGAGGCAAGTGCTTTGTTTTTTTTGAAGTACGTGCGAATGTAAGCTGTGAAAAACCCGAAATACAAGATCAGTGGAATTGGTATTCCTACGCTGAGGAGGATATCGTTGCGTGTCAATATAGGAATTAAAATTCCTGGAAAACATAAGAGACAGCCCAAAATACAAAGCCACAAGTAAATGGAAGCTGCTGAACGAAAAGGCTGAGATGTGGATTTGAGTTCGGAATAAAGCTGTTTGAATTCATCAGGTGAGACTCGGTTTCCACATAGAGCTGGGTCGAAGAACTGCGGACTTTCTCCTTGACTACAAGCTCCACCGAAACTTAATGGAATGTAGTAATTTGACTGATCATGTTGTGGTTGATAAGAATGGTACTGTGACATATTATCTGTTTCTTCTTGAATATGAAGAGCTATTTCAATTTGATTAAACGGGGTGCTTTATATAACAATACTTACTCTCTCGATAAACTCGTGAAGATAAATTATTTCAAAATTGAATAATCTGCTCAAAATCATTTACCGATGGATTAATATCTTCTTTTGGAAGTGTATTACTAGAGATATCTTATTTTCCGACTTTGACTAGCAGACCTTCAAATGCAGCACTGAGAGTTGCCAGTTCTTTATATTTTTAAAAACATTTAAAATGGTGAGTTACTTTACAAAAATCACTGTCTCTTAAAAATCATATATCTACTAAGATTGCTTTTTCGGAGGCGTCTGTTGTTCCAAAACGATGAGAAGCTATATTGTTAGTTTTGAGGTTTCTTTATGGATACGAACGAACTCGAAGTTGGGTCTCAGCATTGATTAGTGACTACACAACGTTAAAAGAGGAAGATAATAAGAAATAACCTAAAAATTTAAACAAATCAGTGAATTATGATTTCTATCATTATTTGTCATCCTAATATCCGTCTGACTCAAAGTTTGTGTAAGGTTCGCGACTTTGTTAACTTTTCTTGAGATACATACAATTTATCAAATTTGCAGCTAATTTGTTTGTGCATTATAGTACTTTCACTGTTGATGAGTTCATCTGAAACAATTGATAAAATTGTTATCTCTTATTTACCAATCTAGAGGAAGAGCTATTTTGAAGAAGTGATAGGTTCAGATAATGCAAAGCTATTATGACTTATATCATTAAATACGATAAAAACGAAGGCACAGAGCATTTTTCAAATTGGTTTGGTTATTAGTTCAAGAGAGGACGGCCGAGTTGAGGATATAAGGTCTTCTGGTTTGCATTATGATAGGTTATTTCAAAGTCTTTATCTTGACCAAAAGGGTTTGGATGCACTGGCAGCTGGGTTTCAAGTTGATGATAATACTGATTATCATAAGTCTGATTTTGTGGTCCTTGATTGTAACATTCGAGAGAGAAGCTCAAATGGATTCTGCCTCCTGTGAGAGCCCAATGAACACCTTTCGCGTTGTACGCCAGCTTATTGTATTTTTCCAATACGGATTCCAGCGCACGATGTTTTTTGTTACCTGCTCGTAAAGCCGCAAACAAGCAGGCGAGATACAAGAGGATAGGGACCGGTATTCCGACACTGAAGAACACATATTTCTTGGTTAACGCAGGAATTAGTGTTCCTGCAACAAGTAAGAAAATACTCAAGACACCAAGCAAGACATAGCAGGTAATTGTTTTGTGAAATGACTGATCTGTGGCTTTAAGATCAGCATAGATTGCTGCAAATTCATGATGAGATACTCGGTTCCCACAGAGTTCTGGATCGAAAAATTGGGGACTTTCTCCTGCAGAGCAAGTTCCACCGAAAACCAATGGAATGTAATAATTTGATCCATTATTTTGTGGGTATTGGCATTGATAAGTCGGATTTGCTTCCTGCTGCACTGAATGATGATGACCTTGGAAAGTAAGATTTTGGACGCCTTGAAATAAAGGTAAGATACTCAAATGGATCATGTTGCCTTCAAGAGCCCAATTAAGACCTTTCGCGTGATATCCCATTTTATTATATTTCTCCATCACAGGAACTAGTGATTGTTGTTTTTTCAAGTATGCACGAATGGCAGCAAATAAAAAGCCGAGATACAAGATCAGTGGAATTGGTATTCCTATGCAGAGGAGGATATCGTTGCGTGTCAATATAGGAATTAGAACTCCTGGAATAAATAAGAGACAGCCCAAAATACAAAGCCACATGTAAATGCAAGCTGCTGAACGATAAGGCTGAGCTGTGGATTTGAGTTCAGAGTAGAGCTGTTTGAATTCGTCAGATGAAACTAGGTTTCCACATAGAGCAGGGTCGAAGAACTGCAGACTTTCTCCTTGGCTACAAGTTCCACCGAAACTTAATGGAATGTAGTAATTTGACTGATCATTTTGTGGGTAATAAGAAGGGTACTGTGACATATCGTCTGTTATCTTTCAGTATGTTGAGATACTACAATTTGATTAAGCGCAGTGCTTTATATAAGAATGGTTACTCTCTCGATAAATTCGTGAAGATAGAATATTTCGAAATTCGTGAAGATTTGATTAATCTACCAAAATAATTTACCGATTGATACTAATCATAATTCAAATTTATTTATCAGATATTATTGTTCCGATTGTTAGACAAGCAACCCCTCCATGGCAGCTCTGGATATGATAATAGTTTGATTTCCCATGGTAGCATTGAATAATCCACTCAAAAAATAGAGAACAAGAATAATCTACCAGCCAAAAGAGCCATCTAGGGATGTCTGCAGTTCAATAAAAATGAGAAACTATATCGTCGGTTTTACAGTTTGGTTATGATAATAAGATATGCTTCGAAGATGAGTTTCAGCATAGGTTAATCCCTACTCAGATCTAATCGAGAAAGGAGACAAGAAATAAATCAAAGCTCTGAACAAGTTCAAACTAAATGAATCAATACTAATTATAATGTCATTAAAGACACACTAAAATGGTTTGCATAAATCTTTGTTCAAACATCTGAGTGGAAGAACGAATCTTCATCATTGCAGCTGAACTTGTGGCATTTCTACGAGATCTGTTGAATTAATCTTCTTATCCTTTATAGTTAGAACTTTCAAGACGTCTTCGAGCAAGGCTTTTCTGTGTTGAATAGTTTAGCTTCCCAGCTCGCGTATTTCAACTTCGCCTCTGTCCACAAAGTTGTTAATACTACAGGGACTCCGAGAACGAAGACTCGAATCATCAGGTGTTTGTGCTCCGGAGATTGAAATTACTTGTATTGACCGTAAAGCACGTACTCCATTCCGCCGAGTCTAAACACAAAAGTATTCTTCGTTAATACATGGTAATATTTGTAAATAATTACATTTTTCTTATTAAATGTGTGATGTAGTGCAACGATTGAATCAATGATAATCAAATTCGATATGCGCCTGACAAATGAATGGGCTTTTGGATTGACAACAGCACATTTCAAGAGGAAATAATTGAGAAGTGTAGTGATGACGGGAGTAACAAGGAGATCTTGAAGAACAGATTTAGCAAATTTCGCTGCCCATGAAATTTCTTGTTTGGAGTCCATCTGGAGAGCAATTGTCATCGATATAAGAATTGCTGCCACTGATGAGGCAATGGCGAAAAGGATCCCAATACATCTGACTATTCTTCTCCACATTGGAGTTTTTGCATTTTCACTTGCAGTCACGGTCACGATACCCCTAAGGCGGGAGGAAAGATATCAAAATTAATTCTTTTTGCATTGAAGAATATAAAATTACCTTCTTCTCGTATTTATCATTGGCTTTTGTCCCATAGCAAGCAACTTACTTACTACAAATACGACAGGGATAATCAGAAGCATGGGCAAGATTATTAAATATATGTCGATTGAGCCCAATTCCTTACTAAAATTCACCACCTCAACTTCCTAATTACGAGAATATCAGTCAAAATGGTATAATTGTAGTGTATTATTACCTCCTTAGTGATAAAGAGTGAAGAAACGCAAAGGATGCACATCTCTCGGACAAAATATAGCAATGCCCGATACCCTTTGCCTATACGAGGATCTTTGTAGAGGTATATACTGAGCAGCGGATGAGCCACAGCCAAATAAATCAAAAATCTCGGTCGGAAGTGTTGGTACTTGTCTGATGCTAATGTCTTGCTTTTATTCACTGTGGAAACTGCTACCAGGGTCACCAAACACCACCCAGCAAATACCAAAGCCACCCAAAATGTCCATTTTTTGGTCAACGAAGATTTGAAGACAAGAGCGAGATTTGACATTGTTATCAGTTTAAAGTTAGAATTCTCAAAAACTCTTGATAACTGATTCGCAACATCAAAAACTGAAATGTCTTTGCAAGAGCAAATGGCATTTCCTTCAGCATCAGTCGAACTTTGGCAACCGCTACTACATAGAATAACGGTGAAGATTGCTTTTGGATATGAAACCTGGATTGAAGTATTCACTGTGATTGTCTGCCATGTAGTAGCGTCCTTGAACAAGAGTGAGAAATTTGTAGCAGGACCAGCCTGGCAGGAGAGAGGATCTTTTTTCAGGTATGTATACGTTACGGCAACTGAACTTGGCATATTCTGACTATTTTGAATAGTTCCTAACTGAATTGCAGGAGAGCCTACGCTTGCGTTGATTTGCAAGTTATTGAGGTTGCTACTATCCACAATTTCAGAGTACATCACGAAAGAATCTGTCGAGAGATTTGACTCTGCTGAAGAGTCTGAAGAAAGTGTCTTAAGAGATAGTTCTGAGAGCTTCTGCAATGTGGTATAAGAAGTATTATATGCATGAGTCGAAAAATTGCTGTGAAGCCCGCAGTCCACTTCGGATATTTGATTGAATAGATTGGATAAAATATCAGCCATTTTTTGTAAATTCGATGAGTCCACTGAATCAGGAGTCGCAGTACTAATCATGTTGTCAATTGCTTGATTTAGCGCAGTTACGGTTGTAGAAAGGGTCTTGTTGTCACTAAGGTAAGGAGTTTGGGTGAGTGTGTCCATGAGATCGAGAACACTGGCTAGCTCTTCAGAAGTTAGGTTCCTGCTAGTCATGGTTTGGCCTAAATCTTCTAGTAACTCTTGACGAGCCTGTAATTGCCCTTCATAAGCAGATTGGTCAAGACTGCAGTCACCCAAGTAGAATCCAGAAAAGCATTGGCATCGATCCTGACTGCAGATTCCATTACCAGAACAGCTGGATAATCCACTGCAGTTGGTGGATGAGCAGGCTGGATTTTGAGGACAGCCCAACAGCTTCTCTGACATTGAGATTTGGTCTGTTACAGTGTTAACAGCATTAATAAAATCTTGTGTATTGCCTGAAGAAAGTGCTTGCTGTACAAAATTTGCAGCGGATCCCATCAAGTCAGCGCTGTTTTGATTTTGAGTTGAGGCTAGAGTCACATCGAGTGGAGTGCTATTAGTGGTACAACCAAAGGGATCACGAATGGTCACTGAGATCTTGACTGAGGCTACACTTGGGAGATAGAAAGAAATTTGCGTGTTTGTTGTATAATCTGAAATCATGATGGGATCGTTCGGACTGTACAGAGTAGGGTCTTTTATGTAAGAAACAGAATAAGATAATGGCTCTCCGTTATAGTCGAGCCACCCTGAGACAGATAGTTGGAATTTTGTTGTGAGACCAATACCTCCGGAAGCTGGAGTCACCTGGAATGTACCGCCATAAGCGGCCTCTCCATTGTAACATTGAGAAGTACTCGTCAAATTATCTATATCAGAAAGTTGTTATCCTTATATATTCAAGGAAGGAAATTTTACTTATGCACGACCTGGTCGCGCCATGGTTGTAGTAAGAGCCCGAACAGGTGCTCAAGCAAGTTCCGGTCTGCATATCTAGATAATAGGATGTTTCGCAAAGGAAACACCATTTTTTAGGGGTATTCGAAGTTGAATCAAACCCAGCTGCATATGAGATCTGGCATCCGGGAACTATGAAAATTAAAGAAAGACAGAAAACTAGAAAATTAATAATTAGTTACCTGAAGGATCGGAAACAGTAATCGTATCACCACCAGTAAAGAATACAAACTGGGTAACATGGATCGAAGCACTGTCAATTGTAGCCACTTGAGGTTGAGACGGATCAGATTTTCCACATATATACAAAATTGGAGTGGTTATGTTGAGAACAAGTATCTCACAGTTGGAAATCTGCTGCATCCCTTGGGTATAAAGCCTTATACAGAATAACTCAGTATTGTTTGGTTGTCTATAGTAGCCATTCATCAACACGTGATTCCAGATATCTAATATTCATTCCATAGTCAAGCCATTAACTAGATGATGTGTTATTAATTACTTGGAGTGATTACAGATTCTGCTGCTGAAAGTACAAAAGCAGTGTCCAACTGCCTAATATTGATGCTGTTGTTCGCAGAAATATATTCAACAGCGAAACTCCAAGTTGAGCTTGTCGAACTCTGCAGAGCAAAAAGTGTTTGTATATCACTCAGGCTGTCATCGTCGTTGATAACAGGTCGAAACCAGAACGACGCAGATATTCCGTCAATTAAATCGTTTGGCAAAGAAAAAGTGGACACTTGATTTCCCTCACAACGGAGATAATAACCTCCATAATCAGGGTCACTACTTTCCGCAGAAGCAGTAAAACCTCGACACAAAGAGAAATTAGAAAAGCTATTCTCAGCAGTTCTTTACCCAACGATGCGGTCACACCTTGAGAAGCCAGATTTGAATTCAGTTTTGTACCTGGAATAGATTGTCCAGCAGGACTCGGTGGAATCAAATTCATAAAGAAAGTTACATCTAATAATAATCGCAGATTCTATGAATAAGCTTAAGTTTCTTAGAGTACCTGCAAGATCAGCAGCGAAGAGAGGGAGGAGAGAAGGTTGATTGACAAAAAACCCCGTATATACTTTCAACCTTGTTACAGTACATAGGCAACTACGCTCACTTTGAGTAGGATCTGCTCCAAGGACGAGGAAGCCAACAGAGCTAAGACTGTAAGGCCTACTTCCAGCAAACCAATTCGAGTGAACGTCCAATTTTTCCACTTGATTAGAATCTGTATATGATGACGCACTAAAATGATCTTTCGTATTAGTGTCCATTGAGAAAAAGAAAAAAGTCCATTCGTTTTCTGGATAATACGTTGACCAATTCTAGTTAATTATTGTTTTAACACATCCTCATGAATCAGCTTACATAGCCTGAGATTGTTGTATACCCTCCATCATTCTCGGGTATACCCATGTAAAACATATAAGCATTATACTTTGCTATATTCGCTGAAATCCACATAACCCTTCCTTCATAAAACCTTGTCCTAAAAAAAGTAAGTAAGGATCAAGGATTCAGACTTACGAAGGATTATTCGAGAGTTGGAGGATAGTTCGCGAACCACTGTCAGGAAATGTGATCCTTTTGGACCAAACACCCACACTAAACTGCATGGCGCCATTCCAAGAGGGGAATAATGATGAATACATAAACTTTTGCGAGGTAGTTGGAGATCCAAAAGTTAATTGAGTATTTCCGAGCACATTAACGAATTCCCATGCTATTAAACAGCTAATAAGGCTTGATTCTGAGGTATTTATTACCTGACAAGCAAATAGGAGCCAAGAATAACAAGAAAACGAAAAGTCTATGCACGTGAGAGTGGATTAACATTTTATCGTATACAAAATTAAACTTATAATTTGTAGGAATGTTTGTTGTATAACTTTTCAAAAAAGTAGAAAACTATGATGTGATCTAATGCCTCAGATCCAATACGACTCGTTGAGTCATAGGAATAGCCAATTCTGCTCATTATTCGTTGATGAAAGAAGAATTTTTCTGGATAGAACCGAAATTTACTTTTTAGACCGTACAATTTATTTAAGAACGATTTATTTAAAGTATGTTTTATATTTTCTGATTTCGTTGTCTTAGGTTTCTTAATATACTCCTTCAAATTGTCTTCTAAACCCGGAGCTAGTTATTGGATTAGTCCATGGCTTATGCTTCGTCCATAAAGGAGGTCTCATAATAATATGTGAAACTTAATAATATGGGAATTGTGAGTAAGAAAAGGCGATTATAAGGAGAATTGATGGTCACCTAATTCGAATGGTGAAAAATCTTCTTTACCATCTCTACGAGGCATATATAGGCATATATGTTTATTAAGGAATGGAAGAATTATTTTCAAAAGCCGAGCAATTAGAATTTGCATAAGACTCATTTTACTCATTCAGGTTAAATTGATAAATTTTTTGGTTTAAAATGGCAAGAAGCGATTTTGCTTTGTTTTCAATATACTTATGAAAAAATTCAAACAATTTCTGAATGAAGGATCCGAGCTATCTAGAATACAGAAGAAAATAATGATTTCTCCTAAGGGTCTCTTTGGAAAGTGAAAACATTTGGTTGAAGGATGATTTTTTGCAGATGTATGGTGTCAGGCTCACTCACTTGAGCAATGTAATTCTGATTGGAGTGACAAAGGCCTTAGCACTATTCTTCTCAGCAACCGTTACAGTAATGAGGCTGAAATAAAGAAATTGAGCTATCTAAGAAAGCTCTATTAACTTAGAAAACAAAATAGACTATAAAACAAATTGCACGACACCATAATTCTTCGGAAACAAGGGTTTGACAGCCTCTTTCTCGTTTGAGATACAAATCATATAACCTAGCAGCTTTAACTTCTCTCCCGGTTTTTCCTTTGCGATTGCTTGCTCGCCTTAAAATTTTTGATGAATATTTGCATCCTGCGACTTGTTGAGAACGTGCCTTGGCGCCATATGATTTGTAGAAAGCAGTGATACTGATAAGGAGATCACGGAGAGCAGCAGCAAAATATTCCAAGAGATCCGAAATTTTATCCTCATAGATGATAGCAATGATTCGTTTTAGTGGTGAAAGATCTCGTACTAACTTAATGATGTAACAAGTCCTAAAGAATTTGAAATTAATGTATGAAAGGAATGAGCTTCGTTATCAGTGAAGACAGTCTCTAGAGTGTATAAAATCTCATTAGGCCAAGTTTTGCCTTCACAAGCTTTCTATGAGTACGAACAATCAGTCATCTAAGAGCAATAAATAGAGGATTTCGAGATCTCCAACCGATTTTGTAACTCAGTCAGCACTTTTTAGGTGAGCAGATAGATGGTTGGTTTGTGCTTTGTTAATTTGAGAATCTAATTTACCAGGGTTTAATCTCAGGTAAATAGCTGATCGTACATTATCTAAAGCCAGAGCATCCGCAGTTTTATGTCGATAACATCATTAAGGATTTGAGTCATTCAGAAATCACTTACTATGTAAACACTTCTATCACTTAAACATCACATGGCTCTAAGCACCGCTTCTGGAACAGTGTTGAGGAAAAAGCCTCTAGAATTCAATTAGATGCTGAAGACAAGTTTAATTGGCCATTAGTTACCTGACCAAAGTGTGAGCTTAATGGTTGTACTGCACTAATAGAAAAAGATTAGTTTATAGTAATTCTAAATCCAACATTAGGCATCAAGTCTAACATTTTACAACTAATTAAGTCATCAACGTCTCAAGAAACGCTGAACAGTCTCAAACCGATACCGAGAGCTGTTTGTAGCAACTGAATTTTTTTTTAATAAACAAATTCAATGGATTGTGCAAGCGCTTTCTAAAGTTTGTTTAATTTAACTGCCAATAAAAAGAAGAGAGCACATTTTGAGGCTTAATGAGGACTTTGCGAAGATAGGTCCTACTCTAAGTGCGAATGGCGAAAATCAACTTTATCTCCAACATTCATCCAAGTCCTATAGAATAGCAAGTTAGCCTTGTGAATTTTTCAAGGATGGAAGCAGATAACACATGAAGATTGTGGCCTCATTGAATTCTTTCCCTCCTCAGAGCCTGCATTCCACAATTAAAAAAAAAAATCTTCTCTAAGAAGCTTCTCAATAAAACTCTGGAAGAAAAAATTAGTCTGAAATGCATTCAGGAAAATAAATACTGTCAAATACATTATTGCTAAATTAACTCTCTCATTTCATGAGATAACTCAAGAAATGTTCGAGCATGACTGCTGCTTGAGATCCAGATTGCTGATCTGGCAATCATTCGACAATTAGGATCCTTTTCCTGTCCAATAGATGAAAAATGAGATGATATATGTGCTAAGCTCCTCTTCTGCTCTACCTATTCTTCTTTAGCTGTGCTCCAAGTATCATCTGAGAGCTTGATGAAAGGAAATAGGTTGTACTTACGTGTATCTTTTTCAAGAGCCTTGAAATTGAATTAGAAATCGAGAACCTCACGAATCACTGCTATCAATAGAATAATCAAGAACATCTCGAATACTACGCATTATAGAACTTTCTGATTAAAATGCAATTTTCCGTCGATTTATAATTTCTCTTGATCATTTCGCTCTTGAGATGTTTTATGGTCCACATGAGATGATTAAATCTCAGATAGAAAGCGCAGATTCTCAAAAAATGATTTAATGATATGAATCAACTGTAAATAAGCTGATGACAGCACAATCAAAAAGCAAACGCTTGATTTTTGAGAGTTGCTGATATTCAGTAAATATGATCGAAACAAGGGTTTTTGGTGGTGTCTTAAAATACACCCATTCTTCATTCAATAAAATTACTATTTTGCATCAATGAAGGCCAATGCTCAAGAGACAAGAGGTTCTACAATTCCCCTCGCCTTCCACCGATCAATATTTGATGGTTATTCGATTTACAAGCATGAAACTTTCTTCTGTTACTTAAACTTTGATAAAAAAACACGTGTATTTTTAATTCCAAATGCAAGGCGAAACATAAAATCCATTTTCTTTATATAAATTTTAGAATTCTAATTTCATCGATTAAAAATTAGCCCATTTGGAATATTAATTCGTTAATAGATCCAATTTAGTTCGTAGATAACAATTCCATCAAATCGGGAATGTTCCAAAATATCGATTCTTATAGCGATTTTAACCCTAAGCAAAAATAAATTATTTCCAAATCTATTTCAAAATAATGAAAGCGCAAACACGCAAAAACTCTCGAAAACCCAACTCTGAGGTGCCTTCCTTTCTGCGGAAGCTCTATGAAATGCTCGAGGTACTAAATTCGTTGAAAATCTCAGACAATTCCCCTCTAATCGCATTTTTTTACTCCAAAGGCCCCAAATGAGAGCATCATGTGGAACAATGACGGAACTTCGTTCATAGTCAAGCACGTTAATGAGTTTAGCGAGACAATGCTGCCGAAATTTTTCAAACATAAGAATTTTACCTCTTTTGTTCGACAAGTAAAACTATAATTGCTTTTCTCCTCACTTACTATCGTCCAATAGCTTAACATGTATGGTTTCTATAAAATTCGCCATGAAAATCAAGAGCACGAGTTCCAGCATAAACTTTTCAAGCGAAATGCAAAGTAGTTTACCAACCTCAAAATATGTGTTAATGAATCCGTGTTTTAGACATCTGCTGCCTCAAATCAAGAGAAAAGTGACAGAAACGCAAGAGGAAGATGATGATTCACCCGCCTACTCGCAAAAGGTTTATTGTACTCACGGCTCAGACCTTCAAAAGCTCAGACGCGACATTAGTAGTTCGAATAAAGAGGTTAGACCTAACAATAAGAGATTATGAAGAAACGATTATCTTTTAGGTCGAAACTCTCAGAAATAAGGTTCTTGAACTAGAGAAGCTCAATGAGCACTTACTTAAGCAAAACACGAGCCTACTCTGTGATAGCCAGCAACTTATAAAAGAAGTTGCTGAAAATAGGTAATTTTTATAGTCGTTATCCTTTCCTCACTTTACATTTAGTAACAAAAGCGAACTAAATCTGCAAAAGATGTTCTATGCCGTGTTTTCTATGGTGAATAACGGATCTCTCTCCGTTCCGAATAGAAAAGGCTTTCCTAATTTTTCTGGAGGTAATTCTAGCTAAGTTTCCGCTGCCTAACTTGCTTAGATATCCTGAGACTGGAAAACAATTCAGAAATGACCTCTGAAATCCTTTCCTCAGAAAGCCCTGCTCAAAGTGAAGAAGTAACAGAATCATCTATGGATGGTATTTAATTATGACTTTTGTGGTGATAGAAAAACAATCTTTTCTATGTTATGGGCAATAAAGAAACAGGACAGAAATTATCAATAAACGTCGATGAATTCGCAAAGCAGATTTCCTCGTCGATTTTTGGAAAGTAAGTTTAGATATTTTGATATTGGAATTTAACGAATGAAATTATTTGAAGTCGCTCAAACGAGAAGAGTGGAATTTTGACCAAGTACGTGAACAGTCTAGCCCGCAAAGAACTCGAAAACCGCAACTTCGCCTTAAAAATGGGGATTTTGAAGCCTGAACAGCTCTATGAGCCTTCACCATTGCTAGCAAATCTTCCGCAAGACGGTAGCTCAGCCAAAACAGCTCCCAAAGGAGCGACTAGACAGCGAAGATCGAACCGAAAAGTCACTAAAGAAGAGCCGATAGATCCTTCTGAAAGTAAATTCACTTGCTCTAAGGCCATTCTCTAAGTCAATTAATAGGTCTCAAAAAGCAAGTGAAGTTTGAACAAGAACCACCAGCTCTCGGTACTGACCCTTTGATTGAGGTTGATCTTGGCTTGCACATGAATGACAGTCGAGGGAAAGAACAGCCTTTAGGCACAATGACGTTGCTGGATTCTCCACAGCCCATTTTGCCTTCACCGATGTACTCTCCATTTTATGCGAGCACCATGCTTAAGCAGGATCATTTGGGGAAAGATCTTGCTTCTCCAATGCCGAACTTTGAGGAATTCCCACAGGAGCATTGGGGTATGAAAATCGCTCCTGAAGATTTATTTCTTTCTTCTTGTAAAAACTCTGATGTGACTCCAGACGAACTCATGTTATAATTGAGAGTCCATCAAATGCCAAAATTTATTTATTTATTGCTTTTTGAGTAAAGTATGAACAGCAATGCAATGTGTGAGGTTATAATGACTAAAATGTAGTACCTATATAAGAAGTATTTGCTCGTTTGAAATTTTACAAGGTTAAGCAACGAATTCATATTTTATAGCTGTATATACCCCATTTCACACTATTTGTCTCCTTTAATTACAGAATTCTGAATGAAAATACTTCTTTCTGAACAGTGAACCAATACATAGCCTCATATTATGGTCTTCTTGAACGAGCTCATCTTGTTAAACCAATAAGTGAAAGAAACTCGCATTCGACAATGAAAAATAGCCGGTTTGGTTGCTACTATCCCCTCACTGCAGATTTAAATTTAATGATGGAAAAGTAATCGCAAAATTCTGAATTCAATAGCACTCTATTATTTTGTTTTGTGTACATATATAAATTAATTCACATAAAAATACCTTCCAATTTTATCAATGATGTCAAACAAATTTATAGTAACCTCGACCGCTGTGTTCTATTATTACTTAAAATAGCTGCTGCTGTCTCGATAAGGTGAGCTGTGAGAATAATGTTCGCCTATTTCTTCTTTTTGGCTGGCTTTGTAACTGCTCCCACACCAGTTCCCTCATGTTTGATTAATATTTTAATAAAATTAACCAATAAACTCTCACCTACAGCAATGAAGCTATTCGAAGGATGGGTTAGATCAAGCGTCGAAAACGTGCTGCAAAGAACAGCTGACGAAGCCTTCAGAGTCCTCATGAAAGGGCCATCGCAGATTCTCGACTATGATTATTCAGTTATCCACATTTTTTCTCCTGTTTCTGATCAAATCTCTTCCAGGTACTCAAAAATTTCACCAAGGAAATCTCCGATTTCAGGAACTTGCCTCCTGAGATAAAGAACTTGGTAATACGATTAACAAAGCGCAATTTCTCAAAAATTCTGTCATTTTAGCTCCCTAAGCATTTTAAATTGGTGATCCTCGATACAGACGATGTTGTAATTGATATGGAAGACGATCCGGGCAGAGGTTATATTATGCTGAGAGGAAGTGTCAAAATCATGACCAATGGAGCTCGAGTAACTATCTTGGTGCGTTTGCTAATCATCCATCATTCGATTATGTCATTTCAGAAAGAGAGAGTTGAGAGCGGGGCGCTTTATACATTTGGAGATTTTTCTGCGCTTGAAGGAAGCTCATGGAGGTACTAATTATTTTGAAAACCGGTAAATTGAGCCTTTTCCCAGAATACAGATGATAAGATGTGCGGCTCCGAGTAGCTTTGTGCTAATTTCCAAAGAATCAATGGATTATTTGCGGGAGGTAAAGCTAGTTCAAGGCATAGTTATTTACAGTTTAAAAGGAGTTGAGAAAATTCAGGTACCAAGAATGGAAAACAGCGTTTCTACTAAAAAGTCTGCCGAAGCTCGCAAGTTTCAGTCACACTGCTCAGAAAAGATTCGTGAACGCATTTGTCGAGAAAGTAAACGCATTATTTCGCCATGGGATTGCTAATTCTTCAAATTTTTTTAATTATGTGTTTAGAGCTATAAAATGAGGCAAAAGATCATAACCGAAGGAGATCCACCAACAAAAGTGTACATATTGATTGAAGGTGAATGTATGATGACTGTGGAAGAATCGCCGATGAAAAGGTTGTTACCTCCATATATCTTCCAGACTGTTTACCTTCCTCTTCTTCAGCTACGAAGACAAAACACTAAGGAGTTCTCCTAGCAAGTACCTGACAAAAAAAGGGTTTATGTCGTCAACCACTGAAAGCTACAATCTCGGAATGATTTCCCTCAGCGAATGGTTCGGAGAAGAAGTCGGGCTGCTTTCTTTACCAAATCACTTGTATTCCGTCGTCGCTTGTAGCAGCGTGAGAGTCTTCGAGATTCCAACGGACTTGCTGCTAGTGGTTCTCCCTCCTGGCCTCCTCATAGATCTTAAGAAGATCGCAAAGCTCAAGATGGGCTGGCTAAAAGACCGAAGCCAGAAAATAAACGAAGTGTACTCAAAGATATACGCCCTTTCTCACCCTGTCTCTTCCAAGCCACTGAAAGAGGAGGTAGCAGAACGCCAAGAAACTTTAAGCGAAATTCAGAAAGTTTTTCCAAAGGCCAAGTCTTCATTGATTCAATCAGTGCATGATACCCAACAGCTCTTAGTCGAGTCTCAGGTGACTCCAACGCACCCTACCAAGGAAAAAGGCCTAAAATCCCGAAGAGCTTCTCAGCCGCTTTTTGATTCCCGAATCGTCTCTCAAATCGCTTCGCCTGTCAAGACTGCGGCTTCAAATGAAGAGACCATCACGATGGTAAAAAGCCGAACGCGTCCAACTTCGAAATATTTCACTTCTCGCACGGAAGCAACGATAGATTCAGATACATTCAGACCTCACTCAGCGAAGACTATTGCTGTGCCGAAAGGCATAAGGCCTTTCTCAGCTCGATCAGCGTTCACGAGAATAAACGCAAGGCCTGAGTCAGCGAATTCAATTACGGTTCAATCGAATATTCGGCCAGATTCAGCGGTGACCCATGCAAAGCAGATAGACGAAAGACAAGAAATAGTGACAGACTCAATGCCGCAGACTTTAATCGACAATCAGCCATTGTCTGCCCGTGAGACTACCAAGAGAACGACCGCGAGACAGTTGAGACCGCAAACAGCGACGAGTGCCGCACATCTGATTCCATCGGGGTTATTCGAAGGCTCTCCATTCATAGATTTCAGCAGTAGAGACCCTTTTGATTCGCCGATGTTAGACAAAGGAGGAATCCACTCTAGAGTGCTAAGCGCGTATTCCTCTGCTGGGAAATTTTCGCTGGCTCGCTACCTGAAAGCGAGCGGATCTCCTTCTACAAGTAAAATTCAGATGGAGGAGCCAATTACAAGCCCTAAACTCGAAACTGCGACTGATATAATGGAAAAGAAGAAAACTCAGATGGAAATGAATAAGATCCCTCTCACTCATAGAGTGAAAATGCGTCAAGATAAGAGATATGATATCCGAGCTTTCTTTAGCAAACACCGCGAGCCAGCGAACACGACGAGAAATGAGACGGAATCTTCAACATCGACAAATTCTAAAGCGGGCAGCATGCTCATGATTTCGTTAAAGGGAAGCGTAAACAAAGCATTGGATGAGATAAAAATACCTCACTCACCCACTTGGGACGATATTGAGGAAGCTCGTACCGTGCTGCATAAATTTGCTCAAAGGCCTTCGTTACATATCTATAAAGCAGGCAAGGCTAAAGAAATAAAGACTCGCAGGCCAAGTAAGTTCTTTCCGCTATTTATTTGCTAATAATTAAATGTAATAGATATAATCACTTCTGCGACTCCAAGAAAATAATCAAAAATTTGCACCAATTTTTTCCAAATGATATTTTATTTCTATCACAACGACACCTAGCCTTGAACATTTTTTTTCAGTTGCTATCTGCATAATATATATAAAATGCGAAAGGCAAGCTGGGTTACCTCCTTAGAGTTGTTAACATATGTTTTTAAGAATTAGATACTTTCTATATTAGAAGGCGAAGACACTAGCCCGAGACCAAACTCTGTTTTTTCCTAAATAAGATACTGAACTCTCTCTCCACTATGCTGTTGATTTTAGAAACAGATCAGATATTTTCTCATTGTCGCATATTTGCTCTGTTTCATTTTCGCTGACATCGAAGTTTAAGCACATTTCCGCTTTATTATGTGCGGAGCTAAGTTCTAGCTTATAGTACAGATGAGTCGCTCATGGCTTTTCAGTTCTCGAACTATCTTTATAAACGGTCATGTCATGTTGCCTTATCTACCTGAATAGTTTCCAGTGGTTTTTGGAAAGGTATTGAACGAAATTTGGAGAGGCTGCTCCTGTCATGGCCCGAAAAGTCCGTAACCGTGTGTAATAAACAACAAAAAACGCTTTTGTATCTACCGCATCAGATTTACGTGTGTTTAATTAAGAAATCCAAAGAAACAACTATCTAATAAGTTTAACACAGAAGCTTCTTTCTATATATTTTCGATCAAAATGAATATTCCACCCAAAACTGCAATCCCACAGAGAACCGCTGCTGGCCTCAACAGGAAGCCAGGCCCAATGCCTGGAAAACCCAATATCCGCCCTCCGATCTTTACCCCTCAAACTCAGACAACTTCCAATGATCCAAAGCAGCAATTATCCAACAGCAAAGAACTCGATAGCAATAAAGATTCGAAAGAGCAACCAGACCCAAGCTTGGAAAAACCAACTCAAATACCTCCCGTTAATCAAGAGCAAGCAAATCCTATTCAAAGTATTTCAACGAAACAGAATCAGCCAACCCAAATACCACCGATGAAGCAGGAGCAACCACGACCTATCCAAAATATGCCACCAAAACAAAATCCACCACTTCAAAACGCTTTTCCAAAGAAAGAGCCGTCGGATCAAGGTCCACACATTCCAAAGGAACAGGAGAAAACTGAGCCATTCCCAAAGCAGCCGGTAATGAAACAAGAACGAAAAGAAACAGAAATCACAGGTTATTCAGACCAAAGCTCGCATCATCATCAGCCGAGCCATGGAAGTAATTTTCAAGCTGCTAGAGGTAGTAGAATAACTATTTATTTTTTAAAGATCAGCAAAATCATAACGATGATAAGAATGAAGAAGCCTTTGAGGGAGCATCAGGAGCATTCTCATTGTAAGATTCTTAGAAAGATATGTTTAAGGGTTAAACTCTGGAAAAATTCATTAGGATGAAGGAACTGAATGACTTTAAATCGATGAGGATGAGTTTCTTGGCGGCTATGGAAAATAATCAAGAAAACGATGAATATGAAGGAGAGGATGCCGGTGAGGATGATTTAGTCTACGAGCATGACGATAATAACCGCGAGCCTGAAGAGTATGGAGGATATGCAGACCAAGGGCAAGTTGAGCAGCCTGAAACCGGAGAAATTAACGAGCAGCCAGCTAATGATCAACAATTTGAGGTTTATCAGCAGAATGAGCAATTATATCAGCAAGAACCAGAGCAACCAACTGATACAAATAAATTTTCTTCGAATGAGGAAGCCCCGGTGAACATCGAGCACACAGGACGTGTTGAGGAAGGTGGCCACAGTCACGAAGCAGTAGGCAGGAAAAAAAGCGATGTTTTAGCTAATCCTTTTGGACTTAATAAGCCAGAAGATAACGCCGAGATAGACCATATTCAGTCGACCAACATATCAAAGCCTTCAGCCGAAGAAACTTATCAGATAAATCCTACGATTGAAACGGGACACACTGATACTGTCTTCTCTCAAATGAACGAAACACACGAGACAAACCGTGAAGAGGTAAAACTCTCAAATGACGATTGTTTGTTTATAATGCGCGTTTGCAGGTACAAAAACCGCCTATGTTTGGAGGCGTTAAAAAAATTCCCAAAAAACCCATGGGAACGCCCTTCGGAGTTGCTAAACCTTCCAGTAATCTGAGTGGGGAACCGCAGCCAGAGAATGCAGGTTCTCAAACGAAAATTTCCCGAGAAGCTACAGATCAAAAGCCTGAGGAGGTCTTCAAACCAGAAAAACCATCACATACCTTATCTGGGCAACAGTTAGCTGAACCCGTTCAAGATTGTAATGAAACTTATGGGTTTTTTGTTAATGAGTTTTTCTCTAGTTTCCATACCTCAAGAAAGCGAAGAACGCACCAATGTAGTCCAACATCATGAAATTCCCTCTCAACACACTCAACAAAAGAAACATGGACTCGAATTATCAGGTTTTTCAAGCGACTTCATCTGAGCTGACATGTTCTGTAGGTGCATCAAGTATGGATGTTAATTCCGACAAAATCAGAGAAATAATCGAGGAAAACACAAGATTAAAGCTTCTATTGTCCCAGAAAGAAGCTGAATTGCATGCGAAGCCTCAGCATGATATAAACAAGATAGTCTCACAGAAAAATCATGAGATTCAGGTTCTTACTGCTGAGTTGAAGGCAGCTAATAACAAAATTCGGCATTTAACCGACGAACTTCAAAGGGTTAATCACGAAACCGCAACCTATAAGAGCAAAACCGAAGCATTTGTAAGGCTATTGAAGCTTATTAAGCCACAATCTTTTTATTTTTTAGATCAACAACCTACAAGATGAGAAACAGAACCTTTATAATATTCTCAACGAAGAGAAATCACAAACACGAAAGCACTATCAAGAGCAAGCGAATACTCTTGAGGCAAAACTGCACATTTCTGATTCGAAAATTGCTTCGCTTGAGAATCAGATTAAGATATTACAGAGGGAATTCCAGAAGAAGAAAGATCAATATGACCACCTGATCCAACTCAAGAGCAGATTCGATGAAATCGCGCAGTCAGACGATGAAGCTGATGCGATCGATCTCACAGGGTTCAGGACCGCTTTGAAAGACCGAAATGCGCAAGAAAAAGACGAGAGTAAAACCTCTTCGCCCCAGCCAACCGTAGAAAAGCCGCTCAAGTTTAAGACAGGAGAATCTAAAGGTCCTTTCCGCTCGAGAGAGAATAAAAGATACGAATTTGATGAGACTGATAATCATCATGGTCATGAAAAAGAAGATCATAAAGTAGAAGAGATTCATCATTTCGATCGCAACGAGCCTGAAACAGAGCAACCTCGTCACAGTGAGAGCGTTGGTAGAGAAGAAGAAAATCAGCAAACACCCAGTGTATATTTACAAAATGAGGAGCCAAACAGAGAAACCCAAGGGTCAACGTTGGAATTTGAGGCTGAGCCGGAACAAACCAGAAAAGCAAATCCTTTTATGAAAGAGCATGAGCAAAAGCCTGTGAGCCAAGAAGAGATTTCCCCTCAAGATCAGAGGAATATTTTGGATGAGAATGTGAAAAATTCAATTGATTTCTTCTCGCATGGAGCTGAGCCTTCCGGAGATAATTGGATGCATGGTGGTGACAAGCCAGAGGAGCATCAGGCACCTCCCATGGGACACGCGAAGCCTACAGAAAATAAACAGCAGAAAATTGAAAATCAACCAAAGAATTTCATGGCACCGCCGCAAAATAATCTCGCGCGTCTGAAAAAGCAGCCAAATCAACCTCAGAAGGTAGTCCCAACTAAAATTTCACAAGTTTCAGACGCCTTATTCGGTGATGAGAATGAAGGTGAGCAGACATTGAACGCACAAAGTTTAATAATTTTTTTATGCATTAGGGGCACAGAGCTTTGATAATGTAACCACACAGCAGAAGCCATCAACTCAGCCTTTTGGTATGCCGACCAAGCCATTCGGAGGTGCAGCTGGCGCCAAACCAATGAAAGTTGTTCAGACCCTTTCGAGTCATAATCCATTTGAGGATGATGAGGATAAGAAAGAGCAAAATCCAACTCATTCAATGGACAACACTCAAAGCCAAACATCGAACTTTATGAACGAGCAACACGTGCATCATCCAACAAAACCAACCCAAACTATAGAAAAATCGGCAGAATTCGAACGCGGTGGGTTAAACAAACAAATCGAGCCAAAGCACCCTGCAATGCCGATGGTGAAGCAGTCTAAGAAGCCTGTTATCAAAAACTTAGGTATTCCTACCCTCTTGCTGTGTTTAGCTTATTGTATTTATCTTTCTAAGGTGGATTAGCCGATGAATTCGCAGATGAACCTCAGAAAACTGAGCCTATTACAAAACCTGTCCAGACAAATCAGCCAGCCGTAAACAAGCTGCCTGTTCCAGGGAAAAAAGTCGTAACACAATTCCCATTGCAACAGAGCAATCAAGACCCAAATGATTTCTTTTCACAATTCGAGGCTCCAGCAAATCAAACTCCGCAATCGCAATCAAAAAGCAAGGAATTTGGTAAAGACCAGTTGGGGCTGCATAAAGGTACAGTGGATAAGAAAAAGATAAAGGTTTTCCAAGGCGACAACTTCTTCGATTAGATCGTGTATGAGGGCGGGTTTTCCTGTAAAAACATGGGGTCTTTTGAGAAAAATAAGTCACATTAGATGATCTGTATGATTTGGATTTAATGACTCAGGTTTCTGTTGTTGTAAGGATTATGAAAATGAATTGTGGTTTCCATTCTAAAATATGATATTTTCAAACGAAAACCCTCTGAATGAATGAATCTATCAGCTACACCGAAAGGAGCTACGATTAACACTGAGTTAGATCGATTTTGTTTTTTAGATCTAGATATGCAATTAAATTAAGTCGAATTTTTGTTAGTAAGCTAAAAGCTTTGATTCAGGTTGTTTTTAAGTGAATTAAGCAAAAGCTTATTATGAGCGAATTAAACCGTATTTGGAGGGAAATGCATCATTATTTTGCTAGATTGATTTCATGTGAACAAAATTGTATTTGGTAAGTCTGGAACACGGTAGCTCCTGGAAAATTCAGTTGACTCGTGTTCATAATAACGTAAGTGACAGGCTACATTGAATAAGAGGAACCTCTTAGAAAGCAACAAGGAGAAGGTCCTAATGTGTTTAAATTATTGTAATCTTCACACGTAATTCACAACTTTTTTTGTTATTTTAATGTAGCTCTGCTACACCGAGAAGGGGCAACCTCAAGAAAGGCAGATGTAAAGGAATGAAGCAGTATGTGTTTCTTAATTTAAATGAAAAACTTGAATAAAATGAACCAAAAACCAGTAACGTTGGTCAATTTTCAAACAGCGTATTAAATCAAATAAAATAAAGAACTAGCTGTTTTTACGGCTCTTTCTTTGAGAATCAGTACAAGTTCATGATTCGTAAAATATATGAGAGCAGATTGAACCCACTTGATTGCAGTTCTGTCTCTCGAGCTTTTTGATTCTCATCTAACAATTTTTATCTGTTAGAACATTAACATATATCTTTGGTTAAGTTCCTTAAAGTGAATTGTTCTCTCAGATACTTCACTGCAAAAAGTATTAAACTAATATTTAAAATACTAAGGTCCAATCCGAAAAATTCAATTTTGCTTCAAAATAATTCTCTGTTCTCACAACTGCTTCTATAGCAAATTTTCAGCATGCTCAAAATGGGCTCTAGTCAAAGTTTTGATGGCTTTTGAAGGTTACTGCCTTTCAAGTTTGCTTGTAAAGAGTGTGTAGTCTTGCAAATGAGATAGTAGGAGTCTTTAAACTCGAGGCTAAAGTATCAATTTTTACTCTTTATCGTTGGTTTTCACGAATTCTTCGTAGATTAGATTTTAATTAATCAATTTGCTAATGCCAAGCCATGCGCTAATGAGAATTTTTCGGAATTAAATTTTAAAGTTTGAAGTACCAAAAATTTTATCCGTTAAAAAACAAAAGATCGCATTTGTTCTCTGCCCTACTTTTTTTGTTTTTTTTCACGACCATCTTATACTCTCTACACTAAACAAGCATAAAAAAGCCTATGCGCTGACCCAATTAGCTTAAAATGTCAAATTAATGATTTGCTCCCTTCTCGATTATTCTGAAATCAGTAAATAAATCAGAATTCAACGTGTTCTGGGTCTTTTGGAATGTATTCGACTCACTTTTTTTTGTGAACCCTGATGAAAAATTGCTGCTTTCCACCTTCTAACGTTAAGAACTTTGAGCAGCTCATAGGGATTCGTAAATCTTTCCCTTTTCTTGTACGTAATTACCAAAAAAACTCAATGATTTTTTAAAACCTCGTAGAGTACTAACTCAGCTTTCCATAATAACCCAATTTGATTTAATTGAGAGCCCTTCAACGAAGAGAATTGGCAGTTCATTCGGATACTTAAACCCATGATTTCGAGACAAAATCAGCAATTTTGCCGCGCATGAATCCATTAAAAAATATTAAATAAAATTCGACTATTTCTTACTGGCCTTCGCAACGCAGTTTATAATTAATATCGTGGCAAAAACTAATCAGAAGAAAAACATGGAAATTGAACAAGAAGGCTCCATCGCAAGCGAAAACAGAGAGATTGTCAGCGTCAATCCAAAGGCTCCAAGAACCACAGCCACTATCGATGATTTCACTCTCCTTTCCGTTCTCGGAAAAGGAAGTTACGCCAAAGTCATCCTCGTGCGCAAGAAAGACAACCAACAAGTCTACGCATTAAAAGTATTGAAGAAACTCAACGTTCAGAAGAAAAATCAACAAACTAAAGTCCAAGACGAGCGACAGATTCTTGTAAACATTATCATATTACTTCCATCTCACCTAAACGATCAGATCGAGGTCAACCACCCGTTTATCGTAAAGCTCTACCACACTTTCCAAAACGAAAGGAAACTTTACTTCGCACTAGAATTTTGCCCAGGAGGTGAACTTTTCAGCTTACTTCAGAAGAGAAGGCGTTTCACTGAGGAACAGTAACAATGACTTTATTCCAAGCGCTAATCCAATTTCGCAGAGGGAAGTTTTACTCGGCTCAGATACTTCTGGCGATTGAGCATCTTCATTCTAAAGGAATCATATATCGAGAGTAAATAACAGCTAAATTTTTTCTTCCAGTTTTCTGATGACGTCGTCTTTAATTAAATTTCGTTATCGATAAAATAAACTAACTCTCATTTTTTTTAGCCTGAAACCAGAGAACGTCCTCCTCGATAAAGATGGCTACCTTAGAATCACCGACTTCGGACTTTCGAAGCGTGGAATGAATGAAATGGAGAACACGTATAGTGTTTGCGGAACACCAGAGTATCTCGCGCCTGAGGTCTTAACCCGCAAAGGACACGGAAAAGCTGTCGATTGGTGGACTTTGGGTACTTGTTCATTATTCGAAGAGATTTATCTAATAATTTCTTTCATTAGGCGTGCTTATTTTCGAGATGCTGGTTGGAGTCCCTCCTTTCTATTCTCAAAACCGCGAAGAGATGCTGGTCAAAATAATGATGGCAGAACTCGCCTACCCAAGATTTTTAAGCGTTGGCGCTCAAGACCTCTTGAAAAAATTACTTACCAAGGACCCGGCCTTGAGACTCGGCGGCGGTCCAGACGGCGCAGCACAAATCAAAGCTCATCCTTGGTTTGAGAATTTCGCTTGGGATGCCTTGCTCGCAAAAGAAATTAGAGCTCCTTTTGTCCCTATTCTCAAGAGAGACACTGATGTGTCTAACTTTGACGCTGTAAGCTTCGATTGGTGAAATCTTCTCTAATATTATGGGAATGAATAGGAGTTTACTGAGACTACGATCGATTCAATTCAAGATTTGAATGTTATGGAGGAATGTCCAGAAGATTATGATAGTAATAAAATAAATTTCTAATGGAGGTCTAAAATTACGGCTTTAGATTGGAGTTTTAACGGCGATAGGTCGCTTGTACTTCAAGACATTGAATAACTATGACGCAAGAAAGACTAATAATGTGTTACTATCAAATACGTTTAAACATTCTCTTTTTTTAAACTACTACTAATAAGTGTCAGAGGAATTTATATTTGAAAGAGAGTATTCCATGATTAGGTTGGTTATAAAAGTCTATGTTTCAAAATTACTTCCGTACTTGATACATACATCTTTTTTACTAAATATACATTATATTTATCCAAAAACCAAATATTAAACCTTGAAAGGCCATATCAAATTTTCATAAATCAATATTACCATGCAGAGAAGTCTTTCGACGTATCGATTTTAGATGTCTTATCCCAACTTCATCCATAATGACGAGCAAATTTAATAACTAGCAACTCCGCTCAAAATTTTTTCACACGAAAATGACTTATTTTCGTAGAATACTTGAAAAGTATGAATCATTTGACAACAAGTAAAAATTCTAAAAGAGGTCTTATCAAAGCACTAATCGCTCAGATAAGATTACTACCTATATGTACTTTATTTTACAGATCTTGTTGAAATATTTCGGCCGATCTACTTTTTGAATCTTTACATAGAATCGATCCACCAAATTTTGAGATTTCTCGAGGTAGTCTAGCTCCGAAGGGGTGAATTTTCCGGTGGCTGAATCTTCATGGTCTTCTATCTACAAAGATATAGATCATGTGAGCTATGAAAGGTGTCTTAGATAGAAGGCTTTTACTTTTATAAGATGGTCATCATTGGTTGTGTCACTCATGAGCGGAATTGCTTCGTCGACGAGAGTGAATGAATTTGTAGAGAGCAGCTCGAATGTATAAATAACAATTGTATCTTTCGGTCTATGCATTAAGGTTATTCTTTGTTTTGCTTGGAGCACCTAGCCGGAAGAGTTACAATGATGCCTTTCTTCAAAGAATACTTTTCCAGTCCGGGTTTTTAGAGGGACGGTAGTTTCGTATGAATGTAGGGCTTTTAACGGCTTCTCACAAATTTCGATGTGCCATCGGTTCAAGTTAGCGAAATGTTGGTAATATTCTTCCAAACTCATCGCATACATTCTAGCGTAGGCATGAAACCAAGAAGACATTGAAAAATGCTTACTGAAAGAGTCCATTTCTTAGCGAATAAAAAATAAGGTCCTCCTCTCCGAACTCAAGTAATTCCATCATCTTCTTATTCATAATAATTTTGGTAATGCTTGGTCCTCGTCCAATCCAATCCCGGTTTGTGAGATAGCTATACAATTGCGGAACATCTTCTCTCATTTGCTCCGGTAAAGTCGTTTCATCGTCTTCTTCTATAGGCATTTCTTTATCCGCTGCCTCAGCCATCAACCGTCTGATGTTCTTAGTAAGTGAAGAAGGGGTAAAATTAAACATGTGAAATAAAGGTACATCTCGTTTAAGCATCAATGCCTCGAATCCAGCCGCAAACTCGTATTTTAGCCTACAACCGCTAGCTTGCAATCTCTCGACAACGTATTGCCTAATTATTTCGTTAATTTCCATGGTTAAATCTAATTTTTTGCCATTTAACAAGCCCAGAGTCCGGAATTTTGTCTTCTAGCAGAAACTCAAGGCCTCTTTTTGCCGTAATACCGACTTTATTGAGAGCTTTGCTCTGGCTGAGAAAGTTGAGAGGTCCGAAAAATGATTGAACCGATGTATCAAAAGGGAAAAACATTTCCTTTCAGAAATTTTAGACTCAAAATTGAGCAAAATGGTGATTTACATCCACTGTGATGTAGGTGGTGTAAGGTGAGAGGAATTTGAGCTTCGCGATTGCAATCACGCCTGTTTGAAGGATTTGCCTCAGTTTGCTGTCGTTAGCTCTCTTTGCAGCCTTCTTAGACTTCGTCAGGCGAAGCGTCGACTTTTTTGACTTCGTCACGGGTAGTTTCTCGCTTTCGGTATCAAGATGAGCCTCATTCATGGTAATTTTTTCAATATTCCAATAATCCGAACCGATTAAAGATTATACTGAGATTGAGCTGACAAGTGCTTTTAAATTATTTATCTCAGACGATAACGACCACCTCAGATTTCTTTCGATTATTAATTTTTTATTTCCCGAAGATTTTTCAGACATACCTTTCCATCTTAACATTCCATTTCGAATCAAATTTTTTTACTATGTCAGCCCCAAACAGGTTAACTTAATGGTTTCATAGGACATGGAACTCGTAGCTCCTTGCAAACAAGCTGTTTGGAGGATTCATTTGCTTTATTTAGAGTCACTACGTCACCAGTGATTCCTAATTCCAATGCAAATTTATTAAATTACTTACAAGGACTGCTTATTGTTTTTTGCTATATTTTCCTGATAAAGCAGTCTGATATAGTGGAATGGGCATTTAGAAGAAAGCAGGTGAACTTCTAGATTAGTATCAATCATGTTTTCATAATAAACAGATTGGATGTCAAATTGATAGGAAATTGGGAGGTTCGCCATCATAGTTTCCAAATTGATTAGGCTATTACTGCAGGAAGGGTTGCTTGTGACGAGATTTGAAGGCTGGAATTGACACAGTGATATTAGTTTTCATATGAGAGAGGAGCTAGGAGTTTAATCTGCGAGAAAAGTCCATGCCTAGTCGCTCAATGCCTTAGAATTCTGAACCAAGGGCTATTGAAACGAAATTTGAAATAAAATTGAAAATATGAATGTTGCGAAATGAACTTTCTTTCTCGTCCTATGATTTATGTAGATTTTCCTAGTAAAGCCTTTAATTTAGTTAGAATTCGATTATTCGGTGTTTGGGACTTCTATTTAGCATTTATAAATAAAGAGATCTTTTCATCTTATTCCAAGCACAGGGCTAAGGGTTTACAAGTAAATGCTCAATGGAGAAGACAATCAACATGCAAAACCGACAATCGCATATTTTATTCATTCGTATTTGCTTTGTTCCCTCTTCAAGTGGCAGGTTTATGGGAAATACATCGAGCAAACTGTATAAAGCAAATCTTTCTTTGCTTTGTGTGTCCAGATCTACAACCATCAAACTTTGCATTTTATCATCTGAGACGAGAGGTTCATCAGAATCCCATTCACTCCAATCAATGTGATACATCCTATATGGAATATTTAGCCTCTGTACAGCAGTAGGGATTTTTACTGCTTTCCTAGTTCATATCAAAGATTTCCCTATTCACTCTACCATTCTACAACTTAATTCATCCTTACTTTCTCATTCATCAGGTTTGATTCTGAAGCTTGTAATACCATATTTCATGAAGAGCCTCTCTAAACTTGCTTTTCTTTGACAAGAAGCCTTCGAAACAGCTCAGAAGCAATCTACTTCAAACCCAATTAAAATTATTCGGCATTTAATTTTATTATACAGCAGGTAGAAAGCGGACCTATCGACTATGGCGGATAGATTTGATATCAGCGAATTAGAATCTCAAAACCAGCGACAGTTCATCAAAATCAATTACCTGCAGCAGGAAGTCCGGCAGCTCCAAGAGTATGTTCAAGACCTTGAGCAGATAGGCAAACTAAACAAAGAAGCCTTACGTATCGCAACAAGCGGAGGAAGTACACCACCGCCCAACACCCGTCCGAAATTGGCAACTACTACCTCAGGAAATGAGTCATCAAATAGATCTGACGAGTTTGCAATAGAAAATAAAAGTCTCCAAGCGGTTATCGAGCATCTTCAGCAAGAGAACGCGAGGCTCTATCAGATAATTGACAAAGTTACAAGAGAGAGGAATGTGGCACAGAGCAAGGTAACAGTTGCGCGATATAATTGCTGAGTTTAATGGGACAGGCGTTGATTAATGAACAAATCTGTGAAGAAGCGCAGAGAAGAGAGAGCGAGACAATCAATGAATTGCAGCAAACGATCATTGATATGAGAAAAGTCATTTTTGAGAAAGAACAGACGATTCATGAGCTTGAGAAGATCAAACCAATAGTCGACGAAGACACATTTATTGTGAAATATAAAGAAGTATAACATCTTTAGCCCATTACTTTGAGCGATGATTCAAATGTAGGTCTCGGTCCCTACTGAGCCGATGGTTAAATTGCAGCAAGAGGTTGAAAATCTAACACGTATGCTCGCGAAAGCTTCTCAGGATATTTCAAAACTTCAAGGAGATAAAGAAGAACTGAAATCTTTAAATATTGTATCGACTACCAGCTAATTATGATGAAACTAAACTCTTATGACTAGACGCTCTCAGCTGAGCTCCAGAAGTTGGTGATGAAACTCTCAAATCCTGTATTAGCCAGCAACAAAGGCTTTGGAAGTAAGATTATTATCCAACTACCCCCAAGCAATTGAATTTTTCAGTGTCTTTGAAGCAGGCCAACGACGGTGATACGCTAAATCTCTCAGCTTTTGTGGGTACCTAAACGCTTTTGAATAATTGCAGTACAAGCGCGTCATTTCATTAGGTCAAAGCGACAGTAGCTCGGAAGAAATCGACCAAATCCCATCTCCATTACCCGATAAAGTGCAGATGAAAATGAGCTTGCAATCGAAAGCTCCGATCCCCAAACTCGACCTTTCGAAAGCAAAACAGATCCAAGAATACCAGGCAAAGAAATCTACCCTTCAACAACAACAGGCAGAGCAACAAAAACAGCCACTGGACCCGAAACTCCAAGAAAAACTTCAAAAGTAATCCCATTTTCCTCTCTATTTATCAACCGCTAATAAACCTAAGAGTAACTGAGGAATTAGAAAGAACCAAAAAGAACCTAGCGAAAGAAATGGTGAACAATAGGCTGCTTACGGACCAAATAAACGACCTTAGGAGGCATAACCGTGAGCTAGTTTTTGCGAACGAGACGCTGATCCGTTCTAATAAACGCTATGAGGAGAAATGGCAGAAAATTTTCTATACGCTAGAGTTCTATAAAGAGTTTTATTACAAGTACGTTGAGGTTATTTCTAGCCGGCATCAGGCTTCAAAATCTTTTTCGATGAGCAACGTTCATAAGTTCCGAAATCTCGAACGCTTGAAGCAGAAGTTTAATATCGACGAGAAGGAGATCACGGCTGATCAGATGATAAAACATATGAAAAAGATAGACGAGGAGAACGGACGTCAGAATAACATTAGTATCCTCGAGGCCGAAGAGATTCAGCTTGGAGGGAACTTTGAGCATGAGGAGAAGCTTCAAAGCAATTTCTCACTGGAGTACTGTAAGACGTATCTGAAGCGGCTCGCGCAGGATATTGATAAGAAAATGAATCAGAAGAGGCAAGAGAATGGTGTAGAGGACGAGGAAGAAAAGGGAGAAGAGCATCCGGTTAAAGATATTGTGGTATTGAAAAGATCAATGAGCAATCCGCTGGATTATATGGAAGAAAAGAAACAATTGGTCTTTGATCAGGGAGGTTTACTGCAGCTTGTGGGGTCAAATAATAAAAAAGGAGAATTGATTAAGGTCACAGGAAAGGATGCTAATAATGCTGCTGAGCAGCCGCAAGAAGAAGAGCAGTTGCAAGCTGTAGACCAGCAAGCAGAGGAGCAGCTGCAAGGAGAAGAGCAGTTGCAAGGAGAGGAGCAGTTGTAAAAGAGCAGAAGAGATTATGTTGAGAAGTTTCGATTTTGTTTTTCATATAGAAGAAAAAAATTTAAGCTTATATAAGATTAGGGTGAACTTGCAAATGGCTGGTTTTCAGGCCATTGGGTTGAGGTGAAGAACTTTTTGTTTGTAATGCGATGTCTTTATAGGAGTCTTGACATCAAATGATTTTTATGCATTAAACAAAAGTTTTACAAGAAAGAACAGATCTGTTCAACGACACTACTTGGCACTGTTCTGGTTATTCTTTTTTATGGTTTCTTCGCGTGTTATAATGAAAAACAACCAAAAACTTAGAATGCTATTTGTTTTCTTATCAAAATGATCGAATGGTATCTGGAGTGAGCGCGAAATAGGCTTATTGTGAGCACATAGGGTGAGCTCTAATTTTGTCTCAGTCAGAAAAGTGGCAGTGTTCTAAAAAACTGGAGGAATCAAAGCACTAAAAGCACTGATAGAAAATTAGTTTTTATTTTTATTCAATGTCCTGGGACTCGTTCTACACAAAAACTTTTCTCCTCGATGCTGAGATCTACAACAAACTCACCAGTTTGACGTTCGATCAAAACAACGAGTTCAGTTTATTGGCTAGTTCTGAATGCAAACTCTTAAACGAAACACTTAATTTCAATGGAGAGCAGAAAAATTTGAATTTTTCTCAGCTTTCCCAGTCAGAATTGGAAGCAGTCTTTCAAATCTCAAGAGCAGAAAACGCTTCATTGTATTCACTATTGAATCGAGTCAATGAGGAAAGAAAGGTAGCAATTAGACCCAATTCCAATCTGATTCAGTATCTCAATAGTTCTTACGAGAACAGAACTATGGACTGCTCAAAAAGATATTCGAGATTGAGGAGAACAAATCGAATTCTCCAGACAAAGCTCTCCAGCAATTTCGAGTCAGAAGCGCATTTTTGCTTAAAGAGCTGCAGTCAAAATTTCTTGAACTTGAAAGGGAGAAAAACCAAAAGTTGCTTTCTGCCTTGAAGGAGAAGGATGAAATCATAGCCAATCTGCAATCAGAGCTTGAAAAAATGGAAAAAGTAATGATTGCATCAGAGAAATGTTGTGAATTTTGAATTTTTCCTAGAGCTACTCGGCGCTAAAGGTCATGTTTAAGGATAGCCTGCTACAAAACACAAACTCTGTTAAAATGTCAGCGGATTGGAATTCAAATGAGGAGAGTGATAAACAGTTCAAACAGGAGGTCAAGACTTTATTATTCCGAGAAAGCGTTGGCTCGACTGCTGAATCGAGCACACCGAGAAGAGCGCCAAACTCTGCTACACTCAAATCAACGACTCTTTCAACCGAAGATAGTCAGGGCGAGGTTGAACTCAATATTAAAGAGAAGCTGCTAAAACGAATAAATGAGTTAAAACAGCATCGTGAAGCGAAAAAAGATGATCGTAATGATCTTATCTTCAGCAAAAAAGACGATTGCTCGCTCTCAACAGCAGAAAATTTGCTTCACGGTACGAAAACTGCAGCGGAACTTATCGAAACGATCTCAGGTACTCATCCTGTCTTCACAAATTTCTTAAGACCTTGATTTTAATAGATAACGGAAAATCTAACTCAAAATCTGAAGAAAATGGCAGAGATGTTGTTTTAACTACGCATCCTGATTATTGCGAAAGCGAATATATGGTTTTACAAGACTCTAGAGTCTCGCTGACAAGACATAGTGAGCCTCAATTGTCATTCAATGGATTATCTCCTCCAGAAAAGACCAAAGGAGAGAGTGCTGCGAAAAAAAGAATCAGTAGGCCAAAAGGTCTATCGACAACGATGAAAAGTAATTCGGGAGTGGGAAAATACTTCTTGTCAGCAAAGGCCCAAGAGGAAAAGAAAACGACAAACCTTTCCAATAAGGTTCAATCACCAAAGAGCTTGAAGGAGCAAACGCCAAAAGGGACAAAAAATCTCAATGAATCCCTCCTTAAAAAGTCAATGATGCAAGACGCAGACCTACCATTGAATAATTCTTCATCTTTTTATTTGAGCTCCAAGTACCATCATAAAAAGCCCTCAAGCAAAATTAAGCTGGAATCTAGAACCCTTGCTGACGACTATTCGTTAACAAATGATTCATTTGGATTTGCCGCGAGGCATGAGTATTTTCAAGGAAACGACACTCATGATGGCAAGGCGAAGTATTTACGAAAAAAGCCCGAAGAAAAGAAAGCGACAACGCCAAAGGGAAGCATTAGCTCTGGGTTGAGAAACTTAGCTGGTTCAAAGCTAGCTGCTAAAAACGAGCCAAAAACTGCAAAATCCACAAAGCAGCAACAGATTCAGGCTGAAAATAAGTTACCAATGAACGATAAAGCGGGCGACGTCTCTAAAGACTCAAACATAGTGGCTACTGTCGAACAGAGTCAAGTAGATGCCGTAACCCAATCCAAACTGGATGAAGAACCAATACCTGCTCAGAAATTCCTTGAAACGGATCGTAAGAATACCAGTAGTAAGGAAGATCTACCTGATCAAATCAAAAATAATAGTGACCCTTCCCATTTGGTGAAAGGATCAGCTTTGAAAGATGAACAAAACAAAACTACGAATGAGAAATGGGATAAATTAAAAGCTTTATTGAGAGAAGCTTGCTAAAAAAGAGTAGATCTTAGACTTGCTCAACTTTTGATTGTACCTATAAATGAAAAAACCTTCATCCCCTAAATCGACGCAAAAAGAAACCTTTCTCCTGTCATTTCTTTGATGTATATTCGAATGCAACCTCACGAAGGCAATAATTTTTAAAAATAAGCCAATAATAGCAGAGTTCTATCTAACTATATCTGTAAATGTTTTTTGCTATTATTTTATTTGATTGTTTCAATCCGTCAAATAAGCAATTGATAAACTCTACTCATGAGAAATTTGTTTCGATGCTCTCCATCAAATTGTTTCACACAATGACTTTGATCATGGGACAATTTCTGACGTTAAATAGGGATCATTCAATCAACTTTAACGTTCTAGCTACAAGCTTTTATTTCATGTTACAAACTCAAAATTCTACTGTTTCGCATTTAGAAAAGCAAAATTGAGTTCTAAATCCGAAACTTAGCCTTATTCTCTCAGGGAATTTCTTTGTTTGAGGATTTGATCGCTGATAATTCGGCACCCTCATTTTGTTGTTTGTAAATGAATCGTAGGGAAGAAGAAGCTCAAAAGTGAAATCTGTAACGCTATCATTCTAGTGCCATTTCAGAGAATTTTGAAGAACTACAAAGAAAGAGCAAATCTAAAACTCTACGGAGCTTACGCAATTTAGATTATAAAAAAAAATGATTCAGCTTTAAGAATGGCTGCAATGATTAGATTTTTCCAATTCGCTTATGTATAGGATAAATATACGATGAAGAAGCCAATCTTGTATTGAGATCGACATCTCAAAAGGTTAAAGTATTCCAATCATCCCTTTTTTCCTCAATTTTTGAAAAGATAAAGTTCAATTATTTCTAACTCAATTTGCAAAGTCATTTCCTAGGTTGAACTGTGAAATACTGACTGTTTTTCAAATTCTCAATATCTGTAGAGTTAGGAATGCCTTGTTGAGGTTCCTTTGGAGTTTAACCCTGCTAGCTACAAGAATAGGAAACGATGATATGTAACTTCAGAAATTTCGCACTACAGTGAACAAAAAAATTTATGTTTTAGTAGACTTTTCTCATGAAACGAACCTGAATCATACTTGAATAAGCTGTCCATTACAAGAAATCTATGAGGGAATCTCATTTATTTTAGTGAATTGAGATGCTCATCATAGAAGTTATATCTTTATTCTTTGGCAATAGTCCTTCAGAATGACAGTCTCTAGTTTATAGACGCTCAATATCGATTTTCGAGTAAAAGGCCTGAAAAAGGTGGACTGGGCTTCAAAAATTCGGATTTCTTCTCTGAATAAAAAGTTTAGTGAGCGTTAGTGATATCTGGCCCCTAACTAGTTCACGTAATTAACTAAGACTTCAGATAGTTATCAAATTAAGACTCGAACAGCTAAGTAATTACTCAGGATTAACAAGATTAAATTTATTCATTCTCAAATCCCAAATCTCAAAAAAAGAAAGTCAACAGAGAGCAAGAAAATGCTTCCAAAAAACAATGAAAAAGAGGATATATCCAATCTTGTCGACGAGAAATCAAATCAATTTCAAGATGGAACGCCTGAAGAATCTCGAAAGAAACCATCAACAATCATCAGTATATAATTGTTGTCATAATCATGACATGAACCCTTTTTTGAATAGAAAACATCCCTTCAAAGCCGAAGCTGCTCGCTTGGTGCTCACAGCGGAAAAATAAGATTAGTGTTGTTGAACTCGAAACGAAGCAAGAGTTTGCTAATTTCAATGGAGTGAAACTCAACAAGACAGCTAGTATTTTCTAGCCTTTCATTCCTGAACCAATTCAGTCATAATACACTAAGGTTTCGGCAGCTCGACTCACGTGAAAGAGATTGTCAACACAGAATTACTTGTTTCCCTTCGCCACAACTATGACTCGTCTGCTAATCTAGAAGTATTCGATATCTCACAAAGAAAGCAAACTAAGAAAATATATTCTTTTGAGGAAGTCTCTGGCAGTAGACTCTTCATTTGGTTAAAATCTATCTCATCTTTTCTAGTAACTGGTTATGGAGATGTGACCTATAACCCAAGAAGGAACTTCCTTGGAGCAATGTGTGTTGGGGGGAAGATAGCTTACCATCTGTATAATTTTAGCACATCGAAGTCCGATGGCATTGTGAAACTCATCCAAAAATCGAGATGGCACTCCCAATATACGGTCTTGATTTCAACCCTAATGGAGAGATCGCTGCAACTATTGACTGCTCTGGCGTCTGTTTAATTTCAGATGTGAACACCGACAGTTATCTCTTCCACCTGAACATGGAGATGCAAAACTAT
>ENA-UOTX01000543-UOTX01000543.1-compost-metagenome-genome-assembly--contig:-NODE-543-length-38631-cov-10.129118_pt1 | contig 38631 bp, 20 predicted proteins | sample MGYA00238143_ERZ746982 | MGnify/ENA primary metagenome ERZ746982 (study PRJEB28758, sample SAMN06268862) | compost metagenome | isolation source: single cell | place: USA: California, Emeryville, Joint... | reverse complement strand
TAATGAATATTGAGGCGTACAACTAAGTTGAATTTTTTCTCTCTCTTCATATCATGACAGCAATTGACCTAATTTTTAATCGAGAGTGACAAAATATGAATAATAATCATCTTGGCGGTCCATATTGTCTTGAAATATGGAGGACAGTAGGTTTAAACCTCAAAAACACAAATACATCTCCCAAGATTTATGCTAAAAAAGAAAAAGATATAATTGACTCATTTCTGACTCCTAAGAATTAAATTTTTATTCCGTTGACTCATTCGGACATCAACTTTCATCATAAGTTGTTCTCCAACTCTTTCGATGATAATTCCAACACATCAGTAATGTAAGACAAGGAATTCGAAGTAAAGGATTCTTTTAATACCCATATATTGTTCCCTTATACAAAAAAATTGTATTATTTTTCAAGCGATAACAAATGTTTCTATTTGTCGAGTACCATCATATATCTTTTTTAAACATGTTATGCCTCGTAACACTCATGAGAACATATTATATTTATGCATAATGAATATTTCATATAGCAGCCAGCAATTCAAAGATCAAATTGACATAATCTTAGAAAGTAATTCGTCAACTTTACTCTCGAATTCTTCCTTTCATAGTGAACAACAGCTTATTAGTGATGCCCACCAACGTGCCCGAAATTGCCTCCATGCGTGAAACTTCCTCCATGTCCGTATCCATGTGTGAAGCTTCCTCCATGACTAAATTCTGTTCCATGAACTGGTTGATGCATAACTCCATGGACAGGAACCCCATGAACAGGGACTCCATGGACAGGGACGCCATGAACAGGATGTCCACCATAACCCCATGGAGTCATTTCGTGCCCAGTTGTTACTACGACTCCACTATGGTAGACTCCCACATCTTTATGGTGGTCATGGTGGCCATGAGTGCGCAAGATCCTTAGATGATGCATTCTTCTGTTTGCAGCGATAATGATCACGAAAACGAAGATGATAAATGCTACAACACCGAAGAAAATCCAAAATCCATAGCCCACTCCGCTTAAATCCGAATAACACCAAGAGTACGTAATAGACGACGATGACGAAGAGCAGTAGGTGCTCATTTTGCTAGTGCAAGAACTCGATCCTGCAACATTGTAAAGAGTGAAAGAATATCCATCACTACATTTACAATCGCAAGTAAGCTAGATATAAAGTAAATGAGTGAGAATCAGGTATCATTGAGAAAAAGAAGTCACCGCAGTGCCAAGCTGGATGAGCGATAGTGCAATAAGTAGGGTGATAAATCCTATTTTCATTTGAGATCTTCCTGTTTTTTAAATAAATTAATTGAAAAACCGAATAGTCGAATGAGTACGATGAACTGTCGCTCTTAAGATGGCGATTATCTTGAATCGAACAAAGCCTATGATACCAACATGACATGAATCATACTCTTGAAATTTCGTTTAGTATACACGATATCTTGTTTTAGCTACTCCAGTTCGTAATTTTCTTAAATATGAACCAGTAGATTTGCGGTTAAATGAATTGCAAGAAGCGAATTCTTCCTATGATAACGACATTTAATGAAGTAAGTGGTGAAATTGAACCCTTTGAATTAGCGGTAGAAGACGCAGCAGCTGCATGTCGGCGTTTAAAGTTTCCATTCATTATTGAATAACAATGTTTGTAAAGGCTTTAATGCTGGTATGACAGGCCAATGAACCCTTCAGCTTTCAGATTTAATGAGCATCGACAGCCTGAGAAGACGGCTTTCAACTAATGATTTTTTTTTTTTCCTCTATATATCATGACAGCAAGTAGCTTAATTTCGAGCCGAGAAGGAGAAATAAGTAATAAATATCATCTAGGCAGTGAGGTTTTCTTGAAATACGTATGTCAGTAGGTTATTTCCAAAGCACAAATATATCTCCCATGGATTTTGTCATAAACGACAAAGAATTAAAACAGCTTCGCCGTTTATTCCTAATATTTAAATTAGCACACTCGGACATCAGAAACCAAATAAAATCAATTTCCATTACCTCTCAGTAAAGACTATCAGATGGTCCAAACATACGTATTAAGAGTCAACCGAGCTGAGTTTTTAAATTCCTACAAATATTCAGGCAAACGTGACACTTTTTGCACACTTAAATTGGGAGACCAATCAATAAACACAAAGACTGCTGTTAATGGCGGAAAATACCCACATTGGGAACAAAAATATCACATTTACTTATATGGGACCCAAGCCAAAATAACTCTAGAAGTTTATGAATCCAAAGAGGGAGGAGAAAGCGTCTTTTTGGGTTCAGGAGTTGCAGATCTCGAGCAACTCAAGGGAAAAACAGAGCAACCATTTTGGGTTGAGTTAACGCATGAAGGAAAAGAAATAGGCACAGTAATCCTAGCATGCCAACAGGTTGAACTTGAACCATCTCCGCAGCTATCGAACGAGCCGAAAGATCATATAATCTCTGTACCCAATCCAAATCCATATTTGAAGAAGTTGGCTGCTCTTCCTAAAACTCAGCGTAAACAACACGCTGCAAATGTTATAACAGAAACAACGATACCTACTCAGAAGAATATATTTCTAGCAATCAAAGGATTGAGAGAAAAGATCGCTGAATTTTGTTCGCACACAGCGCGACCATTTTTATCCCCGAGAGCGAAGGAGACCCCAAGACACAGCATTGAGACAGACATGGAGCTTGAGGAAACCAAAGGCGGCAAGATGAGAAATACAGAAGTTAAATCTGAAGAGGAAAAAACAATACCAATCGATTTGAAAAGCCCGAGTGCTAATCTTAACCTCGATGACCTGCCCGACGCCAGTCACTCGGGGCAAGTTCTGGTTCGACAAGATAATAACATCACCGATGTCGTTGATACGTGCTATCCTATCAAAAGGGATTCACTGAATGCTCGATTCAAAACTAAGAGAATTTTTTGATAGGTTTCCGTTTTTAACATTTGAATGCAAGAAAATTAAGCACAACAATAGAATTATAGAGTTGTGGCATGCAGCTTATCCTACACAATACAATTACATTTTGACTTTTTGCGAACTGATGCCAAGTTCCAATTCTCCAATTAGAAATAGTTTACCTAAATCCCGAATACATTCTTCATTCGATTTTTATAATTTCCTATGTGGAGCACTGTAGTACTGCAACTCTTACATCCAACTCTCGACACTGCAGCTGTTTTTTCATTTTCATTAATTTCTAGGGTTTGTCAAGGCGGCCAACCAATATACGAGTTATTAGTCGTAGAACTTCAATTTTATTTTTTCTGAAAGTGAATAATCTATCTTAAAAAGATTCAATAGTCATGATCAACGAGGATTCAGAACGCTCTGGTGTTGGAAGTTGTCTCCCGGACAAAATCAAGTGTATGTATTCGGATTTCAATCTAATTTCCCAAACGGCAACTCATTTCACGCTTGAAGCAAAATCAATCTCCAATAAAGAGCTCCATACCATTAGAGTCTTAAACATAACGACTCCAGAAGTCAAAAACGATTATTACAACACTGCAACCTTATTTATTCAAGAACTTTTGCGGCTCTGCTGTACCAACCCTCAGGCCGTTCTCACAAACACCTTCGAATTCAATGATGAGAAAATGGTTTACGCGACTATGCCTTTTGCGCCCTTGAATTACGAGCTTGGAGAGCTCACCAGCACAAGACTAAGTAAATTAGACATAGACATGGATAGACTTGTTAGGGATGTAATGTCTGATGTTGAATATCTTGTAAAGGACCTAAAACTGGGAAACTGTGCGAAACATCTCACGCCGGATCATATCTATCGGTTTAGGGACTCAGGCGCGTTTTTCCTTGGAGATTGGAGCTCAATGTTAAGTCTCGATACTTCGATGATGCAGGAATCGCTGCAGCTGGATGCGCTGCTGAACGTTGAAAAGGAAATTTTTGAATTAGGGCTAACTTTGGTGGAGGTAAATGGAACAAACAGGGCTGAAGCCGAAAAATTGTTGAAAACGGACAATCCTAAGTTTTATGAAATAAGTTTGAATGAACTGCTCGACGAGCAGCCGGAGCCTCAAAGAGAATTGATAAAGAAAATGCTAACGATAGATCCCAAGCAAAAACTTGACTTAAGCGAGCTTTCTCGATCTACAATATCGCAGGTGTCGCAGGTGGTCAAGCCTAACCAAAGTAAAGTCTTTCTTAATTTCAAGGTTGATAATGTAAATTAGGGTTACTTGCGTGGTGTTCATCGATAAACAATCAAATAAACATCTACAATCTGCAAACACAGGCAGAGTATCCGGCTTTCGATGGAGTTAACCTGAGCAAATTGGATGATGGAGGTATTAATACTGTCCTGTGTTCGGTATATAATTCTGCTAAATTAGATCATTATTGGAACCATGTAAGAGAGATTCCAGATAAAGGGCTATTAGTCTCACTGCATCATTCGCTGGAGAAGAGTGCGGAGTTCGAGATTTATGATGTGTCGACCAAAGACATTAAAAGAGTGTATTCATCTGACCAATACCAAGGAGGTTACTTTTTTTGCATAGACTAGTTGAGTTTTAATTTTCTGGCCGGTTGTGTTTTAGTTGTGGGATTAGGTGCGATTACGTACAGCGCAAGAAGGAACATAATGGCAGTTATTCCACTGTGCAAGAGTGTGGGTTACCATTTGTTCGAGTTTGGGAAAGACAAAAACTTTCAAATATCTTTATTGCGAAGAGCGAAATGGCAATCGAAGCACACAGGTAATGATCCTGCGTCTTGGAGGCTCTTATGATGGAAAGAGGTGATTTCCGATATGGATTTGAACCCTGAAGGATCGCTGATGGTCTCGTTAGATTGGGCAGGAATGTGTCTGTTTTCAAATGTTGAAGACGACCGGCTACTTAAAGACGTTGCTTTGGGAGTAGGAGGAGGTAATTATCACTCATCGATTGGAAAAGATAAAACTTTTCTTCCTTTAAAAAGACCGAACATCACGGTGCAAGTGGAGTCCTATCGGAGAACCAATAACGTTCATCAAATATCACTGGAATAAATTAAATATTTATGATGTTGAGAGAAAGAATTTCTTTTTCAAAGATTCTATCGAGCTCGATGTGGATGGCGGTAACTTTTGTTTGACCTCGTAGGGTAATTGAATCGGTTTATTATTGTGTAGAGACTGTTTGGATTGATGTTTGCAAGGAAAACCAGAGTCTGCTTGCAGCGGCTGGAACTGATAGAAATATTAAGATTTTTGATAAGAGGGAAAGGAGAGTTGTGAAAGTCTTTGAAGACAAACTGCATTCAAGTAAATCTGATCTTAATAGCAACGGCAACCTCGATAACATCATTAAATACATTCAGGCTGGATAAATTGTGTGTGTTGGAGTCCTTCAGGAGATCAATTAGCAAATGCTTCATCAGATAAGACAGTCAAAGTGCTTGATTTCAAGTCTGGGAAAGTTGTCTACTCGGGAACCACAGCTGATTTGAGTAATTAATTCGATAAAACTAATTACTGATCAAATTTTCTTTTATAGAAGGAGCTATGTCTGTTTGTTTCGTTTGATCTAATGATGCTAACGCGCTGTAAGTAATTTTTTGTATCAGACCTCGTGGCAGATATCAATTTCTCATTGATTACATATATCAAAAAAACACCGATATTCGACATTCACTGAGAAACAATCTTTCTCTGATAAGCATCACAATTACCTAAAACATCGTTATTACTTTGACTCAGTATTGTCGATTGTAATACCTTGGAATATTCCATCCGAGCCGAATTCCTCTATATGCTAAAAGTTATTAATTAACTCCTTTATTATTTGTCACTGTTCAGTTGACTCTGAAAAAAAAATTTAAAAAATTAGCTCCTTTAACTAATTAACCGAACAGGATATGTTAGCTATTTCCTTAGAAAAAATGCAAAATTCATTTAATCCGCATTTTAATCTGTCCACCTCGAGAGAATCCCGCTGTAACCATCGATAATTCCCATTATCTTCCATTGTTAAAGTCCTTCCTCACAGTTTTCTGAACTTACTTCTTCTCGAAATATAAAATTAAAATTTTCTCTAGCGCATACTTTTTCATCAGAACGTATCCACTCAATTATAATCCCAATAAATTTACGATGATTCCTGACTCTTCCTCCCAAACTTACTTGATCCCTCCCCGGCTCAAAGCCAAATACTCTAATTTCAAATTAGTCTCTGAAGACACTTACTACAAATGCTTTGAAGCTACAGCCACTCGCAGCAATCAAAAATGCATGATACGGACTCTTGACACAGATTCCAAGTTCTTCCACCAGGACCCAAGCCGCGCAGCCACTCTCTTCGTCCGAGAGCTTCTTTACCTCAGTGCGAAGTTCGGAGGCAAAAATCTCATCTCGATAGAGGAATTAGAAATAGATAAAGAAAAAATTGCAATTGCCATGCAACCCAATCACCCGGTCATCGCATTGAAAAAGAAAACAGCATTACAACCTACGATAAATTGGAGAGAGCTATTGAACAGCATGATATCAGAGATAAACTTTCGTGAGAACATGAAAGTCGATAAAATAGCCCTAAACAGCCAGAACATCATCCGCTTTGAGAAATCGCAGGACTTTTTTATGAAGGACTGGGCGCTTCATGTCCAAAACAGCGAGAGCTCTCCTTCACAGACTGACCGCCACTCTGAAGAAGACGCTTCAAAGGACATTCAGCAATTAGGACTGCTGATGTTAACGTTGAAAGCAGATGATCCAACAGAAATTCAAGATTTGATCGGAAAGCATGGTTTTACCATCTCTGCGACCACGGCGGACAGCATTGAGATGCTAATTGAAAAAACTGAAGATGATTTTGATCTGAAAGAGCTTATGATGAAAATGATTACGAGTTCTCCGAGTAAAAAGGTTATGTTCGAGGATATTCGAAAAGAAATCGAGGTTTTAAAGACGAACCCGAGTTCTCACAACTTTCCTTATAGAATATGTCTTCTCGAACCTAAATATCCTGAAGAAAGTAAAAAACATCATCGTAATGGTGAAATAATTGGCTAATTCTCTTGTGTTAAAGGAAAGGCGATATGGTGCTCGTATAAATCGAATTGGATAAGTGTCTACGATCTAAATACGTTGACTTACAGTGATCCGTTTCAAGGAGTGCAAATGAGTGAAGAGGGTAAATTGTCTATCATTAAGTAATAAAATTAATGATTACAAGACCAAAGAAACACCTTCGTCGAGCATCTGTATGGGACTGACCTCATATTGTCGTTGCATCACCATGAACATCAAAATAAAGCAAAATTTGAAATTTATGATGTAAAGAACCAGAAGATGGTGTATCACGCAACTGAAATCTCTGGCAGTAATTCGACAAACATCTCCAAGCATGTTTTTAACATATTTTCCATATGAAGGGACGGGTGCGGGTGATTTTGCAGTCAATGAGAACAGAAAATTTCTTGCTTTGCTGACCATTGAAGGGAAAACCGCCTATCATCTTTTCGATTACGAAAATTTGAGAATGTTGAAGGCGGCACGTTGGAAAGAAGAGCAGCAAGGTAATAGGGTGGATTGAAGATACCTAATTTTACTTAGAATTTGTGGAGAGTTTTGATTTCGACAAAACGGGCTCAAGAATTGCTACGGTCAATTATAATTCGGTGTTTCTGCTTTCTGAAGTCGATTCAGATAAGACACTTTTTCATACAACGCTTGGAAGCGAAAATTGTAAAACCTGTCATGATTTGTTGATAAATCAGAACGATTGTAGGGTGGTATAACCGATGTCGTTGGTCTCCCATCGCCTCGAGTCCCGTGGTAGCTTTGAAATACGATAGGACAAAATTAAACATGATGGATGTAATTAAACAAACGCAAATACTTAAAGAATCGAAAACAATGGATAACGAAGGTGAGGCGTGATTGTGATGTATAAATATCATAAATATTATTTTAGACTGCTATTGGATTGACTGGCGGTGCGATGGGAACCTGATCGCATGCGTTGGAGATGATAGAGACATCAAACTGTATGATTGCCGAGCAGGAACAGTGATTCAGGCATTTGATAATCTTCACACAAGTAAATGATATTAATGAATGGAGATACTTGAAAACATTCCTTTCAAAAAGATCTCATCAATACAGTGAGATGGAGTAGAGACGGAAGGCTCCTTATCACGGCATCGAATGATTATTCGATCAACGTTTTAGAATTTACGACGAAAGCGACTATTTATAACGCTCAGACACCGGATGAACGTAATTTTCTGCAGATATTCAACGAAATTCATGACCTTTTTATTCGATTATAGAGATAGCAAACTCCGGGTGCTTTTTTGAATCGTATTAATTGCATTTTATTATTATTGTAAGTAAAAAAGATTAGCGTAAATGTACATTGCAAATGACTATGAGTAACAGCTGCAATGGCCTTATTGAGAAATAGTTGTTTAAGTAATATTTGTTTCATAGAATGAATAAAGCAATTTATTAAACATCAAATGAGAACATTAACAATTGCTTTTTGAGGAGAGTTCTAGGCATTTGCACGAAAATCCATGGAAATATGAATATCTCTTGCAAATGAAATCAGAAGAAACTCGATTCTTGTTCCAGACGGTCAAGTTCAGGGAAAAAACAATGAAAATTCAATGCACAGATCGATATAATATTGGGTGGGTTTTATTGATTATGTAGGATACTAACTATAACAGAGAGCAGACACCTTGTGGAATACCAACGGACTTCAAAATTTCTCAAAAAATTTCTTATCGGAAATTTCATTTTAAGAAACTTGTAAATTTCCGTGAAGCAGATTTTTCGATTTGTTTGTCCTTAGCATTTCTGTCTATCCTTGAGTTCCAAAGTTCTTTATTCATTCCAGAAGTTTCCAGAATCCAAAAGAAGCTCAAACCAAAGGCGGGACCTAGTGCAAAATAAAAATTAGCAATTCTCCGGAGTTTTTTCAATAGTAAATTTTACCATCATCGCTTGTTGTTCCCGTGTATAGCACTTTTTCTATCCTAACATCGAGCAATTTGGCTGTACGATCATCAGACGTAGTTCCTAGCAGCTGACCTTTGGAATCCCATCTCACCGAGTAAATTGAACCTAATTGATAATTCCAGGCATCAATGAGGCTGCATAATCTTACTTGCTTAGATTTCTTCAAGGCTTTTCACAACCTTGTTTACTCGGTAATCGTAAATGTTTATATATCCGCCTTGGCCAACAATAGCCGCAAGATTGGTGTCACTCGGTGAAACATCAATGCTGCATATGTCTACTCAAAAAAAGTTTAGTGGGAGGAGCATAAAGAAATGCTTTGCAAAAAATCACGTGAAAGGAACAATTAGATCGGATAATGATAGAGAGATGAGCATGATGATTCTCACCTTTTGTATAGTTGCCAATCCCAAAGGGTTCTTTGAGCATAAATTTCTGTTTCTCCACATCCAGCAACTGCAATGTGTCAAGATCGTAAGTAAAATATAGCGTGGGAATCCCTTCAAGTGTACTCCACCTGCAAACGCATTCACAATCTATCATCCAACATAAATATATATCACTATTTGTAGCTGCTAATCCGAAACAGCATTACTTTTTGATGCTTTTGGTTTCCAGTAAAAAGAGTTCTTTATCACTGTCAACATCAGAGATCAATAGTACCCCGGACTGGTCCATAGTCGCGATGTTTTTGCCTTCTGGATTAAAGTCGAAACTGCACAAAGCTCATCTATCATGTGTAAGTGTGCAACCTCAGAGCTTGAATCATGAAACAATTACAATTATATCTTAGAGACCATGTTGTTTTGCGGAGGAGTTTAACCTCTTGATATCGGTTACTATCACAGTTGATTCTAAACAAGTGATAAGATATCGACTCATTTAGCGGAAGCAAAGCCAGCAAGTTCCTCTTATGAGATCTCAGGGGATGAACAACCTATCAAGTCAATTGTGAGAAAACAGTAGTTGATTGTTAATTGGATCGAATTATGAGGAAGAAGAACTCTTGAACGCTGAATGAGAAAAATGAGCAGGTTACCTCCAAAGATCTTCTCGAAGCTATAAATTCGCTTTGGGATTTGACTTGAAACATCAAAAATTGAAAATGTCGCCCCTGAATCGCAGTCAACTGCGATTGAAATCAGACACTCAGTTTCTCGGTGCTGCAGATTAATGAGGACGAATACTCGAGATTCTTTGGCCCTAGATATAACTTTGTGTATGGTGACTCCTACCCTTCTTCTATTGATCGGAAATCTAGCTGTGGATACAACTATTACCCTCCTATAGGATGGCATTCGTTTGCTCTCAAAGTAAATCACTATGAGAGTGACCTTGGCTGGTTGAAGAATGACAAATGGGCAACAGCTTTTCACTGTGTTAGATCTCCAGGTAAAATTCACTCAGATGGAAAAACGACAGTAAGGAAAATACTGCTAGAGGGACTTAAACCCGGACCTCGCCAGGCAAACCAAGATGATGATGCAGTAGAAGGAGGCAAGGTCGGAGCAGGAGTCTATTTCAGTCCCAAAATAACTTCTTGTGATGGATTTGCTAGGGGATTCACTTATGAAGGAAAACAGTATAAACTGGGTTTTCTCTGTAGGATCAACCCAAAGGAAATCACAATTCCTAAAAGTGAGCTCGATTATTGGGTTGTTCCTAACACACGTGATATCAGACCTTATAAAATCATTGTAAAGGAGTTTTAATAAGTGATTCAAGGTCTGTTTTTGATGGTGATGATAATCACTGTACAGAGAAGATGTATGAGAAAAATGTAATATAAGATGAATATATACCTATCCTGGTCATTAGACTAAATTGATTCTGTCACTTGTTCATTCAAGAAAATTCGAAAAATCTCCCTGAAACAGACCTGATGTAATCACCAAATTAATGCTAATGGTTTTAAATAACGACGAGCTAAACTAGTGAAATTGTTTTCCATTGAATGAATGAATTGGTGATTTTGCACCACAGCAAAGCTGAAAATGAACTGTTATCTTTTCTCGCAATGGTGTTTTTTTATTTTTTCGCTTCCTATAAGCGCTGTCACATTTCGCTTTAGGGATGAAGGCAAGATCCTTAGGATAAGTATTCTCTTGTTCAAAATGAGACGGTTACATTCATCTTAAACAAGGATGCTTGAACTATGTTTACCTTACTCTCGTTCTCTTTCCCGCCAAAAAAATCATTAAATCAAGGACATTTCGAATTTACGTTGATAAATTCGAATTATTCCTCTTCTCCAATTTCCAAATTTCTTTAAGACTTTCGAATATATCGATAAATTATTCAAACGCATGCACGATATAAAATGAATCTAGATTCTATCGAAAGCAGCCTCTCTCCCTTCCAAAACGACAGAAAGCGCTCGAACTTCATTCGCAGGAACAGACACTGCAATTTACATTCTCAGGACTCTTTCCATAAATCCAGATTCACCCATGATCATATGATTCCCGCTGCCAACACCGCAATCAACTTCGAGTTCTACGAGAAAACCTTCCTTAACTTTCTCGACGATTGGACCAGAGCTCAACGGACTCAAACTATAGAGATAAAGCTCTATAACTACAGAAATATCAAGAAAATGTGCGGGTTTCTAGCTAAAATAAAGAGAAACAAACGCCAATTGACCTTACACGCACAAGACATTTTTACAAAAACAACTGGATTTGAAATACGTAAGATTTGCAAAAGTCTTTCACGGGGAAAAGGCGTTGCTGTTGAGCACATTGAAATTTTCGAATGTCAGAAAGATTTGTTGACAGTCATTATGAAATACCTCCGAAAAGATAAAATCAGTGAGCTTTTGATCGGAGGAAATATGATCGAGAACACCGAGGCTGTCCAGCTGCTACACTGGGCGAAATGGAGCTCATTACAGAGGCTTGAATTAACTCGCAATAATATCGGGGCCGATGCTATAGAAAACATTGTATCTAAACCCTATTGGCCGAACCTAGAGGCTTTGAGTCTCCGTGAAAATGAAATTGGGGACCATGGCGCTAGGAAACTTGCAGAAAACAACCATTGGATAGATTTACGGAGATTGGATCTATCGGAAAACTCTATTGAACTGAATGGCTCGATAAGACTAGCGGGAAATTCAGCCTGGGTGAATCTACAGCAGTTGAACCTGTCGAATAACAACTTAGGCAGTATTGCAGTGGGGAGATTGGCTATTAATGATACTTGGAAGAAGCTTAAAGTACTGGAGCTATATAATTGTAAGATAGGTCCGCAGGGCGCGAGGTGGTTGTCTGGAAATACAAGTTGGAAAATGCTGGAGGTGCTGGATGTGTCGCAGAACCAAATAAAGGCTAAAGGAGTGGGGTGGCTTGCTTCGAACCAGAGCTGGAAGAAACTCAGGGTGCTTAATTTGTCGAGTAATAGAATCAGATCTGAAGGAGTGAGGAGACTGGCAGCAAATCAGTCTTGGAGTTTGCTGGAGGAGCTTGATTTATCTCATAATAGGATTAACTATGCTGGTGCTGAGTGGCTTAGCATGAATACGAGTTGGTTAAAATTAAAGGAATTGCATTTAGAGTTGAATCATATAGGAGAGCCAGGAAAAGAAGCCCTGGAGAGCATGAAGGTTTTGAGACCACATCTGAGGATAATGTACAGAGTCAAACTTAATATTGATTTTTGTATGCCTTACTAGTACTATTTTTCTCAGAAATTTGTATAGTTCTACTTTAGGTATTACTTTGGATTGTTGATAAGTAATATACGTTCCGAAATTAAGTCGTACTTTGAAGAATTGAAATTATCGTTGTGAATTGTATAGTTAAGATATATGATCGTTTTTTGTGAATAACTAAAATGCTTCCACATTTGCGGCATAAATAACTCTGCCCCCCCCCCCCAAGTAAAAGAGAAATCAGATTTGTTTTTCATTGACTTCGCACAATACTAAGCAAAAACAACTGAATGATTGATAATATTTTCTGGATCCGCGAAAAGTAAAAGTTTTACCGCTATTATTATTCTGTTATAGCTCATAATTAGAGCTTCCTTATAGTGCATATCAGAAGCATCAATTAGGGATTGCAACCAAAATTTAAACCAATTCTCAGATAAAGCAGACCGAGAAGGCGGGATCTAATGTGTAGGTTATTTAAAATTTAAGAATGGGATTTGCTCTTACTTCCATCAATGGTATTTTGCTTGAGTAGAATTTTTTCCGTACTCAACTCTATCAGTTTTACTGATCCATCAGCCGAAGTTGCTGCGATCACTTCTCCATCAGGGCTCCATCTAACACAACGAATAGCATCTATTCATCGAATAAAATGGTCAGGAATGTTAAACTTCATAGCAGATTTACTTGAGTCCTTTATCGTTTTCACAATTTGTCCTTCACGACGATCAAATATCTTCGTATGGTTTCCTGTCCCACCACTGAGTGCAAGCAGGTTACTATTACTTGGACAGACATCAATCCACCACACACCTTACAAATCAATCGTTCAGAGGACTCAGAAATTATATTGTTGGGCAAATACATTTCTCTGGTTGGATCTGAAGCGACTGATTGAGTACAAACGTTTGCTTTATTGCGTCGTACATGTTAAGGCAGTGCATATCATTTTTCAAATAAATAATTGGGTCTGACTTCACTAAGCTCCACCGGCAGCGGGAAAAATAATCTTGAAAAGGAAAATGATCCAAACAATTTAAGAAATGGCCTGTGCGCGGAAGCTATTACCTTTCTGTCCCGCTGCCTTAAGATGCGTCTTGTAGATATTCGTATCAACAGACGAGATGAGAAGGACGCCTTCACGATCTATACTCGCCATAAGTTTTCCTTCTGGATCAAAATCAAGGCTGGTCACCGCGTCGATTAGGTTAAATAGCATAATAGTAAATTCTGTTCATCATTCGGAAATACCTTTGAATTGAGAGTACCATTTTGCTCTTCGGATAAGAGAAATTTGCTGGCTAGAGTCCTTGCTGCTAATTGATTCCACCTCGAATAGGTGGTAGGTTATAGATTTTTGCAAGGAGAGAAGAGCGAGGAGGTTTCTGTTTGGGCAATAGGCAATATCCCCACAGCCAGCATCTAAAATCGGTTAGATATCATGAAAAAATAAGAATTTTAGTGGGTTTTTTGTTAATCTCGTGGATAGATTAGAAGAAAAAGCGTTTAGAGAGAGCGAGCACATTACCTCCTCCTCTGACTTCTTCAAACGAGAAGAATTTAACTGCTTTCCGCTTTAGGACATCGAAAACCTCAAAATTGGTGGCCTTGCCGCTCAGCGCAACGTTGCTGGAAATTAGAATGCTCGAGTAAGGAATCTCCTTTAGAAGAGTCCATCCTATCTACACTTTAGCAAAACGTCATGTCATTACGAAACACCTCCTTTTTGTGTTCTGAGTTGAGCCCCAGTAAATGCAGCACATTGTTGGCTTGCTTCTAGATCATATAAGGCAACTTTGTTACTGAATGCTGAAGTATAAGCCAGAAGACTCATCGATAATGAGTTTGTCATAATTTCTCTTGAAAGCAATAATTTTAAAGTGGCTCAATTATTCTTGAACAGAATTCATATCTTTTAATCATTCATTCACTCACTCATCATCTTATTTTCAATATGCATTCATGAGATAGATTCCTTAGATAACACTCACTCTGGATTTTATCCAATATTGTCTTCAATAGCGAATCAATTATCATTTATGCTCTACAAAGCAGCATGATCCAAGAAAATGTAGATTGGAGTTTAGAAGATAAAATGCGTAAGAAGGTAAATTACCGGAGCTTTTCGAAATAAGTCTGTCCGTTTTAAAGTCTATAGTATATGCTATGCTATTCCTAACTACAATACCAATCGTTTGGCCATCGGGACTCCATTGCACGCAATCTACGAATTTCCCGGCTATATTGACAAACAAACAAAATTCTGCTGATGGGAATGTGAAATGTGAATTTATTACAGCCCTGCTTCTTTTTTAATTCTTGCGGGGTCTTCATAAAGCTTCACATTCCTGAAAGCTCGGCGATCATAGATCAACACCGACCCAGTGTTGTTTCCTACTGCGATCAAATTGCTGTTATTTTTGCAAGTATCAAAATGGCATATCAATTCCCCTTTAAATTGTCGTTGCTTTGAAACGTTAATTAAAATTTGCTACTTCCTATAGCATCGCGAGGGAACGTTAAATCTTTAGCTGCAAACTTCACGCTGAGTTGGGCTTTTTCGTAATCTAGAATAATTAACTCATTGTCGCAGCTCATAAACAGAGTAGGATCTCCTTCTAACGGGCTAAACTTGCAATGTGGACAGTATCCTTTGAAGGAATGATGTGATGAGTTGTCGTTTGAGTACTTACTTTTGTTAGGAATTTTTAAGTGATGGAGATAGTTGTTAGTGTCAATTTCAGGAAGTAAACACGTGCCTTTTGCATCGACGGAAACAAAATACCTCCCTTCACAGTCAATGTCAAAACTTGAGAGTGGATCTATTTATATGAAATATAGTTAGCAGTTTGCTTGAGATGCGAGTGTCGTTGGGGGTTTACAGTCGAGATAAGGGAGTCCTCTTGTCTCTCGCATCAGCCGAAAGTGTGGGGTATTTGATCCCATTGCGAAGAGCTGATAATGAGTATTTCGTAATCCCGTAGCCATCGCAAAGAAACTCCTCTTTACATTGTAGACAAAGTTTTCATGTCGACCGATATTATTAGGTTTGACACTCTGAAGAGCGTTACAATTGGTCAAATAGGAAAGAGTAAATTACCAGGCCAACACCTGGATCATGCTCATAGCTGAAAATAGTGCGAATTTTATTTTTGTCTGATAATATATATTTTCCCAATAATGCTGGAAAGGCTAGGAAAGCGATCAAATACCTCCTTTGAATTCTTCAGAAGCGAAAACTTGATTTGGAAGTTTTTGAGAAATCTCAAAGCAATCTAGTTTTGCTGCGCGAAAGCCGTCAAAGGCTGCAGATAATAACAGTTTTGTTTCAGGAATGGCTTTCAAGATGTTGTGTGCTTCAAAAAAGTTTATTTGGGTTAGAATGCTTTATTATATGAGTTACGATGTCTGTATGTTATTATTTTCGCCCTATAAAAACTTGCATGCTCCTCTCAAATTCGCAATCTTGATGAGATTTGATTCCCAAAAAGTCCAGGCTATCATTTTCTGATTCAGAAATTCCCCATTTTATTTTATTTTAATCTAATTTGATTAATTCAGACGACCCCTTGATTTAGACAATCGAGTGATTTAAATTCGATATATTGTTTTGAGAATCGAATCTTGAGCAAGGCTAGAACAGATCTGATTTAAAAAATTAAAGTTTGATTTTCTCATATATCTTTTCAATTCAGTACAGACAAATATTTCTACTTTTTAGCGCAATTAATGGAGTTATTGATGACTATTTTCAAATCATAAAGGCTTATACTATCATATCAATTTTAGAAGACACCAAATTCAGAGAATCTCAAGTTCTTCTTATATGAAACACGCGGCGTTCACTGTGTTAAAAAGATTAGTCAGATATGACGACATCGAATGAGAAAATCACCATTTCGTTTTGGTTCGCTAGTCGCAGTTCCAGAAAATATGACTTTTTCTTGAGCAAAGTCAACGACTTTTGCAGAGTTATTCGAGCAGCCAATTACAAACAATCTTCCATCATTGTTCCATCTTATCGAGAAAATTCCTTCTGTTTCAGCCACTATCATTCAAATAATTTTCATTGAGTAATCGGTACAGTTATTATTTTACTAACTGGATGCTCCTTGCTAAAAGACTTAACCCAATCTCCTTTCCTCCGATCGTAGACTTCAAAACCAGCTGCTTTGCTCGCCATGACAATTAAATCCCCATTTGTAGAGCAAATATCAACAGAAAAAATATCTATGAAAAAATGAGAGGGTCATTGTATAATCACTTACATATTCCTTTTTTCTCCTCCTCGAGAATAAAACTTGTTTTTTCCATATCAAAAAAGTTGAATTTGCTGTAGCCATATTTAGCTAATACAACGTTGTCACCACAAATAGGACTCCATCGACAACAATTGGCAAAATCTGGTATATTGATCAAGATTCAAATAAATAGAAGGGGAGAACTCTAGTTACCTCCTGATCCCCCAAGAAAGCTGCTGTAGACATGGCTGTTATTGTCAACTTCAGAAATCACAAACATTCCATTCCAATCAAGAGCTGCCAGGTATTTTCCTGATGGATCGAAATCCAAAGTGACGACCGTATCTATTAAAAGAGGCAGCTTAGACTTGTTGTTTTGGTGATGAAGGAAAAAAATCATTTTGTAAATGTGTATTGCTCGGCAAATAAGACTCACTTCTATATTGAGGCAATGAAATACTCCTTCGAGAAAAATTAATATTTTCATTTTCAATCTCAAACAGATGGTAAGCAACCTTCCTGCCAATTGGGATCGTCGCAATGAGATTTCGCTTTGGAGAATATGCTATGTCTCCATGTCCCACTTCTTTTTAAGGGAATAACAGTTGTCAAAGCCCATATGAGATGAATATATTAGAGAATATGAGTTAAAGAAGGCGAGGGCTACGAAGTTTTGGAAGAGAAAAATTTGTTACCACCTAGAAATTCTTCAGAACTGAAAATTCTCTTCGGAATCTTTTGAGAAAACTCAAAACACTCCAGCTTTGCTTTGTCAAAGCAATTAAAACACGCTGAAAATAGCAGATTTGTTCCCGGAATTGGTCTCAATAAGCTACGTTCTATCAGATTTAATGATATATATCAGAATATTGAATTCTCCGTTTACCTGGTCGCTCTTTTACGAACGTTGGACCATAAAAAGTTGAATACTCCTCTCCGGTTTGAAAATCCATGATCTTGATGAGATTTGACTCACGATAGGTCCAAGCAATTAGTGTCCGATTCAAAGATTCCATGACTTATGTTGTAGATTTATTTAATTCGAAAAACTGATATGAAAGCAAAATAATTTTGTATATTTGAGATCTTTGGTAGTAATTCTGGTCAGAAAGAATCAAATCTGAAAACTGTTTGCTGACTGAGGTATCAGGTATTGCATATTCTAATGAAAAGATTTCATAAATGAAATATTTGCTGGGTCGGAGATGTATTTAGGGAATACATCCATCAATCATCTCATTAGGACTGGCTCGATTAAGAATGAGAAGGACAGTATCAAAAGTTTTCAGTATAAATTTACATATGGTTCTTATCGTTCATCTGTGTATTTGGGCAATCTTTTCAAGCTCTGGCTTATATCAAAACATAGCGAGGTACTTCGCCATAACCAAATGATAAATTTTTTTCACAGCATCACCGGAATTATTCGACTTAAGAAAATTCTTTTTGTTAGTTCGCTTTTTTCGTCATGTTGAAACTTTGTAAGATTTCCATTTTAAATGGAAGAAAAATCACAAGAAGTGGCTCTCACATTTGATATTTTACTCGCGAAGAAGAAGAAAAAATCATTTTTGTAACTTTAAATAACTTTAAATAATATCAACCAATATAAGTTTCTTTCAATGAACAGAAAGAACCAAATTTCATGAGAGAAAAATAGAGCTGCACTATAGAAGCGAACCTAAAATCGTCTCAATTTTAGCTCTTTCATAACTTGAGTTTCCTCGTTCGTTCGATCATTTGTAGGAAATTGACTGTCGATCTTTCTGGCGTTTGATACCTGAAATACAGAATTTGAAATTCAAGCCGCACACCACAGAGCAGAAGGCAAATAGAAAATAATGGTTGAAAGGAAATCCCATTCCACTATTAACCGACCATTGGATCAATGATCCTCCCAAGAATGGACCTAACATTTGGAACAGCGAATTACCTAAAGTCAAAGCCCCATTCATTTCTCCTCTTTGTTTCGTTTGAACCGAGTCGTTCAAAATTCGTTGTAATGCTGACAGGGTCAAACTGATCATAAATAGACCCATCAAGCACACTGCTCCCAAATAAAATTTCATAAGAACAGCGTTTTCAAGACCAAAGAGCTCGTGAGTCAATGGCATGAGAATGAAGATCGGAATAGTGGCTAAGCTAGAGCCGATAAGTATGGTAGAGTCGCCGAAAGATCTCTCCAAAATAGGATAGATAGTAATCTGCAAGAAAAACTGAGGAATTCCGAGTAATCCCATCATGCTGCCGATCTGATTCGCATCCATTTGTAATCCTCCTTTGGCATATGGAACACAAAGCCACAAAGGCAGTGTTTCCGTGAAAATCGATTCGAAAAACATGTTGGTTGAGAAGGCGATAATACCTCTTAGAATATTAGGGTTTTGATAGAATCTTTCATAACAAGGCTGATCACCTTGATCAGGCTCCGTTGTTTCAGCTTTAAATCCACTGTATTTCCTCAGCATTTCTCCACCTTGTGTTTCGGTTTCGATGAACTCGATGCTTTTCTCTAGAACTTTCATTTCTACGCTTTTTATAGCCGGATTTTTAGAGTCTGTCCCTAGCAATCTTTCCTCCAAATCTCCTGTGCGAGGTTTACTGGTGGGAGAAGCTGTATTTGTTTCATTATGATGGAAGAGAGTTTCCACCAAGATAAATTTAATTGCGAGCACATTTATTAAGAAAACAACGACCAAGATGATCGAAATCATCAGATAAGGGCTTTTTGGGAAAAAATTCACGAAATGACCGCCAATAAATAGTCCAAATGGCGTTCCAATCATCCAGAGAGAACCAGCTATGCTAATCGAGGTTGCTTTAAGCTCTGGAGGAACTACTTCAGTCATCATCACTCTTCCAACGACCAGTAAACCTGCAATCGAAGCGCCAAATAAGAGTCGATAGATCACACCAGTGAGAAAACTGGATGAGTGGTTGAACATAACAGAGAGTATCGTAACCAAGCAAAAAGCCACGAGCAGGGTGGGAATTCTTCCCTTCTTATCAGCGAGTTTTCCCCAGTGCACGCATGAAACTCCACGTCCTAAGAAGATGCACCCACCCAAAAGTCCGCCATAAAACCCTACGTCTGCATTGTCGGTGGCGAGGCCATAATCCTTAATTATTTGGTAGAGATAAGGAAAAGCGTACGTGGCAAACACAGAGTTTGAGAAAAGAACGAGCCCTACGGCAGCAGCCCTTTGGATGTGAGTTTGGTTCTTTTGAGCGAACGCTAGCATCAATGGATGTGTTTGGCCTACCTTGATATGAGATAAAGAACCAATTATATTTATTTAAATCTTAATAAGGAATAATTGATGAGTAATTCTTTAAGCTGGATAATACTGCTTTTAACTTAGTTCGCATTGTTTCTCGTTTTTTCTATGATTTTGATATGCCAAGATGAGATATATTTGGAAAATCTCACTCTGCAATTCAAAAAGGAATGAGTTTCATCGCTCTGAATGTTCAGAACACTGATGATATTCAATAGATATATTAAGAAAAAAATTCGATTGTTTGGTTATCAGTCATATCCAGTCATGTTTGTGAATGAATCACCATTGAAAAACGGTTGCTTGCCACTTTTTCATGAGATTGGACCATATATAAGCCATTTGCCAGATAAAGTCGAGATGATATACGCCAAAACTCAATCATTATTTCATTGGAAATAAGAAAACAAACACCTGATTTTCCTCATACTTTGAAATGATAAGGTATAAGGCTAATTTATATAGACTACTAGTTGTATATGCCATATTCTCATCATTCAAAGAATTTTTATTAATCCATCTAGATGATTACTATAACGTTTCAAAAACATAGTTTTTGTCCAGCTCACCCAAGTGATAAATTTGCCTTCTTATCACTAATCGGACACGGCATAGACTTCGATTTCTTTTGGAACGAAATGAGTCCCTTTCGTGAAAGTTTGGCCTGTTGAAAGCTGCTTATAAGTTATACCAGTGGCTGTATAGCACGCGCTTTTACCCAATGGCTTATGACCGATTGTGATGTCACCGTGAGATCCAAAGCAAGGGCCCCAAGATGTGGTTGAATAGATGGCGTGTTGGGAATCCATAATAGGAAGTTTCTCTTTCAGATCTAATGAGAAAATGAAACTTTATCATCGTAGAAGTAAGGCCCGCTAACTAGAGTCCAATTTAATGACGTATAACCTCCAAACTTTTCGCCAGTTTCGCTCTGACTTTATTTATTTTATTGACGGTGCTCTGATTCAAACGGCTTTTTTCTCTTTGAGAGGAGAGGAGACAAATATTGTTTGAGAGTTAAATCTTACTTTTCTATTTAATATCAACAGTTTTCAATTTTTCGGTTGATGTTGCCATTAGTATTGGAAATCTGGCTGAAAAACCATTCAATGAATCAAAACTAATATCTAAGAGAGTGATGAAGTTTCGCAAAGTTGGATGTGAATTAATTAATTTTAAAATTGTAATTGGAAAAGAGAGTTCGATTTCGGATCCAATTGAATGTGAAATCTAAGGAAAATATCCGAAAGTTCATGTTCTCTGAAGCTGATGAAAATGTTAGTCGGAATTGTTCTCATTGAGACTAGAAGATTTTCAGTTTTTTTAGGGTTATAGTTAGAAATTGGGGGTCTGACTTGCAACACCCGCTTAATTTTCTTTTCTTTCAGGTTGGAACGGGAGAAATAAAAAAAATTGCCTGACATTTTGCAAAAAATCTTAAGGAGCTGTCTATTCACATATTTTCTGGCTATAATGTATACTCATACTTTGAATTCTTTAGTCCGCTTCAAGTAATTACAGTAACTCTTTTTTAAATATTTTGGTGTTCTCTTTATAGTGCGATCATGTTTTTTATTAGTTGAATATGTAATCTTCTCACTATTTTAAGGATTTTTATTAATCTTTTTAGTTCCTCACGATAATATAAAGAATATGGGTAATATGCAGCTCAAACGAATGAGATCCTTATCTTACCTGTTTTCTTACTTATCAGAAACAGCATAGACTTCAATTTCTTTTGGCATGAAAAAATAGTCTTTAGTGAGTGTTTGGCCTGTTGAGAGTTGCTTATAAGTCCCACCAGTGGTAGTATAGCATGAATTTTGAGTTAATGCATTATTACCGATCGTGATGTCACAGCTGTATCCAAAGCAAGGACCCCAGCATGTGCCTGAATAGATAGCGTGTTGAGGATTCATGATAGGAAGCTTCTCTTTTTGATCTAATGAGAAGATGAAACTTTTTTCATCAGAGAAGTAGGGTCCGCCATTTAACGTCCAATTTAATGACGTATAACCTCCAAACTTTTCGCCTGTTTCGCTCTGAATGAGAGTCACTGTTGGACCTTTTCCATCACATTTCTTATGGAAAATGGCTGAATCGAACCCATCCGCAGTGGCTCGATAGAGCAACTCATACCTTTTTGGATTTCTTCCAGATTCAGAGATCCATTTAGAAAGCATTTTCGTTTCCGTGGCTTGCTTTATAATCATGGAGTCAATGTTTGTGTTTATGGATAGCTTGTAGATGCTATTATTAATTTCGACATTGAGATCAGAGAGTACTTTTTGAATCGATGAATTCCACTGAGCAAGTACCTCTTCGAGTTTGATGGGATTACTGGCCGTAGTCGTCGGCTTCTCTTCCACCATTTTAGACAAAGAGTTGCATAACTCTCTCAGACCTTCTTCCATTTTCTGAGTCAGCTCTCCTTTCTCCATCCCAAAGAAACCTTCATTCTCTTCGATGTTTCCACTCAGCAGTGACAAGAACTTCTCCAGATCCTTCGTGTCCTCGAAACGATTGATTTGATTGACGAGAGATTCGAGAGTATCAACATTCTTACTTCCTTGCTTACAAAAGTTGATTTTTTCAGCAAAGAGCTCGAAATTCACATCGAGCAAGACTAGTTGATCATCCAAGTTTTTGAGGAGCTCAACACGCTTCTTCTCGATGTTATCATTGCAAGCTTGCTTCAATTGATCAAAGGCCTGGTTCATTTTCACCTTTTCTCCTTCAATATGTGAAGCTAGAGCAGTTTTGATCTCTTGTTCTCTAGAGAGGAAGTCTTCGATGCCATCGGGGACCGTTCCGAATTTGGCTGACATATCTTCTGTTTGTGATTGAGACTTGAGATAGCGAGTGAGAAAATCTTCAATATTCATGACGTTCTTCCTGCCGATCTTGTCAAGAGTGAGAACACACTCAACACAGTAGAGGCTGGCTCCGTTGTAGTCTTGAGAAATCTTTCGGATATATTCATCAGGATGGGCTCGGCAAGAAAATGGCTTGATTGCGTTTGCTTTCTCCATGTTCGGGACGTTTTAAGTCAAATTAATTTATTTTTTGCTGATACAAATCACAGAAAAATACCTTTTATTAATACACGATAGTTACCGATCAGAATTGCTAATTATCTCATTTTTGTTGTAACTGGAATATCAGAAATGCTTGGTTTTTATCGGAAACTATTGGGTGGAATTGCAGTGCTGTCAGAATCGATCAAATTATCTGAGCATTGACTATCAAGGGATTCTCTCGCCATGCTGATAAAAGAATCGAAAAAGCTAACAGTTATTGAAAAATCTCTGGAAAACTTTCCTCGAACAATATGAAAACGCCTATCAACCAAAAGAACTTAAAGGACTCTCATAATGAGACTTCATTGAGATAATTTCATTGATATATATTATTGAATAAAACATTTTCTTGAAGGCTATCTATCCGCAATTTCTCTACTTATCTTCCAAAATTGTGATCCATTAGCATTTATTTTTAGTGAACTGTATCTCAGTTTATTCGGATATCATGTACTGGAGCGCGATCTGATCAGAATCGCTGACGTGATTCGACTTAAACAAGTATTCGCTTGCGAATGTAAAGTTTCATATTACTATTATTATTTGAACAACGAAATCAGCAAGTACCATTCGAACACAGACTAAAATGAGTCTAATTTGCTATCGTTCCATTCTGATAGGGCCTTTGAGAACCAATTTTGTCAGAAGATAGTTAATCTTCTTTACATGCATTGAATGGTTTGTCTGACCACGAGTCCATATATTGTTTTAAATACATCTATATCTATATCTGATAGTAAAACGCGTCGTAAAGCCATTACAACTCGAATTGCAATTCTGCAATGGCCTCTTTTTTCCGAAGAGCATTTGGAATACAATCCAAGTTTTAATTTTCAGCTTGCTAATTAATCCGATTTTATCAAGTAAAAAAGCTCTTTTCTGTCCAATTTTGAAGTTCTAGCCCTCCTCTCTTTTTGCCTCTAAAAACATTTCGTTAAATTGTTCAAGATCAAATGCAATTAAATTTCAGAAAACTTCTAATAACATGTGTAATTACCAATCAAATGTTATCTCTTCTGCAAAAAGAGCATATGTTTCAAACAATAAATCGGATCTACTTGATATCAATTTCTTCACAATTACCATTATATATATCTATATGGGATACTCGGAGTAAAGAATGAGAGAGTCTTTACTCATGGTTCCTCTTAATGAATACATGATAAAGATTAGAACAAATAATAACTCAGGTTGGCACTCACTTTAAAACTCAATTATTAACTTTCAATAGCTTGGTCTGGTTTAACCGTTAGCTGCTCTTTCTTGAGTTTTATTCCCGAAATACAGAATTTTAAGTTCAAACCGCACACCACTGAACAGAATGCGAATAGGAAATAATGATTGAAAGGAAAGCCTAATCCGCTGTTAACGGACCATTGGATTAATGATCCTCCCAAGAATGGTCCTAACATTTGGAAAACAGAGTTACCCAAAGTCAAAGCTCCATTCATTTCTCCTCTCTGTTTCGTTTGAACCGAGTCGTTCAAAATCCGTTGTAGGGCCGACAACGTTAAACTGATCATGCATAGACCCATCAAACACACCGTTCCCAAGAAAAATTTCATCAAAGTAGCATGCTCAAGACTGAAAAGTTCGTGAGTCAGGGGAATAAGGAAGAAAATCGGGATGGTGGCCAAGGCGGAACCTACAAGAGTGGTCATGTCGCCAAACGCTTTCGACAGCAGGGGATAAACTGCGACTTGTAGCAAGAACTGTGGAATTCCGAGTAATCCCATCATGTTACCGATCTGCTCGGCATCTTGCTCTAATCCTCCTTTCTCATATGGAACACACAACCATAGAGGAAGAGTCTCTGTGAAAATTGATTCGAAAAACATGGTGGTGGAGAAAGCGAGGATTCCTCTTAGGATAGTTGGGTTTTGATAGAACCTTTCATAAGTAGGCTCATCTTGGTCATTTTCAATGGTCTTAGCTTTCAGACCGTTGAAAAGTGTTGCCTTATCCTTTGCTGATTCTTTCTTTTGGATGAATTCACCATCTTTTCCAATGATCTTCAATTCGATACTTTTCGCAGTGTGATAATTGGAATCGGAATCTTGCAGAAGCTTTTCTTCCAAATCACCCTTTGAAGATTTGCCCATCACATTAGTCACAGCAGGATTCGTCTCAATTCGTGCAGGTTCATCACGTTGGACCAGGGTTTCCACTAAAAATAATTTAATCACAATAACATTAATTGCGAACAACCCGACTAAGAGAATCGAAATCATCAGATAAGGGTTGGTTGGGAAGAAATTCACATAGTGTCCTCCGAGAAATAATCCAAGTGGCGTTCCGATCATCCAGAAGGAACTCGCAATACCGATGGCAGTCGCCTTAAATTCTGCGGGAGCTACTTCAGTCATCATCACTCTCCCAACAACTTGTACTCCGGCAACAGAAGCACCACAAAGAGCTCTGATAACAAGACCGCTCATGAAACTGGAGGAATGGTTGAAAATAACCGACAGAACTGCCAGCAAGCAGAAAGAGATCAAAAGCGTTGGAATTCTCCCTTTCTTGTCTGCCAGCTTACCCCAATATACGCTTGAGACTCCACGTCCGAGGAAAGCGCATCCACCCAATAACCCTCCATAAAATCCAATTTGGGAATTATCACTTGCGAGTCCGTAACCTTGAACGATCTGGTAGAGATAAGGGAAGACGTACACAGTGAAAGCGGCGTTGGAGAAGAGAATCAATCCTACAGCAGCAGCTCGTTGGATATAGGTTTTATTTGCTTTCAACAAGTCCATGAATGAGTTTCTAATGTAAGAAGAAATATTGATTATAAGGTTCGATTTGTATCCTAATTTAGAATTAAGTACAAAGTAACTGTTTGGAATTAATTCAACTGGTACAAAAATCAGTGATTCATTTTTTATTAGAGATTCTGTTAAGGTATTCTTCGAAGAAACTGCAGTAATAGAAGTTTATTAATGCCGTTGGCGCTATTTTAAGAGTGATGGAAGCTCACTGTTTATAAAATAATTCGCACTGTATCAGATATAAAGCTGAGTCGAAAGACTCATTTTTATGAGTTTAAATTAAATAATTAATTGGTTCTTTTCTGTATTTTGCAAGCTTATAATTAGAAGCAGTGAGAGGCTGGAGATCCTCCTTTGATCATCCATAGTGTTGAATTTCGCAGCAACTTCTCACAATCGTTGTGAAAAGTAGTTCGTAGGGCTTATTTGAGGTATAAATTTTATTTCACGATTAATTAGTTGATTAGAACATTTGACGAAATCGCAATTTGGAATTTTTGGATATTTGATAAGTTTCTTCGAACGCATTGCGACATATTTATCTTTTTTCCGCTTATAACAGTGTTTTCCAATAGATGCAATCTTAATCACTTACACTCTTGATGAAAAGAACGCATTAGTGTCCAATTTCTTTGAAACAGTGTGGAATCACATCCAAACATAGAAGAAACTAATTTAGACATTTCTCTGTTTCAAAATGGGTTCCTCTTCCACGGTAAGTTATAATACATTCTCGGCAATTTCAATGCAGCTTTGTAAATCAACGAGCTTTTTAGTTAATTTGTTCTCTTCTTTGGATCAAGGATCAGTTTATCTTATATAAAATACTTGCGAATGCTGCGCTAGTCGCATAGATTGAGGTATTACTGCAACTCTTAGTATTTGTGTGATTGAGTGAGAAATGGTATCTCCGTTAGAAAATTAATTTTCAATGATTGCCTTTTAAAAACTCTGAACAGTCGCCTCTGCAAGTCACAAACCATGGAGCAAGGAACGTTGTTGGAGTTTCGTTAGGTTTTCTGTATCGAAAATTGAAATGAATTCTATGTGTGCTGCTTCATTAATGGTCCTGAGAAAAGAATTGCTGCTCGATAAGCAAGTTTAGTCAGAATTTTGAGACGAGATTCCTTCTATTAAAATTCCTGACAGCATTGATCTGAATAAAAATCACATTTATTGCCAGCCTCCGTGTCCAAAATTGCCTTGTCATTCACCTTAATTACCTATTACAAAATATCGGGATAAAATTTATGAATGACGGAGTAAATCAAAAGATTTATGAGATCACAACAATGTTCGCAGTTTGCATCCAAGAGCACTTAGTGGAATACAATTTCAAGCAATCAAAGGGCAACCAGTAATGGCGATCTCTGAAATATTGGAAGAAAAGGGACTATTTTCGATAATTTCCTGGTTGATAAATCCAGCCAGCATGATCAGCGTTGTTTCTCTGCATCGGCTCCAGCAAATGTCAGAGTTTTATCTATCCCATGGCCTCCGCTTTCCAACTTAGAGATAAATCTTAGACTCACCTCTGCTCATCTCTTTGCTGAAAGATTGATGATATTCTGATCATTGGTGATTCTCGTCTCAGGGTTAAAGCCAAATCAGCCTCTCATTTTCATCATGGCAGCAATGACAAACAAACTTTATTAAAGTTGATTAGTTTTCCACCTCTTCAATTCGTGATCAGGACAGTACGAACAGCCATGGAGCTTAAGAGATATATGAAATTCTTTGATAGTAAAGTACCAACGGACTTTTTTGGACTGACCTGACTTTCGAACGATGAAAATGAAGGAAAATTACCATCACGTTCTTTTAAATGTTGGAAATCTAGACTATTTGGGAAATCTATCGACAGAGGGAGTTCCTAAGATGCTTGAGTAGGATGCTCCCAGACAACGAATATAATATTGAAGAATTTGTTTAGCGCATTGACCTCTGGAAATAACAAACGAGAAACTATTTTGCACAAGAGAGACCAGATTTAATCTTTGCCAAGAAAATTCGAGAATCATATCCGTTAGAAATTTGTATTTTCTAGTCCGAGTCTCCACAAGAAAGTTGTCAAAATCCAAAATTTATTGGATAAAATCAACTTGAGGATACACTAGCGATTCTAAAAGACAATTTGTTGAGAATCGAATGATCTTGAAGAATTTTTTCACTGCATTTAATAGAATGATTACAGTATATACTGCAAATCCATGTAAAGAATTAGAATAAATCTTCCTAATCTTTACTAATGAATATTTGATTATATTTGAACTTTGACTTGATTTGAATTGACTATCAAGATAAATCGGCTTGAGCAACTCACGACACTCAACTTTTAAGCTTCAACAGCTTGGCCTTGTTTTTCAATTGGTTGTTCTTTCTTGAACATAATTTTTGAAATACAGAATTTCAAGTTCAAGCCGCATCCCACACAGCAAAAGACAAAGAGGAAATAATGGTTGAAAGGGAAGCCTAATCCGCTGTTAACTGACCATTGGATCAATGATCCTCCCAAAGTTGGACCCAGCATTTGGAAAAATGAGTTACACAAAGTCAAAGCTCCATTCATTTCTCCTCTTTGCTTCGCTTTGACTGAGTCATTCAAAACTCGTGTAAGAGCCGACAAGGTCAAACTGATCATGCAGAGACCCAGCAAGCTCACCGCTCCCAAGTAAAATTTCATGAGGAGAGCACTTTCAAGAGTGAAGAGCTCATGAGCCAGAGGAAGAAGCAAGAAAATCGGGATGGTGGCCAAGGCGGAACCTACAAGAGTGGTCACGTCACCGAACGCGTTCGACAGAATAGGATAAACAGCAACTTGTAGCAAGAACTGTGGAATTCCAAATAATCCCATCATGTTACCGATCTGCTCGGCGTCTTGCTCTAATCCTCCTTTCGCGTATGGAACACACAACCAAAGAGGAAGAGTCTCTGTGAAAATCGATTCGAAAAACATAGTGGTGGAGAAGGCAAGGATTCCTCTTAGGATAGTTGGGTTTTGATAGAACCTTTCATAAGTAGGCTCATCTTGGTTATTCTCAATAACTTTGCCTTTCAAGCCGTTGAAGGGTGCCGTCTTATTCTTTGTGACTTCTTTCTTTTGGACGGCGTCGCCATCCTCTCCCATGATCGTCATTTCAATACCTTTATCTTGCAGTAATTTTTCTTCCAAATCCCCCTTGCCGGTCTCACCGCTAATGTTGAGAGGATTCGCTTCATTTTGCACAGGTTCATCATGATGGACAAGGGTTTCCACCAAGTAGGTTTTAATCGCAAAAATGTTGACTGCGAATAACACAATCAGGAGAATCGATATCATCAAGTAAGGGCTGGTTGGGAAGAAATTCACATAGTGCCCACCGAGGAATAATCCAACGGGTGTACCAATCATCCAGAGAGAACTAGCAATACCGATGGCAGTGGCTTTAAATTCTGCAGGAACTACTTCAGTCATCATGACTCTTCCAACAATTTGAACTCCAGCAACAGAAGCACCACAAAGAATTCTGGCAAGGAGACCACTCATAAAAGTTGTAGTGTGGTTGAAAACAATCGACAGAACTGTCAGCAAGGTGAAAGAGATCAAAAGAGTCGGGATTCTTCCTTTCTTATCGGCAAACTTGCCCCAGTATATGCCTGAGACTCCACGTCCGAGGAACATGCATCCACCCAAAAGCCCTCCGTAAAATCCAATTTGGGAATTGTCACTTGCAAGGCCGTAGTCTTGAACGATTTGGTAGAGATAAGGGAAGACGTAAACCGTGAAAGCAGAGTTTGAGAAGAGAATCAATCCCACGGTGGAGGCCCGTTGGATGTAGACTTTATTTGCTTTCAAATATTCCATCAATATATTTTCAAATATAGGATCAAGTAATGATTATATAAAAGGAATTGAATTTTATTTAATACTCAATCGGGGATTGCACCCGCATGAAAACGATCAGTGATTTACTATTTGTTATTATTTAAATCAATACATGGTCATCATATCATCGCAACTAATTGAAGCTATAGAAATTATAAAATAGATTCTGGTTTCTGAATTAGTTCCAATGAAATACAATGATTCCTAAAAAATGTATAATTCGCATTTAAATTAAATATCAACCAATCAATTAATAGCATTTTTAATGACTTCACAAAGGATTAGCTCATACTATTTTTCTGCCTTGCAGGTTGAGAAGTAGCGGCAAAGGACTCGAGATCCTCCTTTAATCACCCATGGTTAGCTCTGAGAAAGCTTTGCTAGATTTTTTTCAAATTTTTTTTTCCTCTTAAAAGCATTTTTATTAATTGGAAGCAAGATAAATGAGGAAATTCCAATATTAATTTTTTTAAACAGAGCGTTAATCAAATAGCAAAATTGGATATTTCAAAATATATCACTTCCGCAAGCCTTCTGGAATTCTGATCAATTTTTAGGACCCCGCAAGCGTGTATATCAGCATTATATTCTAGAATAAGTTGAATTCTTGCGGAAAATTTGCATTGTTTCTCAAAACTTTAAGCTTGCGCCATCAACACAAAAAAAATTGAAACTTAGAAAAATCAGCGTACTCGTCGTCGACTTTGCAAAACTCGTTTTTCTGGTTGAGAACCTAGCAATTAAAGTAATTGACTGCAATTCATCAGCCTCTTGCTTAAGCCAGAGGCTTTCTGTTGGACTCTTGGTCCATGTATAACTTCACCAGCGCATTCCTAATGATGTCAATAATGAAGAATTGTATAGTTTTGAGGCAAAAGAGCAAGTTTCCGGATTTCTGAGAAGTGGAGTAAAAGACTCGGGCTTTCGGATTTGAGAACAGAGCTGCAATCTTGAATTAATTTTATTATGAGTTAAAAGGAAGAATTTCTTTCCAAATTAAGATTTCAGATCTGAATTAAAAATATGGTGCCCGAGGAGACCTCGCCTGGCCAAACAACCCGTACCAAATCTAGTAAAAGACACCGTCTCCTCATTTTTCGAGGCAATAGTTTGTCAACATTTACAAAAACAAAACGAAATCAACATAGTACTGGTTACTCTTCAGTACAATGAAATATTCTTTGGTCTTTGATATTGAATTTGGACATTTATCACATTTTGTGTTACAGAAGTAATGTACTTCTCTTAGATTTCGTTCCCGAAACTTTTTTCACGTTAATTCTTTCAAAATCTACAATATATTTCATTTTCTATGCTCTTTTTGATTTTTCGCTGAGATATACCGACATTAGTTGCTTGTTTAACAGTATAATCAAAGGAAATATGTAGCTAAAGATTTGAATACTCAACTTTCATAACTGTTTGATGTAGATAGTTAATAAGATGAGCTTTAAGCTTTCACAATAATTTTCGACATTTTTCACAAAGCTCATAATGGTTAGACAAAACAAGCAGAGTCCACTTCAACTACGATTGATGAAATGAGAGCAGAAAAGAAACTCAATTTACTTGTTTCTGTTTCGCTACCTTCAGTGAATAGAATCTTTTCAATGCAAAAATCAATTACCCTCACCTTTCCCATCATTACAACCGACAACCAGGATACTGCCGTCATTATTCCACTTTATTGAGTTAACCTCTGTCTTTTCAAGCACTTTTTAAAAGATATGTTCTAAAGACGAGCATTATAATGGAATTTTACTCAGAGGATTTGCAGAATCCAGCTGCTTGATCAAATTTCTTCTAAGTGATCAAACACTTGGAGTAAGTTTCGAAAAGACTCCTAACGCAACTAAATATCGCTTTTGTCGGGCACGCATCGACGCAGGTCGTAACTTCTATATAACAAGATAAGGTACAATTGCATAAAAATATTGACGTTGTTTTTCAAACGTTTGGTGAGAATAAAGATTCTTTTTCCATATCAAAGATAGTTATGTTAAAGCGGCTCTATTTTATCAAAACGGTGTCATCTCCGGAGATGGAGCTCCACCGACAGCAATTTGAGTAAGTTACGCATAACGAACTATTAACCGGTTGTAAAATATAAAAATACTTTCGAATTCTCCAAGTAATTGGCTGAATATGTGACTGTTAGTATCGATGTCTGAAATTAAACATGCGCCCTTACAGTCTATTGTCGCCTTATACTTTCCGGATGGGTCGAAATCGAGAGTGGCAACTATATCTAGTTAGAGGAGTTTAGACTAGATTTTGAGAAAAAGCAACAAAAAAAAATGTTTTAAAAAAATTGAAGGATTGATGACAAACTTATCTTTGTATTCTGACCTCCACGTAGTCTTTCGAGTTATAGGGACCTCTCCACGATCAACATTAAACAGATGTTAAGAAACTCTCCTCTCTATCACCACGATAAGATTTCTTTTTGCAGAATATGCTCTGTCGCCAGCCCCAACCTCTGGAAAAAAGTAGGGGAAATCAAAAAGTAAATTGTGAATGAAACCTTGCTACTTTCATTTGCTCCAGAGTGTTATACCATAAAAAGTTTTAGAATGTTGCTTTTGATGCCATTAGTAGTCACAATAATACCATCCAACGCATTTATCATCCGAATTAAATAACCACATTTATGTTAATTCTTCAGCAAAGCGTTTTCGAATGGCAATATCCGAATTTGCTTGAAGACAATTATCATTTGGAAAAGAACCATAAAAAAATATGATGCCTCCTGAATTAATAAATTTCTATACAAAGAAATATCACAGGGAATTCGCACTATATTGATATAGTTTCGAGTGATTCTAGATAGACTCTAAGTCTAGCACCCGAATTAAGAGTAAACTGGTCTTATCTACCTAATATATATTCTATCTGCCATTTTCTTCGATTATATTAGCAGAACCCTTCATATTGATCGCGACCTTCTCTAGCATCTTTTCCAATGTTGATGACAGAAATCATCTAAATTGAAAATATGTAAGGCCGCTGAGCTCAATCCTCTAGAGGAATCATTTTAAGCATAGACCTGTTTAGACTCTTTTTGCCTTCATCACGTCTCAATTAGCATACATTTTGAATAATGTAGCTACTTTAATTATTTTTCAATTCTCACTCAAAGATATTGGAGAACAATTGAGGAGGGAAAAAATCTCAAAATGTTGTAGATAATTCAAATGGCATCATCTCCTCGTTTCTCAAAACAAAGTTTTCCTTCAGATTATCGTTCATTAAGATTCTGTTATCCAAGTTGCCATCCAAGAATAGTTATTTTGATTCACACAATGCAATCCGCTCAAAATAATAAAATTTTCTGCATTAATATGTGAAAATGAATTGGGTGAACACCACTCTCTTCTTTGCTGACCTCTGGCAAAAATTTCGTCTTACATGAAGTAGCAAATCAATTGACTCAGAAAAGCACAGTCCGAAGTCTTTAAGTACAGAATACCTCCTCTTTCAACATGACTTGAATTCGTAAAATTTTCTAATCACTTGAATTGTTCAAATTAAATTATTTTGTTTGCGGCTTCGAATGGAACTATACCTATTGGCTATACACCACTATACTGAATACATTCTCTATCCTCAATGCTTACTTGCATTCGTGGCTAATTACTCTCATCAAGACATTTTCTGATTGTCAAATTATTAAGATATGGTATGAGACCTAACCACTTTTCTCAATAAATCGAGAAAGGCCTAATTTGAATCTCAAAAGTTCGATTCATGTACCCTTAAATAAAATTTTCAGTATAATTACGTCGCAATAAAAACAATTTATTTATCTACCTGTTATCTGCCTTTGATAAAACTTATTAAAGTACATTCAAAAACTTTCCTTGTTCCAGACAAACGGAGTTTATTTTTTTCAACCATGACAACTACCAAAATTGAAACCAACCTCGACTTCCATTTCAATAATTTTCTCTCTAATCAGTTCAAGAAGAACCTGTGCTATATAAAAATCGCCTGTTTTTTGTACTGCACTGTCCAGTTTGCAGTAAATCTCATGTATCGAAACAATTATGCGCTTGTTGCCATTTGGGCGGTCCTCGCTTTGGTTTCATTGCTCGCTCTCGGCAAGGTAGTTAGGTTCTCGGAGAGAAAACAACCTCAGACTCCGCGCCGTGCGTTACTTCAACATATTAAGGAGAAATGCTTTGTGATTATTTACGCCGGGCTCGGATTCTATTTTTTCAAAACGTTATTCGAGTCGAATAGTGAAGCGACTCCTTACATCGACTTTATCAGCGGATTTGATATCGTTATTGTCCTCTTTCTCTTCCAAATGGTGAATATGAGATGGCATTCCGTCGCTCTCGCGGTCTCAGCGCTTATGGTGGCATTGATTATCAATACGTGGGCTAAGAACACTGGCAGTTATTCGATTTCTCAACAAATTGAGATAACTTTGAGGCTACTCGTCGCGCCTATCTATGTGACTATTTTCACGGTTGTCTTAGAGGGAAATTCAAAAGAGCTCTTCTCTCTGAAAATGCAACTCGAAGAATCTAAGGCAACGCTGAAAGAAATAATGGACTTTGTGCCTGAGAGTATTCTTGTAATGAGCTCCGATATCCAGAGGCAATATTGCAACGAAGGATTCAAAAAACTGGTGACTCAGACTGGAGAGACCATTGAGAACATGGACGCTTTTTTTAGCAAATTCTACAATCTCTCTAAAGTGCTATCTACGAGAACGAAGCTGAATTATGACCTTCAGATACCAAACGCGCCGACTGAGCTCAAGATGGTGTTGACTAGGTTCGTTCGGAAAATGGAGGAAGGCCAATGGGAGTCTGACGAAGGCTTATCAACGCTAACAAATCAAGGGCTTGATCCTAAGCAGCATCCTGTACCAGTAGTCTATAAAGGAAATTATATAAAGCACGGCGGAGCGCTGCAAACCCTCTCGGACGAAGAGGGTGAGGATCACGAGCAAATTAAAGGACGAGAGCGTTCGGTGGTGATAAAGCTTGTTCCGTTTCGGTACCAAGGGGATAATGCTATCCTCATGATCACTCGCCATGCTCCGGAAATCAAATACCTCGAGGAGCTCGACAAAGCAGCGAAATATAAAGACGAGATCCTTGCCTCCGTCTCCCATGAGCTACGAACGCCAATTAACAGCAACATGAACCTTATCAACGAGGCGCTTAAATCTCAAGAAATCCCTCAGCCTATCAAAGATAACCTTCTTGATCCTGCGTTCAAAAGCGGGAAACTGCTTCTGAGTCTCGTGAACGATATTCTGGACATCTCGCAAATCAAAGAGGGAAAACTCAAACTAGTTTCTCAAGTCTGCGAGATCCGGAAAGTCATTCAAGAATGCCATTATCTCTTTGAGCAGCAGTGCAAGCAGAAAAAACTCGATCTCACTTTAAAAATCGATAAGCGTATCCCACTGAAAATAAGGACAGACCCCAACAGATTGACGCAGGTTGTCTTAAATTTGCTTAGCAATGCGTATAAATTTACCCTGGAAGGCTCAATTACAATTGACATGTCTCTTGACTTCGGAGGGTTGATAAAAATAAGCGTGATTGACACTGGAATCGGGATCAAAGAGGATGATATTGGAAAGCTGATGAAGAGATTTGAGAAAATTGACTTGGGAGATAACGCGAGGGTGAACTCTATGGGCGCTGGACTCGGCCTTTCGATCGCAAACTCGCTGGCTGTGATGCTCGGGCCAAAAGAAGGGCAGCTTGCGGGGCTAAAGTTCACCTCGGAGTGGGGGAAAGGAACAACAGCTTCGTTCCTGTTGAAATCGAGGAAGAAATTCAATTTTAACCCTTATGTAAGTATTGTTCAAACACAGCGAACCGAATCTCCAGTGGTAAGATATCTGAAAGATGTAAATGCAAGCTCGGATGGTGTGACTAACCGCCTTGATTCTGTGAATGAAGAGTTGGATAGCTCCGGCTACCTTGAAGAAGAGAACTTGCCTTCGTCAATGTACAATTTTAATAAAAGAGACACAAGACTAGATTTACTCCATTCTAAGATTTCAAATATCCTCGGCAGCGCTGAGACGATTCAGGTTCCAGTAGGTGAGACGAGAAAGAAGCTTGCGAGTAGAAGAAATGTGACGTGTATTGGTACTCATGGATGTGGATGTCCTCCAGTGCTAGTGGTCGATGACGACGCTTTCAATGTGCTTACGATGCAAACGCTTCTAAAATCACTTGACGTGCCTTCCGAAATGGCTCATTCGGGAGTTGAGTGTATTAAGAAGATCCAGACGGCGACGAGATGTAGTAAAAGGTGTAAGCGCTTCAGTTTGATCCTTTTGGATGGGAACATGCCACTAAAGGATGGGTTTACAACGGCGAGAGAGCTGATTCAATGGAATTCTTCCATTGAAATGCCATGGAATATGACTATTGTTGGATGCACGGCTTACACTGAGAAGCAGAGATGGAAGGAGTTTTTGGATGCTGGAGCGATTGAGCATGTGACCAAACCGTTGAGTAAGAGTGATTTGGAGAAAGTGTTGAAAAAGTGTTTTATCATCTAGTTTTGATTTTAAATAGTTATTCTTGGGCTCTGGTTGATGTATAACCTATAAAACTTTCATCCATCTCAGAAGCGAAAATGTTCGCAGTTGTATAAAAAAGTCATGATTATCATGAAGAAGAAACTTAAAAATGACTTATATGTTATCGAAAGTGATACAATAATTATAAGAGATTTGATTCAGGTTAGAAGGTGTCTTTTTCTCAAAGTTGATGGCTAATTAGAATTATTTCTTATAGATATATGAATTTGATAAGTATAAAAAGGGTTCTAACTAGCATTAACTTCGAGAAAATAATCTCTACAGAATATTTCAGAGCTTAGTTTACAGAGAAAATTATTCACTAAAATTTTGAGAACGTGATTCATTTTATCCATGGCTTTTCTCCATGAACTAGGATCATATATTAATTGGTACACTCTTTCGTGTCTCAGTGTACTATTCCGCTGAATCTCGTTCAGCACTTGTCTTTTTTCTCGGTAAGATTTGATAAAAATTCTGAGACTTCAAGCACTTGTCTTTCAGTTTTGTAATTTCAGGATCTATTCCATTTTCTTCCGAAGTGCTCTCTTCGTTGCTACTGAAATAACAACTGCAATCCACAAAGAAGCACTCTATTTTCTGGCTCGATGTATCAAAATCGAAATTTTCTTTAATAAGTTTGTTTAGATCGCGTGCTTTGGCTTCTTTTTTAACCCTCTTTGATGATTCCCAGTGAGTAAATACGACAGAAGTGCTCAAAAATATTTCAGTACCAAACGCTTCCACAATTCTTTTGATCAGAGCTTGAAACGTGCTATCCAACTTGGTTTCTAAGGCGTCGAAAACTAGTAAAAACTGTGCAACATAGCCATATTTTGCGATTTCGATTTTGAGTCTTTCAATGACTTTCGATGAAGCTAAAGCGGAGCCGCAAGTGTCAAGGAGAAGAACCGCCGGAGCAGAGGTGTCACCACCAAACCGAATTTTTTGGGAATAGAGTAGATTTGAAGACTCTCTGTTTGAATTCTCCGGAAACTTTGATTTAGTTTTATCTCCACTTAAGATATTGCAAAGGTCTGTTTTTCCGGCCTCCGGCGGGCCAAGGACACAAATTAGAGGAATTCTTTCAAGTTTTCCACTTTTTCCTTTGTTTTCTTCTTCAATTCCTTTCTGTTGCTTGGATTTCAAGTCTTTGCTGTTGGTAGATGCTTGACCCAAGTCGGAATCTTGGGTTTCGCGCTCTCTTGAGTTGTAATCCTCATCAATTTTGCCATCTTTACTCGCTTGACAACCTCCCATACGAATGTCTTTCCGATATTTTTCTGTGTTGAGAGAGTTAAATTTATGATTGGAGAGAAATCTTATGTTACAGAGCAGAATATGCAATGTATATATATAATACTATTGATGAAAGGTAGCATAGTATGAGGTGAATCGTTGAATAAAAACACGTAAGCGCTATTATCTATTGGCTGTATCATTCCAAAAAGCGCAGTCTGCCTTGTTTTTGAAAGATTTTTGGTATTGTACTGCTGATTTTGATCCACGATTCGCAGAATTTATTACGATTGAAGCATAAGGCAGCTGCAGCTGAATTTAAGTGATTTCAATGTTAATTGATGATTGCGAATCACCTCCTTCAAGTATATCTTTAGACAGTCCCAATTAATAAATTGTTGTTCGGCATCTAAGCGCGAGACAAGGCTGCCCTCTTAGCAATGCATATGTCTTTGAGTATATTTTATTTATATTCTATTGAAAAATCGGTTATCACCTCTATCAGAATTCAGCAAGGGAACGAGCATTCATTCTGTGATATAATCCAAGAGAATATTAAGCATCCTGTCTGCTTCAGGTCTCGAGTGACCTTTGCTTTTCCAAAACAACTTACTTTGAGCCTTTCCGATTAAAAATGCCTGCCGCCCGAACAGTAAATTCAATTATTTGAATTCTGAGAACCGATATTAATTCACTGAATTCCAGTTAAAATCCTAGACCTATAATTCTAGATGTATCGAACATGTTTTGGAACAAGCTGCGTCTATTTAAAGCCAACAAGGCCAGAAATTTTATAATTATACTGAAATTTCAATGGAAAATATAACTCAGATACCAGACACTCTGCTCGCTCGAGCGAAATCTCCATGCCAGAAAGCATTATTCTCGGTGCTGAGCATGGATGAGGACGAATACTCGAGATTCTTTGACCCTAGTTATGACTTTGTGTATGGTGACTCCTACCCTTCTTCTATTGAT
>ENA-UOTX01000541-UOTX01000541.1-compost-metagenome-genome-assembly--contig:-NODE-541-length-38743-cov-16.416076_pt1 | contig 38743 bp, 17 predicted proteins | sample MGYA00238143_ERZ746982 | MGnify/ENA primary metagenome ERZ746982 (study PRJEB28758, sample SAMN06268862) | compost metagenome | isolation source: single cell | place: USA: California, Emeryville, Joint... | reverse complement strand
GTAGTTAGTTGTGAGTTTGGCAAACACACCGATATCGTTAGATTTCTCAAATTGAACACGAGTCGCCATGATTGATGTTTGTCTATTGTGCTTGTTGTTTAGCGAATTTTAGCTATTCTGTTTTTTATAATTATGGAACTCTTTATATAGTAAGAGAAGTGAATGAGATTGGAGCTTCAGATCAGAATCCGGTCAGTTCTGAGCGGGTTGAGCAAATGAAATTCAATTTGCGACCAAGCAGTTTCAAATCCTGAAAATGGATTCTTTTTGCTCTTTTTGATGAGCGAAGAGCCCATCTGCTCCTTCTTCGTGATAGATTCCTATATTCGTTTTAATGAAAAAGAGTCCAACACTACAATACAGTGGCATTTCTGATAATCTGAGCGAATGAGCGGTCATACTGAGAGTTTACAGGGTAGCGAATAGTTGATTGGACCTGCTATGAGCAAGTTCATGAAGATGGTATCCTGATTATTATCTCTGTTTGGAGGCGTCTACTTGAAGGTGTTATGATGATAATTAAGAAATTCATATGCAAATGCATAATGTCTAATAGAATTTGAACTCATGGACTCTCGCAGTTCTAAATAAGTTTGATTTATATGCGTCTTGAGACCAAACACATTAATAGAAACATTATAGCAATTATTTTCGATACAAAAATTCTTATGAAGTAAACTTATAAGCGAAAAGATGATAAACTCATCGATATCGAAATGAGAAACACCCTTACAATCATGTTAAAATTGGAAAATTTCTCAATTATCTTTCTTTCGCTTGAAAGAAATATCTAAAATATAACCTTTCAGCATTTTAAATAATATTCCCACGGCAAACCGGGCACCGAGTGTCTTTGTTGATCCACGTGAAAATGCATTCTCTATGGAAAGCATGCTTACATCCTGACACTGCCGCTATGTCAGCCTCCTTGGTTAACTCATCCCAACAGATGGCGCAAGTATGATCCTTGATCTGTTCAAATTCTATTTTAATCAATCTAGCAGCCACTTGTGATGCGGGGATATTATCTTCGCCCATTCCTATTTCATCAACCATATCTAAAATCCCAGAGTTATCGAACAGAGGCGGTGGCAGGTACTCAAAACCAGCAAAAGGATCTTCATCATCTATATTTAGGTTAACAATATTTGGAGCCGAATCAAGCAGCAATTCATCAGGTTGGGACTCCTTCCATATTTTATCCCATAATCTTGTTTTAAGATATCGATAGGGTTTCGTCCGAGATACGTTCAGGAGCAATGCCATGCCGACTCCACAAGTCAGAGTCCATCCGAACATCAGAAATATATAAAACTTTGCAAGCATTGTGAATTTATCTGATGTATACTTCATTATCTCACTAAAAGATTCAGCCGTCCAGTAGATGCCCAAGGGCAAATATAGTACAATATACACGATGGAAATACCAATCAGTGTATAGGAAGGAGAGTTGGAAGATTCATTTTGTCTGATGTGCACTAACTTCAGAAAAAGTTGACTGACCATAGAAAAGAGAGTGCAAAAAAGAAAGTTTATCAATCTCATACCGAGTTCTTCGGTATTTCTGTTTGGTGGTATGGCTAGAAAGCAAATTAGTAAAATCGTGTATGTTCCGTAGAATAAGACTTTGGAAATCCGACGATAGACTGTGAGATTGGATGATTCCGCATATTCAACTAAAGTAAAGAAGATTGCAATGCCGATAGAGTATAGCGACACGACAGAGTTATATAATATGTATTGGTAGATCCAATAGAGATTTGGAGTACCTTTCATTTCACACAAGAGCTGTGTGATTGCGAATGCATATATAAAGAAAGTGGGAATCAGGAGGATATTGATCCGATGTTTGCTGCTCAATTTTGCGATGAGGATGAGTTGAACACAGCTTATGATGGAAAATAGCTGGCAAAGCAGAGCAAAAAGCAGCATGGTAGTGTTGTGAAATGCGTAGAACTCCAACAAAGCCGTCGGAATTGGAAATAGGAAAAATAATGAAGCAGCACTAATGATTCCGCCACGAGCTATTCGACGAGTCCATTCATGCATGTTTTGAATCCAAGCTTGTTGACTTAATTTATTGATTTAATTAATATTCAGGATGACTCGTATCAGTAAAATGATATTGAGTGTATAGAAAAACAAGAATAAGGGAAAACAGTTTGCATTTTTGGTTGGAGATAAGGAATGATGTTGAGCGAGGCGTTTATAGTTGATAGAAGGAAACAAAGGAAAAAGCATCATTGAAGCTGCAATTATTCATGAAGACAAAATTACTTTAGAGAATCATTGAGTATTCAAACCTAATATTATGGAACATTTTAAGCGTGGGATGTAAGTTCTTTATTAACGACAACGCATTCGTTGTAGCCTTTTTGAATCGTTATGAATAGTACTGAAAGAAAAGATTCAAAGTCGGAATCGACTTATTACTTGAGGTAGCATTGTTTGAAAGTATTCTCATCTTTCGTATGTTTGATTTTACGTTTTTAAGGGGAAATATATGTTCCCAAAAAAGAGATTCATTACAAATTCTCCGATTGTATCCGAAAGGTACACAATACAAAAATCCCGTTTGCATCCAAAACAGAGATAAATTGCAAAATTTCCTGCTGTACCCAGAACTTACCCAGCATGAAATCCCAACTGTCTCCGGACTAACAAAAAAATCTCAAGTGCGATCTCAGCTTAGCTTATACTCTCGGACTCTATGTGTATGCCTTAAGATTAGCATTAATCATTATCATTGCTGGCCGATTTATATATATTTTATTTTAATCCTACACATAATTTTGTTTCTTTTTTATCTCTCTTCAGTAGACCAAAAAAAATAGAATCAGTGTGAGCCATATGAAGATTGAATGTGAGCTAAATCGCAGATGTTTTTGAAAACTTCGGCATGCCGAGACGTTCTTAGTGTATTTCCTGCTTCATCTGTTACTTTTAACTATCACACCACTAAAAATGCGCCTCTATGTAAAAAAACCCATAAGGGCTGCCTTTCAGTTAAATTATCACCTAAGAGAGCTCATTTTCTTTTCCGAAAACAAAAATCTCAGAATGAATTGAGTCGTTTCATCCTCAGCACTGCCGTGTCCATGTGCCGGAATCTTCTAAGCATAAAGCTACTTAGTGCTGTAAGAATTCCAGAGTTATTGTGCGATCTGCCTCCTTTGTCTTTCTGATCAGCTGACTTCCCTCCTCTGATTTGCTGAACTATTCAATAGATGAAGTTTTAATTAGAATTTGTTCTTATCAAATAAACTTTCATCATCATCAGAAGAAAAATCATCATATCAAGAGAAATACATCAATATCAATCATACTGAAATTTCAGTCATTTGCATTTTCTCTTTCCTAGCGTAATTATATCATCGAACTAGCATAATAAAAAATCAAAGTAAAACCTGATCTCAAATTCTATCCTATTGCTTTCAAAGTCTTTCGATTTAATCGTGATGGTGAGCTTTATCAGGATTTAGATCTTGCTTTTCCACAAATCCCACTTCCTGGAAAATAGAGTTCCTAAGGCTTCTGTAATTCGGGATATGGAAATACCCTTCGTAGAAATCTGATTCCTCATCATTTGCGCCCTCATTTTCCTTCGCTTCCTCTACATTGCTACTTTTACTCAGATCCACCGAATTATCATCGAATTGTGCATTCTGAGGCAGCTGCGGAGATTGAATTTGATCATTTTCTCCTCTGGCGATGAAGCTGCTGCTCAGCCTCAATTTTGCAAAAAATCTTCCAAGCCTCTGGCAAGATTGATTGAGCTTGCCCTTACTGATTATCCACATTTTCAGAAGAATAAACACAAAAACAAATATGTTGAACACCACAGTGATAGTGACCGCAATAATATCCATCCAATCTGAGTGGTTATTGATTAACAACAGCGCCAGTGTGACTGTCAAAATACAAGCCATAATCGTGTATTTCTCGCATCTCACGACATTGATGTCGTAATAAGGCTTTAGCCTCTCGAGAAATAGATGGTAGATAAAGATGAAGACGAAGAGAAACATGAGTCTGGTTTTTAAATCAGCAAATATATTGCCGACGATGAGAAGGAAAACCTTGAATTCGTTTATCACTGCCCACCAGTAATAGCTATTGACGTCGAAGGCATTGTATAAGCAACCCATGGTGAGTCTCATATTCGGAGTGTTGAGTTTATATCTATTGAAATACAGTATCCCAAGCCCAATTGCGGGTATTACGACTATCCAGAGGATAATACCAGGGATAACACAGGAATAGAGGAAACTGTTGTACGCGTCGGTATAGCAGAGGTTATTCAGCGCTCGACCCATGTATTTTTCGTTGTTTCGGAATGGATCGATAATAATACATTCAAAGTAGGCATATAACTCATAAACGATACCAGGCTGCTCAAGAACAAGGAGTACCAGGCCGTCAATAATAATTTTGTTTTTCCTTTCTGACGTGAGTTTAAATTTCCACCAGAACAGCTGGACAATGAGCATAAGCACCCATTTTACAAATGGAGAAGCGAGCAATATTATGATGTTGTAGTCGACGATTTTAGAGGGATCAGCGCCCCAATAGAGCAAAGTGCATTCCATTATAAAATTCGCTTTAGTGACTGGGGTGGCTATCACATCGACAATGTAAAAGACCGCGTACTGGAGGCCTTGTACTAAGGGGGCAAAAGGGGTATCTATTTTCTGGAAATCATTCAGAAATGAAGTCGATTGCAAGCTGAACGCTGAGACAATGAAAATCATCTGGCAGTAGTTGAGTAGCGATGAGAAATACTCTTGAAATGTGGTCTTTCGCCGATGATTTCTCAGCACATTCATGAATGTAATCGAATTTGTCCAAGCGATATAGCAGGCAATGACTTCGAAGGTCATGGACGCGGCAATCCTCCAAATCAGTATAAGGTAATTCCAAAAAATACTAGGACATCTCTGGCAGGCATATCCTTCTTGCGATGGGGCATAAACCACAACTTTATTGTCTATTTTTTCTACGAAAGTGCATTGAGAGCAGAGCGGACCTGTGTAACCCGTAGCACATTGCTTGCTTGGGTCTGGACCGCCTAAACAGCGACTGTTGTTGTCATTACTATCGAAACATTCCACTACGAGGTCAGTAGTGGTGTTTTCTCTCCATCTTCCTTTCTGCAGTGCGATTGTAGTTCCACCAGGACAATCAGCGCCAGGAGGGCATATCTTGCATTGAGAGTCGCTTGGGTCGAACGAGTAGGTGCCTCTCTCACAATACACGCATTTGTTGGGCGAAGATTGATTTATCTCCCCTGAAACGCAGTCTCTCAGGTTGACAGTCATGTAAGTTGACAGGGATAGATCTTCAGAGACATAATCAACCTTGACTTGGTACATTGTTCCTGACTTTCCTCTCAGCTCGACTGTAGGAATCGCTCCGTAACCTGTCATATTCAGGGTATAATTTGACGAGGTGTACGTTTTGACGTCATCACCGTTAACAAAGGTGAATCTAGTTGTGACGCTACTGGAGTTGTAGTACACGGATTGGTTGAGAGTGTCGTAGAGCTTCAAATACATAATGAGCTGGGTAAACGAATACGACGTGACATTGCTAAGTGTGCAGTTGCTTCCAATATGATGATCACTGACGATGACTCCGGTTTGCATTAGGGAATTAGGATCGAATTCGATAGAGATATGGACAGGGTTTGACGCAATGTCTGACCCATGTTGGATCATGTAGCTATTGTTGATGTAGGAATTGGTATTTTTTAGTAAGGAAGTATCGTTGATGGTTTCTGAGTAGATCGTTCCACCACTCAGCACAGCTAAATTGTGCGCCATGGTGCAATTTTGAATGTCTAATATGTTGTTTCTATTGTAAATGCAGCCTCCATAGCGAAATGCTTGGTTACCAAGAAACGTATTATTGCGGAGAGAGATAAGCGTTGCATGGTCTGAAGAGATGGAATTGATGGCCGTGCCTTGTGAGGCCTTTAAATTCTGGAACAAGTTTGAAGTGAAATTGAAAGTGCAGTTCAAAGGAGATCGGTTATTTAAAACCGTAGCATTTTTATTCGAAAACAAAGAGGTGAAAGACGAATTCGTCACTGTTATTGAGTGCTGGCAATCTTCTGCATTGTTATCACCCGACGGAGACTGAGAAGAGATATCGAAAACCCCGCTCCTAATCAGAGGCTCTCCAAAAACGGTGTCATTGACGTAAAATCCGAGCTGATCGAAAAAACCGTTGTCTAAGCTCAAGCGCACATTTGAATAACAGTTTACGCTGAAGAGTGGCTGAGACTGGAGGTTTAAGGCGTAAACATGGATGTCCTTTGCAGTCAAATTACCCGAGTCTAGCTCCATAAATCCAAATTGTTGAACCGACGCACTTGTAAAGAAGGACAACAGAACATCTAAATTAGTTTGAGGATCGCTTCCAAATTTCGGTTGATTCGTCCTTTGCGGAGTCAACATTGCGATAAAATCAGTCGGCGATTCCATTTGAAGTAGCCTCTTCGGGGTTACTGAGACTACTTTATGAAAATCCGTTTCTATTCTCAAGCGATCTGCGACTAACAACTCAAGTATATTTTCCAATAAGAGAGTGTAATTAGCATTTCCCGACATTAAAAGATCCTGATTAACGTTAACCTCAACCATTTCTGCATTATTAATCCAAATGCTGAGATCGGGACTCTTTGTGAATTGAAGCAATGACCCAGATTGTTTTTTCCCGAGCCTAACGAACAAGTCTTCGAGGATCATGACTCCATCCGAGTTACTAATCGAAAGAAAATCGCTCGTAAAGCCAGACTCCAGCGCAAGAACAATCTCTGACTCGATCATATGAAAGTTGCTGAAAGTGACATTCTCGAATTCAATAGCTGAGCCGCTAAACGCGAAATTATTAAAGAAATAGTTCTTTTCAAACTTGATATTAGCTCTGTTATCTCTCATGAATAGTAAACCGCCTCTCCCAGCACTATTGTTCATAAAAATATTCTGGAATATTGTGATATTTATTGGGTCAATCATAGAGTGATCGTAGTCGATATAGATCGCTCCTCCAGAAACCTGATCAGTGGCACTGCAGTTGATAAACTCGGAATATTGAATTATGATGTTTTCTCCAAGTAAAAGCACGGCTCCGATGCTCTCATAGTTGTAGAGGTTGATGAATGTGCAATTATCGATGGTGATATATGACGCCGCGATAGCGAGGTAATTATCATCGTACATTACTTGCGTTGCGTTGAAGAAGTTGTCTTGTAGCGTTACATTCGCTTTGCCGGCTGAGATGACAATGAGAGTATTACGGTCGACACTTGTAATAAAAGGGTCCTTCTTCAAGAATCCAATTGTACAAAAGACATTATTGGAGAAGACGATGTAGTCGCCATCAATATTGATCGGGGTTTTTAGGTAAAGCAATCGGATAGGGACTTGGATTCGGACATTAGATCCGATGTTGAGGTTCATGATCGAATTGTTAGAGAAAATCACTTCTTTCTCGTTGGCTTGCATATTTAATAGAAACACCGTCGAATTGAAGATGGAATTCGCGAAATTGTTGTGGGTTATGATGAGGAATTTAGTAGCTGGTGCTGTTATTTTCAGATAGCCCGGGCCAATGCAAGAAGTGACAGTATTGTCGCTTAAATTCATGAATTTATTTTGAGCGAAGTTCAAAGCGTGAATTGCATAGCCATCGCCGGTTAGGTTAAACAACAGGTTGGATTTGAGACTTAATCGATTGGCACTCATGACGCTGATCATAGTCTCAACGTAAAACCCAGATAAGTGGAGCGAGTTGAACTCATTGTTTGCAATAGCTACGGCTGAGTTTGGAAAGTCATAGACATCTATTACGACGAAGCTTTTGTATTTCAAGACGCAATTGACAAACACATTGCCAAGGACACCCATTTGGAAAGCAGCCTCTTCAGGAAGTTGATCAGCTTGGAAAATAGTGCTGTTTATCTGGCTGAGGACGATCGGATCTCCTCCGTATATGAAATTCTCCCAAGTTGTATTTCTGGTATAGGAGGTATAAAACACGTTGTCTAAAGGTATCGGGTTAAAACCACCAGCTCTGATAAGAGTCGAGTTCTCGAGGTTGCAATTGCTGAAGGTATTGTTTAGTATGAACACGAAGGGATTGTTCAGGTCTAAAAGGTAGCTGTTCTCCGAGAGGCTATTTGAATGAAAGATGCTGTTGTAAACCATTGATACCCTATATAATGAGTAAATGCTCCCGTTCCCTGTATAAAACGTTTCGTCGAAATTCCCTACATATAGGACTTCACGGAAGTGTTCCTGAAGCAAGTTGGTTCCAATCATTGTATTGTTAATCACTTGTGAATCCCGAATGAATGTCGAAGAGATGGCAATAGACGTCTTAATGAAGTCAATGTAGTTAAATGTGTTATCTCGCAGAGTCATTTCGGTGATATTGAGCATGAATCCCACATTTGTGATCCATGGGACGTTATTGATGTACAATCCCTGAATATTTTTCAAAACTAAGCAGTTGATAAGTTGCATCCGATGGAGATGGATTGTATCCAACTCGTTAATGAGTATGGGAGGAGTGTTTAGAGCACTATTATAGCTCAGATCCAGAAAGATGAAATCTGTGAGATTGGTGCCATTAAATACTATGTTCTCCATTGTCCAGATCTGCGAGGCTTGCAATTGTCTCTGATTTAAATTGTCAAAACGGCTTTGCTTAGACACTTGCATGAACCAGCCTTGGATATAAGTTTTATCCAGATACACAGTGCTTACGTTCACGTAGTCATAGTTTCCTTCAAGGGATATCACGGTTAAATAGAGTACATATGACTGGACAAACGTAATGTTATAAATGTTAGGGTTTGGATAACCTCCCGCTGTATTGATTCCTGAAACCGACACGAAGTAAATCTTTGTTGGGTCACTAATATTCGTTTTGGTCTCGGTGTACGTGTGGGCTGCGTTGGCTGTGAGATCAAGGAGAGAGAAGCCACCTACGTTATTTACTTCGAAAAATGAGGCTTTCGCTGCAGAAATCACAAAATTATAGAGAAAATGGTTTCTAAGTTCCACAGTATTCGTGTCTTGAACCAGTGCTAACGATTCTCTTAAAATGAAATATGAGTTCGAAATGGTAAATGAGATTAGTTTCACACTATTAAACCTCTCGAGCCGAATTGAAGAGACCAATGGAATTCTGTTTGCTGAATGGAATAGCTGGACATAGAAGGAAACATTGGAAATAACAACGTTATTTGTTCGGGCTTCGTCGCCGACTAGAGAGATCAGCCCTGATGTATTGAAGTATCCACCAGTCATCCACATTAACTGTCCAATTTGGAGGGTGAAATTGACGTTAGACCCTCTGAATGTTGTAATGTCTGTTGCTTTGAAGACAACAATATTGTCAAGGCTACATGTGCTGTTCTGAAACAGAAACGCAGACAGTCCTGTTTGCTGAAAAGGTATGTTCGATTCTATGATGCAGACCAAAGAAAGAACCACATCTGGAGTGAAGCGCACATCGAACAGAGAGCCGCCGAAAGTTGTATTGTCATAAAGCGGGTAAAACCGAATACCTCGGAAATTAAAAGCGCGTAATGAAGATACTACGAAGTATGTCGATGGACCGAAAGCAACGTTGGGAAGATAGTTGCATGAAAGTGATTTGGTTCTAGCGTTTGCGTAAGCTTCAGGAGATGATTGGATCGTTAAATTGATTAAGGAAGAAGCATTAGTGGTAAAATTGTAAGCGTTTTGAACAGTGTAATTGGCCGTAGAGGGGATTACATTTATTGTGATTTCTCGGTAAGTTTCGCCATCTTGGAGGGGTTCATTGGCGAGTTGCACTGCTAATGTGAGTGCGTCGTCTAGACTAACAAGTGGTGAGTCAGAAGAACTCCCATTTCCTGGTGAAGTGCTGTCTTGGTGAACCCATATCTCGGTTGAAGCAGCTGGGCTGAGGAGACAAATGGCAAGGATAAAGATCACGATATTGTTGAACATTTCGAAGGGTTTTGAGTTGAGTTTAATTTTCTTTGGAGGGTTCAAGCGAACTTGGTTTTATTCTACTTGTGATTAGTGTTCCTAACAGTTTGACTTACCTTTCATTTTGGTGCAATCAGAGATGAGCTAGTTTAACTTACTATTTGATAAGGCTCATTTTGAAAAAAACACTTTCAAAAGACACTAGTGACCATGAACTCAACATACACCACGATATTCTATATATATATACATAGATAGAGTTTCAAATCTCATGTAATTACCTTAGTGTTAGGTGCTAATTGATCTGACTCAACTACTTCTAGTTGAATGAAGTAAATTATGCTTTACTACTAGGAATAAACTGAATTCAATGTTACAAATTAAGAATACAAAAAGTGAATTGTTAGATAAATAATAAATTTATAAAAAAATTTAAAATCTGAAATTGAAACTTGTGAAAGCCACAGCAAATCATTTTGCTCGATTTGTAATGGTAGGTAATGCGGTTCGTTGATACAAGAGAAATAGGACTTTAAACTGAATTATATTAAAAATATAATGGTATGAAATAATGAGAAATATGCAAATTGGGTCACTGGTTAAGTTGAGTATGTTCCTTCTGCTGCAAGTCATTCGGTAATAAAAAACCAAGCACCTATTGATGATTACAAAATTAAAAAGCACTCAGTTCCGAGGTCAATATTTCAATATTGCCTCATTTAGTGACAAATAAACGACTCACTGTTAGATTACACTCACTACTTCAAATGATAATCGTGAAAAATTCCTATTAATAAAAAGATATATCATCACAGATATATTAAGTTCTTAGTTGCGACGAGCTGGACTCGTCACATTTTGAAAATTCCTTTGTGGTTAATCCAAGTCAAAACTTTCAATCTGTCAAAACTTTTCTCAGACTCTGAATATTACTAACTATTTGTTAGAACTCAGCAAAGCACTCACAGGAAACTCCTGATTGTGACTAAGTTTTGTTACGATAAAGGAGCCAGTACAATTAAATTATTCATGTAGCTTTTTCCCTTATTTTTTCATATTGTTCCCTCGTCGATTATTTTTGAATAACCTTCTGCAGCTATTATGTCATGCCTTGTTTCTTCAATTGCTTTCAGAAACATTTGAATCATTCATCTTATGAATCCAGTAAAAAATTAAAATCTTCTGATTTTCGAATTTTTGGTCTCGTTCAGACCAAAAAACCTCCATTGATACTCTCAATGCGATTAATTTTCGTACGAATGCATAATATTCCCTCTTGTTCTATAAATTACGATCTTTACAATCTTCTGAAAATAGATTCAAACACGTTGATCTATTTAAAATAGAGAATTTCACCTCAAACTTCTTTTCGAATTTTAGTTTAGAATATATCCTAAAAGCTTTTACAAAATCCAATAAACTTACTACAACTGCGTTTTAACAACGGATTCAGCGAATTTAGATTGAACTTTTTTACGTTGACAGGAATTAATTTTGCGTCATGGCTAAAAACCTGAATAATACTAATAATTATCCATCTGTTGAATCAAATTTGGATACGAACCCGAACTCCGAGAAATCTAACCCAGACAAGCCCTCGCTTATGGCCACTCTAAACAAGCTCATCGTCACTTTCTGCGTGACATTTATTGTATCATTTGTATTGATGAACGTAAATGCTTCCAGACACCGTGAGAGAGCCCCAACCACGCCTGACTACAACAACTATAATTTCGGAACTCCTAATTTAATGGATGATATGGACAGGTATGAGCTACTAGAGCAGAATCGACATAACAAATACAAACTGGTCCAACTGCTAAACAAATCAGAAGGGATTGAACACTACCTCTTAGAGTACAAGGGACAAGAAGTCTCTTATCCGATTCCTCAAAGCAAAAACCCGATAATGAAAAAGCTCGTGCTTACAATAGAACATCACGCACCAACTCAACTCCGTATCAAAATAACGGATCCAACAGCGACACGCTGGGAAATCCCTGATCGCTACCCATTTCCTCACTTCTCAGGGAAGATCGCTGAACCATCTGAGAAAGATTCTGAATATAAAATCGTCATACAAGAGGATCCATTTGGATTTGCAATCGTAAGGAGAGCCACTGAAGAGGTGATCTTTGACACGCGGTCTTTCCCTTTAATGTATTCTGATCTGCTGATAGACGTAACCTCTATAATCCCGACAGAGCATCTGTTCGGGCTAGGCGAAAGAAGCAGTCGCTTTAAAATGGGCCCTACAGGCACTTATACTATTTGGGCTCGGGATAAGCCTGAGGTTATTGATTATGGTATGCCTGGAGGACATGTGTATGGGCAATATCCTGTATATCTCATGAAGGAAAAATCGAAAAACTGGCATACAGTCTTTTTCAGAAGTTCGAACGCGATGGATGTGTCCATGAAAGACGGCCAGTCTGTGAGGTATCGAGTAGCAGGAGGGATCATTGACCTTGTATTTTTCTTGGGCGACAAGAACCCTGAGTCTCCTATTGAACAATACCACGAATATGTGGGAAATTGGACGACACTGCCATTTTGGTCAATGGGATATCACCAGTCGCGATGGGGATACACGAATCTGCAGATAGTGAAAGAAAAAATCCAAAAATTTAGAGAGATCGAGATTCCAGTCGACGTCATTTGGTCCGACCTCGATTATATGATTGACAAAGAGGATTTCACAATAAATGCGCAGAGATTCCCGATCAAAGAGTTTAACGATTGGCTCAGAGATGAAAAACTGCATTGGGTGCCTATTATTGACGCAGGTGTATCTCGCAAGTTCAGGCACGAAGTAGGTTACGCGGAGGGGATAAAAAGGGATATCTTCGTGAAAAATAATAGAGGCGAGCCCCTTGTGGGCTCTGTTTGGCCAGGAGAATCGCATTTTGTTGATTGGTTCCATCCTGCGGCCGAAAAGTATTGGTCAGATATGCTTGAGAGGCTATACGTTCACGTTAAATTCTCTGGAATCTGGCTTGACATGAATGAACCTACCAACTTCATCAACGGTGAAGTTGGACGTGAATGGGAATACTCACGCTATGACCTCCTACCTTATACTCCAGGTCATCAGCCTTTGAAAACAATGACGATCTCTTTGGACGCCAAGCATTACGGTGGAATCGAAGAGTTTAACGTACATGGCTTAACGGGAATGCTAAGCTGTAAAGCAACCTATCTGTATCTCAAACAGAAAACGCCAATGCCTTTTGTGCTTACGAGAAGCAGTGCGTTCGGAACAGGACAGTTCTCGAATAAATGGACCGGAGATAATGGCGCAAACTGGGATTTTATGAAGTATGGCACAACAGGTATTTTTCAATTCGGAATTTACGGGCTTCCTTTCACGGGAGCTGATCTTTGTGGGTTTATGAGGTCAACCAACGCCGAGCTATGTGCTAGGTGGTATCAAGCTGGAGCTCTCTATCCGTTCACTCGAAATCATAATCATTTAGAGGCAAGAGATCAAGAGCCTTACTCATTCTATGAAGGTTACGTCACCGTTGCTGCTGCCAAAGCAATTCAGCTTAGATACTCGATAATCAAATGGTATTACGCTCAATTCATTGAAAAGAGAGGCAAAGGTCTGGTTTTCAGGCCTATGCTTTTTGAATTCCCTGATGAGGAAATTCTTTATAGTCTGGATGTATGGTACACGGACCTGCAATTTATGTTGGGAAAAAGCCTTCTTGCGGTTCCTGTTTATCAACCCCGTAAGGATATTGTCACCGCGTATTTTCCTCCCGCAACGTGGTTCAATTTTTATACTGGAGAACTTATGCATAATGATCTAGCAAAGGGTTCAACCAGAGAAATAAGAGCTCCTCTAACCGATTATATCCCTCTATTCATCCGAGGCGGAACGATTGTGCATAGGCAGAATGTGAAAGGCGTCAAAAGGACAGGAGACCTTGATAACAAGTTCGAACTGATCGTCGCGTTCAATAAAACAGCTAGCGACGAAGAGGCTTATGAAGCCAAAGGTTTCATTATCGGACTTACAAACCTGACTGATGAATCAGTACATGAGAAATGTATCATAGATAATTGCCTTCTCGATATAGTTGCCACAGCACAGAAAGAGAGTTCGAATTCTCTAGCCATAGCGTTTAAGTTTACAGCGAGGAATCAAGCTAATGATGGACTGGAAGCGCAATTAATATCTTCGATTAAGATGTATGGGTTGCTTGATGGCTACAAAGAGAGTGAGTTGGCTGGATTTTACAGAGTTCACAGTGGAGAGGAGGGATCAGGCCAACCAACAAGGACTCGGTTTGCGTACAAACATAACAAAAGTCTTACCTTTGCAGATAGTGAAATTTCAATTAAAGACGGTGTTTCGTTAGAGATTTTAATCGAATTTGGAGCAGGGTCTGAGTTTTAGATTCTAAATCTCTTTGTAATTTCCAGGCAATTGGTGTTGCCATCAAAAATTCATTAGCTGTAATTCGTTAGCTTTTTGATTTTGGAGAAAAATGAAAAGTTGAGAAAACCAGTACATGACATTTTAAATGAAACAAAACCTTTACTTTTAAGCCTAAAATGAAATGCCACAAACAGAATGGGGGATTCTATTCTACAAGCTCTAATAAATAAAATGCAATTCCCAATAAAGCTGATTCTGAGAGTAATAAGAGAGCAATTTCAATGTTACAAATTTCTTTCTGGCGTCTTCATTGAAGTCTCATTGAATACAAACAAATATCATTTATATGTACAATTACATGGTTTACTACTCCATTATTATTAATCTAGGACCATCAATGCTTTTTTTGCTGTTAGTGAAACATTAAAATTTAATTCGTCTTCTTTTTGCTAAAAAGTTTTTTCTTCAGGTTTTTGTAGAATCTCCGTAGTCTCCCCTTATACCCGTCCATTCGTTTCATAAACACAGTCTTTTCAGCCTGATTTTCAACATTTGGCGTCAGAATTCTGAACCTCTCCATGATTATCGCAATAAACGAGGAATTCAAGGTAAAGTAGACAATGAAAACGATGAAAATAATGATCGCCGTCCCGAAACCCTTAGTGGTGGAAAGAATTTCATTTCTTGCAGAGAGATTATCTAGTAAATAAGCAAATTTAAGCTGAATGGCAAAGAGGAGCGATTTACTCAGTGAAAATATTGAGAATATTCCATAAAGCGCCGAGAAGAAGCCCGAAAAGGTCTGGTGATAAACTCCCCAAACTTGAATCGCTATGATAGTCACCCCCAAAAAGACTGAAACCAACAGTGTCAGATAATATCCCAAGTCTTTGTATGACTATAAAGACCATGGTTGCAGTTAGCCAACGATAAAGTGATAAATTACTTCTCTGAAGATTTGGAGGAACAATCGGATGGTCGAGCTGAACACGAAGGTCATTATCAGCTTGAAGGATAATATGATCAACGCCCAGACTTGGAGAGTGGCTGCGTTTTCGTAATTCTGTCCATACTCATCAAGTTGCTATTTTTTTAGGTTAGTTTATGTATCTCGAGTTTCTTCGTTAGAAATATACCACAAATTCAGCCGATTGCAGGATTTCGAGCTTTGATTGAGAGGGAACTTTGTAAAAGATGATGACAGAAGACAGCGTCAGCGAGAAAATTAAGAGATTAATCAAATTGGTCAAGCTGAATATATAGCCCCAATTTTTCTCCCCACCGTCTTTATTCCGAACCTTTGGTTATTTCATCACTCCAGTTATTAAATAGATGATCAATGTTACTCGTATAAATAGGTTTATGAAGATAATAACGCTGAGGAGCGTGATCTTAGCGACGTCTAGACCGTAGAGAGTCGTATTCTCATCTCTATAGTTCAATTTGAAGGTATGAATGTAAGCGCTCGGTTCAATGATTCCGAGGTAGTTTATTTCAATCAGCTAGAAAGGAGAGAGAATTAATTAATCTGGCTCATAATGACCCGAAATTGAATTTACCTGGGTGAATTGTACAAAATAGTTGAGATTTAGCTCATACAGAAGGAAAGAAATCGTTATGGCTCGTGTAGCATCGTCGAGGTAGTTATTTGATTCGAGCAGCCCAACTTCTAACCTCATTTCTTTATTCCTTTGATAATCATGGGAAATAAATCGTGAAACAAAGGAATAGATCTTCTTACGTGTTGTTGGAAACTTCAAACATGTACCCATCTCCTCCGTAATCCGAAAATACTCCAGAAATCTTAACGAGGACTCAAACGGTGAGAAGATTAGAATACTTTACGCTGGGGAGAAGAGTTTGATCATTCGTTTGGTACTGCTGCCAGGTCTTATTCCCGTAGCTAGTCGTGTCTATATAAACTCGGATAAACGCTCACATTTTCAACAAGTAATCACCTTTTGTTGACGAAGTGTAGTATCTCTCATATGGACAGATGTTTTCTCCCGTTACAGTTGAACTCGAGCAATTTGTACGTTTTACTCTTGACTAATAACAGTGTGTAAGCGTATCAAATCGTTTTCGAGGCTAACCTGCACAATTCGTTTCGTTCCGACCGGTAGATAAGAATAAAACACAGGATCTAAGTCGTAAACTCCTGTGGTAGTATTATAAAGACGCTCATAGTCATAGTATGTCGCTAAATTATCATAAATATCTCCAAAGTTGCTGTGATTCGATAAAAAGCTATTGTCGAACGATTAGAAAAGGTGTTATTGATTGTAATTTGCTAGATTGATTACAATTTGCTGTAGATCGGCGCACGAACGTAGTACCGGTCGCTGACTGCTGAAGAACTTCCCAAACTCACCCACATCAGCACCTATTCACGTGAGTTCAGGCAGTTTGAGTTTTGCTTACAAGGACTGTGAGGTATATTAGTAAGGAAAGTGTGCTTCCTTCCACCGCATCCATTTCTTCCGGAAGCTGTACACCAGTAGACGTGTAGGTCTTAAGAAGAATGAAAATCAATTTATCAGCTATTCTGCTAAGGGGCAATCTATTACTTCAAGACCTGGTTTTGCTTCAATGAGGTTGTTGAACTCCTGATTTAACTCTCTGATCGCTGCGTCGTAATGATTCGCTTCTTTATTGCCCTTTTCAACAACTTAGCACGAGAGTAATAAGCACCACATAATCGGGTTTGGGTACTGGTAACTTGAGGCTTTGTCAAGAGATTCATTTTGGTGTTTTTAGGTCTGAATAATAGAGTCGCAGAGGAATAGTTCTCGTTTCTGAAGAAACTATGAACTTTGACGTTCATTAGCAAAGATAAGTCATTGTTTTCGATATCAGTCAAAATCCACTCCTTTCTTGTCCTTTTCAGATCGAAGTCCTAAATGATATTAGTGTTTTGGGTCTGGGAAAAGGGATTTTTTTTGATTACAAATTCCTCACAAATCATGCGGAAAATATCGTCCAGAGTCGTATTACTTGTCAAGCTACACATGTTCCAAGTTAGTGTTGAAAAATTCTCTCTCTTTTACGCAAAGACTTTGAATATGTAGTCTTTAACTGCATCTGGGTCATTTTGATTCATAGGATCACGCTTATACTAGTTTGTTTGTCGATAAGTCACACCCAAAGTGAATTTTATAACGTACGACTCTGACGCAAACGGACTGCACAGGCATATGGTGAGGTTTTTTTCTCTTATTATTGTCTTCACTATAAAATTGCTGCTGTTCACTGGAAACCAACGCTAGGATATTTTACTGTGACAATTTGAAGATAACACGGTTGATAAATCTCTGCAAGTTAGCAAGACTGTCGTTCCGAAGCTCCTTTTCCTTGATGAGTCGTTTATTTGTATTTGCTTTAGTAAAATCCTAACATTCTTTTTTTAATACAGAGGGCTACCGGATTCCTTTTACCATCATAAACTCGTTATCTTTGATTTTCTGTTGTAGTTCCTCAATTTCTGTGTTTGTTTGAATCATCTCTTGGCATTTCTCATCATATTCAATCTAATTAGGTGAGAATTGACTGCGAAGAGCGCGAAGAGAGAGATACAGCTAATCTTTGTTGCTCTTTTTCGAGTTGGTGTTGAATTTTTCTGAACTCTTTCAGCCTTTTTTCATTCCGTTCTACCTCTTCCTGTCTGAGATTAAACTCATCAGCGGCAGTCTGGTCACGAAATTCCTCTTCATCCTTAAAAGCGTTCATCAATCGTAACAGAGTAGGGCTATACTTCATCGTAGGCAATGACCAACTCGTCCTTGTCCTCAACTTCTCTTCTAAAGTCGCCTTTATACCTGTCCTCCATATAATGAAAATTATTTTGTCTGCTTTAAAAAAAAACGTACAGGTCGAAAAATCGGCGAGCGTACAAAATTTTCTTAAGAAAAATTATTTTTTCTTCCTTGGATCTTCCAAAAAGTGATCAAGGCTTGTCTTCAGCTTTATAGAAGACTTTCTTGCGTTTCGGAGTAGAATTGGAATAAACAATTACTCATTTAATCCAATTCGCACTTTGCGCGTTATTGATCATTTTTTGCAGTTTCTCAATTCTATGTGAATGCATGTTTACCCGCTTGAGGCAATTGACCGAGATACATCGGATGAATTATTTAAGAAATCTTTTTTGTCAGTACATCTTCTTTCAATTTCCATTACTACAGTACAAGTACATTTTATGATTAGCTCATTTGATCTACAGATCTATTATGAGTTCTTTTCCTCACTTAGAAAAAGGGCGATGCTCAGAAAGAAACAATCTAGTCTTTTCTTTGACTCGAAAACTTCTGAGCCAAACTGAGGGTACTCAAATTTCTTGTGAATCAGCAACAAAGTTATCCGAAAATTTCCTCATATCCTCATATGGCCGTGAAGCCTGCCGAAAGTTTGTAGAATTCAGAAACTTCTCCTTCTTTTCAGAAAGTTGTTATCCTTTTTATGAAAGTATATCCCTCCAGTATCACTTGAATTTGATTGTTTTCGAAAGATACTACCATATATCTGCTTTCCGAGAACAGCTTTTGCTTTGTAGCCTCCGTTCCTCTGCTACTAGCCGACTCTTAGCTGTAATTTTGAAAAAACGGCTTTTTGAGAGTAAAAAATTTAAGGTTTTTAACCAATGCCGAATTCTTCTAACGGCTTTTAAATTCGTTCTATTTAAATAGTTTTCCAAATTTCGTTTTTAAAACCGACTAACAAACAAATAAGAAAAAAAGTATGTTAAAATTCATTCTCTGCTGCTTCCTCCTTTTCAACGTCCAGCTCTCCTTGACGAAGAGTTTCAAAGAGCTTCTGAGCAGCTGCCTCCAATGCGTCAATGAGAATCAACCTGAGGCCACTACGCGTGGTTGGTGCGCACAACTAGGCTGTTTGGAGTCTATCGAAGTTGAAGGCATGTGCGATGAGTTTTATGCTATCCTTCCCAGCGACTGCGAGATTGCCCTTGCTCAGCACTTTGACAACTCTGAAGAATCAGAATCGCTCACAAAACAGAACTGCGTCGAATGCCTTTACCTCGGAAAACTATCTTACGAGCTCTATGCTTACTGTCCACAAGAAGGCTGCCTACCGAAACAGACAGCACAGAAGGTGTGTCCTGGCACAGTCGTAACCAAACGATCCGACTGCAAGAAAATTGAATTTCTCTCTGATGATGATGATTTTATCGCGTCGAAGGATTTAGCTTACGCTGAAATTGGAACAGGCATGTCTCATAAGCCAATCATGGCGCACATAGAATGAATCAAGAAGTATTTAATTATTAAGAATAATCAAGATAAGTTCATATTGGTCGAATGAATTGAACCAATTTCTATATAAGAACTAATTCTCTCTTCGATTATCGAATTTTATAGTTAATTTCATTTTTTTTCAAAAGTTTACTTTTGTATTCATTATTCGCTCTATGAAAATTCAAAATATAAGAAAAATTATTGAATTAAATTCTTGTATGTAACATCTTAATATGCTAGAGAAGGTCATTAACAGCTAGTTGCGAGCTTCTCTTTTTTTTCGGAAATGCTGACTTGTACTTCTACCTTACAATCAACGAGTCTGAGGACGTTGTAAAAACTTCATTATTTGTTATAACAATGAACCTTCAATCACGCATCTGTAATTTAATCATACATCAGAGCAAGAAAACAAAAGCTTTAAGACTTGAGAGGCGAACCTTTTATAGAACCCTAAAAATGTTGTAAAACATATATTTCAAATATTAAGGGTTCACTACTTGATGGTACTTGGGCATTTTCGTTTTAGGGGCTAAAGAAACCACTTCAACCCACATGCCGAACCTTCCAATTCGCCATTCCGCCTTTTTTTCAAGATAATAGTCGTTGTTTTCTTGAATAAGAAATTTTTTTAGTTGTTTGCACTTCCTTTCAATCTTCCATCCCTCAAGTTTCAGCCTCATTCCAGGGAGGAGGTAGTAAAAAATCCAAAAGAGCGCGAGAGCCATAATTAGTGGGTTCAATACAAACAAGGCAACCATCCAGAAGCATGAATATAAAAATACAGTAAGAAAGATAGCTGCTCCCAAATTCACAAGAATTTTGAACGGGATGATTCGTTTTTTCATCGGACAAAGTTTAGAAATCTGGAGTAGTGTGTACTTCACGCGATTAGGGTCCAGATGGAGCATCTTAGCTACAGTCTCATGATCGAATGATTCAATAACATATTCGTTTTCCTCCGCATCGTAATCAAATACCATTCTTTTCTGTGTGCTTGTTGGGATATCAGCCTTTGTCATGAACCTGCTGAGGGCGCTTTCTTTAAATAAGCTTGCTTCTCGCTGGTACAAGATAGATCCGTTGTTCTTGAGGATTGATTTGCCAGTTATTAAGCCTTCTTTTCCACTCCCAAAGATGGTAAGTCCCTCTATCTCGCTGCGAGAGCGATTTTCTTCTATTTGATAGCTAAATTCTTCTACCTCCGCATTTTGAATCATCTATTATGTGATTATGTGACTCAAGTCGTGATATTTAATTAATATATTTTCAGAGTCCTTAAAACTCGCTCATATACAGTAAGTAATTCAGCAGGTTGAGTTCGATCAAAATTTGAAGAAAAGCAATTAGACATCGCGTTCAAAATACAGTTATAAAATAAACCAAAGAGATGTCATTTACGAAACATGTGTAATGATTTTACGATAGAGCCATGGATGATCAGCGTATTTCTTAAAACTTTCCTTATTCATTAGATTTTTGCCATTCTCGCTGATGGTGCCATCTAACAAACCACAATTAAAGCAAGAAAAGTTGAGCTTCTTCTTACTTGATTCTTTAATGAATTCTTTGAAGGACTCTTCGTCTTTGAAAGCTAGTACTTCGCTTAGGTAACTTACTGCTAGTTTTTCACCAAAGCTCTTTGTAAAAAGCTGCAGAGCACGGATTCGTAATTTTTCAAGGAAAAAATCGATCAGCAAGGGAGTTAAATCGCAGCCTGTTTTATATAACTCGAAAAATTTTTTAAAGTTGCCAAGCTCAACCTCATGACGTAGCCTTTAAGTATTGTTATTAGAGCACTTTACCAAAGATGGAATAAACCTGAGAGCGAAATCGACCTTTGGATCCTTCAGCTCCTCCTCGCTCAAATGGGAAAGGAACCTGTTTAATTCTGGCTGCATGTTGCAAAAATAAAGGTAAATGATCCTGTAGCAGTAGAACTCCTTTAGAAAATTATTATTATCATCGTGCTGGGAGAGGGTTAGCACTCATTTTACCATCTTTGATTTAGAGGGAAGTCCTTCTCGATAGAAGTCATATAGCATTGATTGACACTCATTGAATGTTGATAGATCACGATTTTCAAGAGAGATTCTAGCGCTGCATTCATAAAATTTCACAGTGAATTTAGTTCTGATATGCTGAACGATCAGATCCTTGAGGTCAGACGGAGAAAATATTAGTTTTTTTCAGAATTTTTTGTGTCAAGTTACCTGCCTTATGGATTTGAATTGCTCTGCAAGATAGGGGTAGTTATATTCTCCGTTCTTGAATTTGGAAAGGAGGTGTTTCAAAGATTTCTTTAGTATATGTTCAGGGCGAATTTGAGAAGGATCTGGCTCTTTTGTCAGTCGGAAGTATGGCTTTTCTAAATCAGTGCAGGTACCCTGTTTTGTTAAAGAAAGAGCGCCAGAAGACACTTACGATAATCACATTGAAAAGAGTTTGAGAACCGACAGCTTCATCGCTCTTCATGTTGGCACTCGAATCTTGGATTTTCTAGTATTTTCATCTATATTTTTTCAGCCCATGGCAATTATTACCTTATGAGTTGGCACACTCTTAGTTTCTTCTTCGTGCACATTTGTTGTCTTATTACTTCTAGCAACAATTAATCGATTGCCTTAGGAACATTGTTTTTTATCATGGTACTGATGTTTTTGGTTTTCTTGTGGGGTTTTGTCAGAGGTGGTGCCTTCCTTATTACATGTAAGATATCAAGATTTTGGATTATTTGGTTTTTGTTTAGTTGTTTACATATTGTATCTTTCCTACAATTTTTGGCTCTGCAAGTTGAAGTTTCGAAAGTTTTTCTTTGATCGAAAGTTGTTAATGGAAATTTGCTAAAGGTCTAACCTGTAACATGAATCGCCCTCGGGTCAGAGAGTGTTTCAGCCTTAGACTGATTCGGTTTATCGGGTCCACTCATCAACAGCAATTTGTGAATAAATTATTGATATATTATTCCGAAAAGATTGCTGTAAGCATAGTTATTTCTAAAATCCTGAATTGAGACCAGCGATCTCTATTTTCGACAACTTTCTCCTCTGAAACTAGTATTAACTGCCATTTCATTTGCACGTATCGCCCAAGGAATATTGGCTACCTAACGATTTTTATTGAGTTGTGAACTTTTTTTTGTTTTTAAAATTCTTTGTATCTCAAATTTTGGGCTTGAAGGCTGAATATCTATCTAAGAAACATATACGAACGTGTTTACTGATCCCAGGCTGCTTTTTATCTAGTTTCTGGGAGACAAAGAAGAAATACACAATGCAGAGGATATGAAATGCTATTACAGACAAGAGCAAAGGGCCAGCTTTCAGCATCTTAATTATGAGATTTGACCGAATGAGATACCATATCCGAATTTGTAGGCGTCCTTCTTGTAGTTTGCGTTAGCGCAAAGCTTGAGTTGGTAGAATCCTCCCACAATGCTGATCAGAGACGAGATCTTTCCCTTGCTGCTCAATGTTGTCAATACCTCAGTATTAGTAAATCTCTGTCTGAAACCCTTTTTAGAATATAAACCGTTAAAATTTAATGAATTTTGTAAATTTTTTGTTACGAGAACGAAGTTTGTTGATTCCTTTTCAGTTGGCATGTAGTTGAATTCACTGACCAGTTGGGCATTTCTATTAACCTAATCCGAGTTAGAACAAAGACCTTGCTGCAAGAAACTACCTTTTGGAGATAGGCCAAGGTCAGATGGTCGTGCATGGCTTGCCAGTGTGCATAAAAAACGTGCTTCTTGCTGTATTTATATTGAGCTGCGTAGCTCATCAAGAAACCTTTTCTTTGCTATAAAAGAAAAGGTTATTCTGGAAATTCCTTGTGGCTTTATTTACTAAATAGAGGGTCTCAAAACCGAGAACACAGCTTCTTCCGACGGATTGCATGAAGCTGAAACTGTATATTGCGCTGCCGGCTTTGACTGTGCTTGTAAAATCATCGCCTAGAAAAAAATAAGTTAAACAACTCATTAAATAATTAGGGCTGAGTACCTTCGTAGTCAAGATCGGCGTGAACTTGAGCCATATTCATATCATCGTTGAGGTAGCCGAAATTCAATCTGAGATTTGTTCTTCTATTGATACTTTTGATGATGGATGCTTCAAGTTTGCCTTGGTTGTCGGTTCTTCCGGTGAGAATTAGAGGAGGTCTCTCCATTGCCATTGGATTGAAATTTCCTCCGAGATATTGGCCCATGAAGGTGTATTGTCCTTGTGAGCCGGATCCCAGGGTTGGGCCAGCTGGTCCCATTCTGGATTTGGAAGGAGGAAGGATATTCCAGACGTGGAGCATATGGAAATTTTGAGAAGGCGCGGCACCGATCTCAAACTTAAAACCTTTGATCTGATCGAATTTTTTCGTGATGGCCTTGACTCCGTTCAAAAACGAGTCGAAGCTTGGTGGCTTCAAAGGAGTGCTTCTTGTTCTTATGACGTCTTCTTGTTCGATTTCATCAAAAGTTTGCATTGGGTTCAGCTTTGAAAACTGAGGGTTGTCGATTTCTTCTTCCAGGGTGTCGCATCTCACCTTAGAAGGGAAGATCACGTTTTTCATCCACTTGAACTGAGAGGATTCCATCTATTTCTATCCAGTTACGATTACAGTCCTTTTGACTTTCGATATTAATCAAATATCTATCTTAAATCCCATTTGAAGGTTTAATCAGTGCTCGAAATAGCCTCAGATTAAAATTGGTTAAAACTCGTTCCTTTTAGATTGACAAAATAGGCTTTGTGCTTTGGAAAACAGAGCAATTCAATCGTTTGGGGTGTTGGCGCTTGCCAAGCTATTATAAATTGATGGCCATAATAACTCTTGAATTGTAGAAATATGCACTTTATCGAATAAATTCGAATTCAAAATAGATATTATTGTTGTTTCTTCTCTAAAAACCTATTTCCAATTTTTTTAAAGGGAGTGTTGCCTTTCTCACTTTCGGACAAAGCTGCCTGGAGGAAATAAATGAAATTTCTCAAGAAAACAAGGATTTAACAGATGAATAAACGAAATCAGGCCTCAAACTCGATTGATATATCGTCAATCTTTTATTGTAATTGAAGGAGATTTTCCACAACACAGAGTCAGAGAAAATATCGTAACGTCTAATATACAGGAGTGGAATTTAATTTGAATCTATCATTAGATTACTACAATGAACCCACTGCGAAATAGTTGAGATTACAACCAGACTTAGAGTTTTTTGGGGAGTTATTTTTCAGAGTTCACTGCATTTGCTAGCACTGATAGTTAAAAGGTACAAACGTTTTCAGCCAGAATTGAGTTTGTCATTAAAAATTAAACCAATATGCTATCAAAGTTTGAGGTGACGAATCATTTCTACTTTGGTAGATTTGCATATTTCCAGCAGCATTCAACCTTCGTCTAGAGTAAACAGCAACTTTATTCAAGAAAAATGTCTGTAGACAAGCAAAAGTATGAATGCCTTTATCATGACTGTAGAATCGCAATTAATTCCTGTAGTTAACAATTTAATAAGTTCTTCCATATCTAACTGTTGAATTCACAACTATACTTGCTATTACCTCCCTTTCACATCAAACTGAGAATTTCTTTCCTATATAAAATTTAAGAAATCGAGTTATTCAAATATCTTGCATTGACACACGTAATTTAGATAACGTAAACAGATACGCAAATGCAGACAGACAAGAAATTCCTTCAACCAGATAAGAAACTTCCCACATTGGAGAGAAAACCTCTTTCTCAAGAGAGAAGAATTGAATCCCACCCTCAAGCGAGAAATTTCAGCATATCAGCTTGGGAATCCCAGGTTCCCATCCCGCAATCTTACCTTGAAAAGATAAATGCTTTCGAAGCAGACGACCCTTTGCATTTTCCTGAGCTAGACAACACTGACCCTCAAGTTTTCGAAGAGCAAGACCGCACTGAGCCTTTTATCTTTTCAGATTTTGTGGATCAAAGTGATGAACTGATAAAATCGCAGATAGTCCTACACGAACTCGAAAACACCTCACAGGCACTATCGACAGTTGAAGAATTTTTGGCAGGCCTCCAACGAGGCTCGCTAGACTACCAAAGGAACTTCGAAGAGGTCCGAAAAGTCAAAGAAACTGTGATCGAAAAAATTAATAAATTCTATTATGACTCATCGGCGCTTATCGATCAACAGAGGAGTTTGGTTGATGTCGTAGTGCATGTGCAAACAATTCAACACTATTTCAAAGATTTGCCCCAGCTTCAACGAGACGTAGGAGATATCTCGCTTAATGTGAGCAATATTCACATTTACGAAGCCAACCTCCAAAGGTTCCTTTCGGAGATAATGGATGCGATTGAGTTTTTTGAATCCAAGCCGAACTATTTCAGCAGCTACGAGATGCTGGAAAGCTATCAAAAACTAAAAAAGAAGCTATTGACGGTCATCAAGACCATGCTCATCAAGCTGTTTACAAAAGATCACAACCAAATCCTGGCTCACTTTGACAAGTTCAAATTTGAGGAGTTGTTATATTTCCAAGCAAAAGAAGGCGGCCAGCAGCCGCCTCCTTTGAGAGGAGAGCACGCTTTGCAGCTTCAGATCAAAACCGAGGCTCTTCATAATCTCGCGTGCTGGATCTATCCTGCTTTTACTGTGGCTGGCAGCAACAGCCAAAACTTTGTTTTCAAGGGATCTGCTTCAACAGCGAATAAAATTGAAAATGTTACTATCAACAAACCTTTGAAAGATCTCCTTTGCTACATGAAGGTTCTATCTGGCTTTGATGCCGACTGCAATGAGATCATGCAAGACCTGTTCAGCAGCTATTATTCGTTTTTCAGGATTTCTTTACAGGAGAAAATTCTCGAAAATCTATCGAAATTATTCATATCCAAGTTCGGAGCTTTCGAGCGTGGACTTCAACAGCCGCTGCGCGTGATACTCACCCTTGCATGCCAAGCGATTTTCTTTGAGCTCGCTTACCATAATAGCTTCTTTAACAACACGTTAGTCATCAACGAGTCTTCAAAAATTGGGACAATACTCAGGTCAATCACAGCGAAATACACAGAATGTTTGACTCCTTTCTTGCAAAGAGAGGGTCAGCTAGAAGAATTATTGAGATCGATGGACTTCCTCAATAAATTTATTGATTCTCAGGATGAAGTGGCGCTCGACTTTGACTTTAAAGACGCTGCAGGTGAGGCTAGAACTCACTTTGAAGGCGTGATTCTGGGGCTATTTGGAAATTCCAGTGAATTGCAAGGTTTGATTGACCAAGAGAAAAAGCTTGCAGATCAGCAGCAGACAAATTTCCAGAAGATGGTGGAGGTATTCAAAGAATTTACCTATCAAATAAGAATTCAAATCAATAATAAACTCTGGGATCTGGGACACCAGTTCCTTGATGGGTATATCAATAATTTCGACCTTCAACAATATCAGAGAGAGTTTAATCAGAAATATAACTCGAAAGACTTCGAGAGGAAAACCAAGGACGGAGTGCTGCGAAGTCCGTATTTCAGAGTTGAAATGAAAGAGGAAATTATGCCTGTTGTAAAAACTGCGATCAATCTCCTCTACAACCTGAAGGGTAAGCTGTATGTAAGCGACATGGAAATCCTTGTAAATGAAGTTATTAGCGATACTGTGAATATGGTTTACCTTGGCAGCGAGATGTTCCCTGAGAAGAGCGATTCGTTTTTGTTCTTGCTGAAAAATTTGATTTTCTTCAATATCAAATTGAAAGAGTTTGATATTAATGCGCCTTCAGAGCTCACCGTACCCAAAAAAAAGAATGCGCCTGAGCCTGGGTTCCTCAATAAGCTCTTGCCGTTTGGGGGTCCTAAGGCCAAGAAGAGCTCTCAAAAAATGGAGGAGCTTGCTTCGTCGTTGAACATGAACGTGCGAAAGCACATATACACAGTGGCTGAAAGATTCATAAAAGATCTGGGCTTTATCATTTCCAAGAGTCTTTATGATTTCTTAAAGCGATATCAATACTTAGAGTCTTTACTTGCTGAAGCTGATAAGGCCGAACCAGAACCACGAACTTCAGCGGGATCTGGAGGTGAAACTCATGCGGAAGAGTCTAAGCCGAAGAAAAAAATAGATGCTGAGGGAATTCGCAGGGAAATGAGCTCTATGCTGAAACCTGATACGATCCAAAAGTACTATCAGATGTTTATTCAGAACGTGGATGACGTGCTCAATGATCTGCTGGTCAAGATGAAGAATTATTTGCAAGGGCAAATATATGACCAGGTCTGCGAGTACGTTGAGGAGATCATTCTCAATATGGTTGATAATCTTAATGACTACTTTATTTTAGTTTCGAAGCATTATGAAGGAGACCAGTACAATGAATTTGGTTTCATAGAGATTGATGTTTACAAAAATAAGCTGTTGTCATTGATCAAGAAGTAAGAGTAGAGGTTTATTTATTGGCAAGGTTTCTATGAGCGCCGTGGGAATCACAGTGAATCTTATTATTTTCATGTCGTTGAATCCTTTCTATCCATAAATAAACACCTCAGAAATTCACCTGAAACCAGTTTTTCTCTTTCAAGATACAATGCATCCAAGAGCAAGTGTAGTATTGGTCTATCTTAATTTATTACAATAGTTATTCACATGAAAGTACTCTCACACTATTTAATCATAGTATTGCTTCCTGGAACCGCTTGAGAAAGCTTGGAAGCTCACTTTTCAATCACTTTTTCAGTTAAATTTGCATATTTTCATAAACAAGTTACAAGTCAAAGGACACTCCTATTAGCAAGCCTCATTGGTTTGTTTTTGATATCAATTATATAACGAAGAAAGACAGGCGGAATATAGGTTTTTTACAATTGAATTTAAATTGTATGAAAAGCAAAGCTTCCAATACGTGCTTGACCTTAAACGTATTTTAGTTAGATTAATTTACTACCTGACTAATGCTACATAGACCTGGAAGTCGTTGTTTCCTCTCCTTGTTCTAAAGCTATCAGAAAGGACTCTTTCTCTCCTGTTAACTCTGCTTGAATTAGTAAATTTGTGTTGTATTGTCTCAGTTCAGCAATATTTCGACATATCATCTTATGAAACTCCATAATACGCTTCTGATAGGTTTTCGAGCAATAAGGACACTGCTCTTGGGGACATTTGCAACATTTCTCAGTCCAAAAAAAATCATCTCGAAAAATTTTCTCTCCACACAGGCAACTCAATGGGAGATATGGACAGCGTTTGAAGTGCATTTCGTAATCTTTGACTCGGATGCCATCGTCACAATAAGGACACGACATTGAGCAATTAAGTATATAATCTTCTACCGTCTGATCAATCTCAGTTGGTATTGCTTGGATGGTATCTCTGCATTTTGGACAGCGTGAGTCATACTTACACCAACACGCAAGGCATTGTTTGCAATACGTGTGCTTGCAAGCAAGAGTTATTGGTTTGCGATAGATGCACATGCAAATGCAGCAAGCTATTTCTTCAGGTCCAGTATTTTGAACTTGTTTCTCCTCGATACGACCAGGCCGACCGGATGCAGGCAAATAGCTTTGTTTTTTTGAATACATTTATTAATGACAATTGTTCGACAATGCACCATATAAACCCACAATAATCTAGTAAGATTTTATTTGAATCGTCTGATCAATAACAGCACTGCTCTTTTATAAACAGATTTTATCGAAACAGTAGAGAGAATCGGATTAAAGCTGTTCGAAAAATTTCGATTTCAAATATCTAGTCGAAACGAGAGCCTTTACATTTGAAATCATGCAACCACTATCAGGGCGAACAAAGTTTTTCGTCATCAGACTTCTCAAGAAATGCAATGTTTTGAACAGAAGGGAGTCATACATTCAAATTTGAAATATATTTCGGAAATATCATTTGATTTATTTCTTAAATTAGGACGCTATTGAGTCGGAGCAGCTCTTTTATGAGATATCTGGTTGAAAAAACATAAGAAAGCTAGCGAAGTGACGGATTTGAGAGGTAGCCACAGTTTCAATAATTTATTCTGGAATTGCTAAACTAGCTTAATTAGCTCCGTTCAATTTAAAGAAGAGAATAAAGTAGTTCATAATAGCTTGAGGAGAAACCAAGACAAGGTATGCGATTTGTTCAATTTGAAAGACAGCAAGAAGCTGAGCTGTTATTCATATGGATTATTTTTCAGAATAGCTTCAATAAAACATAATAAAATTGAGATCTCCAAGGAAAATTTCGGTATGAGTACCGTTTTGGCTCAACTTATTTCTAAAGCATGTTTGGTAAAAAAAAAAGAGGAATTAATTCTCGGCTTTGGTTTAATTTGAATTGGTGTTAAACTGAGCCAAGACATTCTTATCTTCACATTATATATCTGGTTAGACAGTTCTTTTTCTTTCAGATCTTCTGGTATGCTGTAAAGTTCTTAAGAGCCATGATCTCAAAGGGAATCGTTGCTCATCCGTTTAATTAATTTCGAAATACTTCAACAACAAAGAAAAGACAGCGTCAAGATAATGACCAAAAGTAACTCACAAATATCTTTTTGTTTGCTAGGACGTAGTTTCATATCCAAACCAAATTTAGCCTTCAAGAAAAATGTAATTGTTGCATCAAAAGAGATTTTTTTGAAGTTTTATCAACTTTGCAGTTCTAACCAGCGGGCCTTGAAGCCAGCTAAACTTATTTTATCTTTCTCGACTGCCATGCAGCTATTTCACATCAAATTATATTCCAAAATGTAACCTCTTATTAGGATCCTAGCCACTTAGCGAAGCCGAGTTAAATTGAGCGCACTCTCATTCAATTGGCTCGATATTCTCAGAATTTTTATTCTAACAGTCTCCCACTCATCATGCTTCTTAGGATTAGCATTGAGTCACTTTTCAAGCAGAATTTTAATAATAGTAAAAACAAATTATTTGAACTATGATAATAGCATTTTTTGAATACATATAGAATTTGAAGCTCGAATTCAGTATGTTATTCAGAATACTTTTAATTCTTTTGAATTATCTCTTGCTCTTACAACTCGGTTAGACTTCTACCTCGATGATCAAAGATCAATTTCCTTCGGCCTTCCATTACTTACCTTCATTCAAGCCTGAAAAAATTTCCATCGATCAGATTATTGATCCCAACCTAAGAATATTCCTTCGATGCTCAATTTGTCTATTCGTATTCAATAATCCTGTCACTTTATCCTGCGGACACAGCTTTTGCTATGACTGCATCAAATCCTGGCATGAAGTGGAACCGACTTGCCCTCTGTGTAAAGACGATATCCCAAACATGCATATGCTAAAGAAGAGCATCGTCATTGGAGACTTGCTGGAAAACCTAACCTTATTTTGCCAAGGTGAATGCTGTCGAGAACGTCTAAAACTTAAAGATTTCTATTCACACTGGCAACAATGTCCTTCTGTTCTCGGAGAATGCAAATGTGGAGCTCGAATACAGAGATCTAAGTTTCTAGAGAGTGATACTGAGTGCAAGTGTCCTTTTGTAACTTGTGAATTTTGCTTCGTTAAATATCAGGCCAGGCTGATAAATTACCACAGTGATATTTGTAAGAGAGAAAGAGTGAAATGTCCACGCTGTAGTCAGTTTTACATTCGTGAGGCAGTACATGAACACAGAAATTACCATTGCATGGTAAAATGCCCGTACAGGTTTTATGGCTGTAAGGCAGGCCTCATGTCACAAAAAAAGATTCAGAAGCATATTCAAGAGTCCAGCAAAGAGCATAAGCAGCTTGTCAAAAGATATTTAATGGCAAATGTACTCAGAAGAGTCAACAATATCACCTGGACACTTGACAACAAATATTGAGAATTGAAATCTGAGGAAATCATTCCTGATTATGTTTTTATCCTTCTGACATATTTCTGGTTGTTAATGGGTGAGATGAACCTTGAACCAGAATACAAGAGGAAGTGCTTAAGTGTTTATCTCTCGTGGTATGAAAAGCTCAAACTTAAAATTATGAAAGTATTCCTAGCTTTTCTCATATAGCTTTTGATTGTAAAGGAAGTTTTATTTTCGTTTCATATTATCCTTCCGATTCATTCATATAGTTTATTTATTAAGCCTCTTGGCTTCTTTGTCCCTCATTAAAAATCATACATATTGAATTTCCTCCCTAAATAAGTACTTCCCAAATTCATCCATCTTTTTATTGAATATTACTTGACAATGAAACTCGTGTGACTATTTGAAAATTTCAGAGGAGATATTTGAGAGTTAGTTTGCTCATTTGCGAAGCTTTTTTGAACGAGCACGATTTGCGATTAAAATGAGCAAACTCGCTCAACACAACACATTTGCAAGGGTACGATCCAACTGATCAAATTGAAAGCGAATTCTACTGATGATAATTCCCATATAAGTAAAAGCAAGCAATAAGCATTTTAATTTTCAATTCCTTCAACAAACAAATTAAAACCTTTCAAGATAATAGATGACTTTGTCTGAATTCCAATTCCCTCATTAGATCAGAGATAATCAATCGTAGTATCTTACTTCTGTTGTTTAATCCGAATTTCTTCTATTTTTTGCTGGCATTTGATATTGTTGGGTTCGATTCTCAACCCCTCTAAGTAAGCATCTTCTGCTTTATTATATTCCCTCATTAACTCAAGAAAACCTCCTTTCAAGATCCAAGCATCGACACAAAGAGGATCCAATTCGATTGCCTTCCCAACAGCCTTCAGAGCTTCTGGTATCTCAAGCAACTTCCCCAAACAGACAGCTTTTCGGTAGTAAAGGGTTGCATAGTGAGGGTTTCTCTTTAAAGCCTCTTCATATTCCTTCAAAGCTGCCACAAAATCTCCTTTCTGCATCAATTCATCAGCTTTTTCTTTTTGTTGATCAGCGATATCAGGGTTAATATATTTCTTTTCTTCAGCTCTCCTTTTCTCCGCTTCGGCCTTTTTCTTCAGTAGTTCAGCGTTAGCCAAGTCAGCCTTGACTTGCGGATCCATATGTTCCATCCAAGATTTCTTATAGAAATCAATCGCTCTATCATAATCCTGCATCGCAGCGTATATATTGGCCTTTCTATGGTAAATCTTGGCGAGTTTCTGGAAATCAGGCGCTTCTTCATAGTATACTTCAAGAGCTCTCTCAACCTCTTCGAGAGCTCGTTGATATTTTTTCAGCGTTAAAAAAACAGCGGCTTTGTTATTGTAAACCATGTATTCTTTTGGATCAAGCTCTAGCGCTCTCTCATAATACTTCAGAGCCAGTTGAAATAATTTTTTCTTGAAAGCTTCATTCCCAGCCTTCTTCGCGATTTCGCTGGAATAAATCATCGACGGTGAAGCTGCATCGTCTTGCTTGTGCTCTTCGCGTAGATCGTTTTGGGAATGACCTCCGACCTTATGCTCTTCAACGAGATTTTCTGAATTGAGTGACTCGTTTGCCAAACAAAAGTCCAAGAATTCTTTGACACTCAGATCAGACTCAATGAGTCCAGGAAGATTCTCTGGGGATTGGAGGAGGTTTAGAAGTTTTTGTGGGAGGTTGGGATTCTTGGGAAAGTTATACTGTTTGGAGTCGCTCTGTGAAATTGTTAAAATCATTTGATTCATGATGTCAACTTCCTGAGGAAGAGAGCGGAGAGCCTTCAAGTATTTTACTAGAATCTTAAATGATTCGTTCGGCGAATCTAGCGCTAGCGCAGTTTTAAAGGAGTATTCACTCTCATAATAAAGGCCAAGGCAAAACTCAGCTAATCCCTTTCTCCAATAGCCTTTAATCCATGATGGCTGGATATTCAGTGACCTATTCGCGTCTTCGAGAGATTCTGCGTATTTTTTCAGGTTGTAATAGCAAACTGCGCGGTTAGTGTAGAAAGTATGGTCGTAGGGATTGCAATTAATTGCTTTCGTGAAACTTTCGATTGCTTCTTCATAGTTTCTAACAGAAAAAGCCTTGTTGCCTTCGGCTTTGAAAAGATTTGCTTGTTCGTGCTCAATGGACCCTGCTTTGATCATCCTAATGCTTTTTTTCTACTCTCATCGCTCTTTGAATATAAACCGGATACTCGAGTTTTCTAGAGAGTTCGATATATCTGTTGATACATTTGTTAATCAGATTATCAGTAATTTTCATTTGAGATCTGACAACTATTAATTTGTTTTAGAAGAAGCCATATCTTCTCGAATCAGAGAGGTAACAGCGCGCTTCGTGCGGGTCAGAGTAGCTCGTTTCCGGTCACTCAAACGTGAGAGATTCTGTTCATATGCAAAAGATGCGGACTATTAATGAATTTTCATCATCCGAAATATTTCTCTGTGTATGAAACCAAATTTTTCGTTTGAGTTATCGTGAAAGCAACCGGAGGCCGATTTTAAGGTCCCTTTCTATTAATACTATTGAACTTTTTCATTTGCTATAAGTTACTTATGTTTGGGCGATTTACTGCTCTTTAGAAGTTTTCAAAAAAAAAAGATGTTCATTACAATGAAGCTACTGATTTCTTTTTTGATAACAGGCTATTCCTGTTGCCCATTCTGTTTAGCCCTGGCTAGTTAGTTATTTGATATCATTCTATCAATATCTTGCGCTTAGATTAGGAGAATATTATTGTAAACAATCGGCCTCGAAGATGATAATTCACGATTATGACGCCATCGTATGAGCGCGACTCATCATACAGCATGTATCATTCTTCTTTGTCTCCAAAACTATTTGATGAGAAAAATAATATATATGATTACTTTATAAGCGAGGACATCGTACTCCTAAAGGCAACCAACTGTAAACCGTCCAAAAAATTCCCAGCGCAAGTGCTAATTGCAGAATTCCTCGAAAAATTTGTGTAATAAGGATATATTTTCAGATACCTGCTGAGAGAATAAATTAAAAGGCAGGAATTGTATATAATGAATGGTTAGTTGTGTAGCAAAAACTCAAAGAGTAGTAGAAAAAGGAACTCACTCATTCATGTAAGTTCTCAAAAAAGAAAAATTTTATTTAAATCTATAAGTAGAATAATGATGATGCTTGCCTTTGAACTCACTTCACCTTTTATCATGGTTTGCTAAAGATATTCGTGATTTTTACTAACTTATTGAAATCGTAGAATTTCTTTGACTCTTGCAGAAGTTCCGCGGATTCGTCCTCGCTGATGTAGAGCTCATTATCAAAATCCATCGTCGAGTCCATAGCACCATGATCAATAGTTTTTGAAGAGGTATTTTTCTTCGCATTCCTATTCGAGCAGCCTCGACGAATTGGCGACCCTTCCATCTCAGATCGAAAAGAAAAATGGAATCGCTCTCCAGTATGCCTCCTGCTGCTTATGCGAGTACTCGGTAATACTTGTTCCGTTGTCATTCTTGGATTAGATTTCAATCCGGAGAATTCTAGAGTGTGGCTGCTATTTCTCAAATGCAGCGAATGCTTTTCCTTTGAAAGCAGCGAAAATCGAGACATTTTCTCACACAAACTTTGCTGTGTGGAGTAGCTTGGGTCTTCATCATCGTTATAGCAGCTAAATCTCTCAAGCCTTTCAATATACTTGGGACCTTGGCGATCATCATGAGGTATTTCAGCAAGTTTCGTTTGACGAACCCAGGCACCAAAGGGAATTTCTCTGGACGATTTTGGAAATTTTCTCTGCTTGACAAGCTCAAAGTCGATGTCTTTGAACCAACAATGCTCTTTTATTTCTTGAATGCCCTTCTGGCCTCCAAGTCGAGCTGCAGGATCTTTTATAAGTAGTTTCGTTAGAAGATCTCTGCACTCTAAAGACAAAGAGTCTGGTATTTTGGGTAAGGTGTTTAGAATCTCAAACTCAATTTCCTTTCTCTTATACTTCGATCGACTGAAAGGAGGCGTTCCTATAAGCATTTCGTACAATACAACTCCTAATGAGTAGTAGTCAGCTCGGTGATCGTATCCAGTCTCAGCAAGGACCTCTGGCGCCATGAACCTAACGGAACAAAAAGTCGTTATACTTTCACAATAACAAAAAATCTAAAGTACTCTACAGTTCCACAAACTCCCTTCACGAAATGTTCATTCGGATTCATCCTTTTGCAGAATCCGAGGTCAGCGTAATGGATATGGCCTTTCTCATCGATGAGAAGGTTCTCCGGCTGAAAAGTTTTGAGATAAGTTCCCTTTCGCAAGGAAAATTTAATTTACTTTCAGATCACGGAAAATGATATTCTTTGCATGAAGAATTTCAAGGCCCGCAATTAGTTGGACAATAATATCCTTCGCATTCTTTTCGGGAATAGCCCTTTTTCGTTTAAAATAATGGTGCAGATCTCCGCCGATATAGAACTTCATCACAAAGAAGTACGAATCGGTCTATGAGTCCAAACAAATTTTATCTTTTTCTCGAAGTCGATATCTTACCGTTTGGAATGAGAACTTTAGCCTCGAAAAGAATTCTTCTGGCAACCCTAACAGCATGTTTTTCTCGTTATTAACCACTACGGTCTGCCTTATCGTTTCATTCTTTTTAATCTGTTTAACTGCATAGAATTTTCCCGTGTCTCTTTTCCTGGCTGTGAACCAATGCGTTAAGCCAGTAGAGAAAATGAGTTTGCTTTACCTAACAGCACACGAGAAAATCCTCCATGACCAAGATGTTTTGTGAATTCAAAATCTTGTAATCCTACCAAAGGAGTGAGACTATCTTCACGATATCGAGGCTCGCTCCCGAAGTAAGGAACTAGGATAGTTTCTTGATCAAGAAAGGTTAGTGGGTAGTCTTCGATCGTGAGAAGAACATCTCTTAATAGATTTTTCTCGGCGGTTTTGAACGCAACGATTGATCTGATCTTCGCCTGCGTTAAGCGGTCATTAGCCTGTGATCTAAGTCTTTTCATCAAGGTGGAAAACAGCCATCCTGATGTGTGACTACCGGGTTTATTGAATTGGATTTTAGCGGTTAAATCCGGGTTATATTGAACGATGACTGTGGTTCTTTGGCCACCTTCGACTTCTGCCTCGCTGGGGAATTTTTTCGTTGATTCGACTCCAAAACTTGTCTTCGGTGAGTCGTCTTCGAGCAGGTTGCAAGACTCATCGATTAAATGAGAGCCATGTTGGTTCAAGTTCATTTTTTAATTTAATTAAACTAGGGTTTTGAGTTAATTTTTGTTCGAGGATAAATTATCTTTTTTGCCTCATTTATTTGTGAATTAGTATTTGAGATGGCGAATATGAGGTTGGGTCGTAATAAATTGTTTTGGAAGGAACCTTTAGCTGCTTTTTGAGCATGAATAGAAATTCCTTTATGTAGGGAGTATTGTGATTACAATTAAAGCTTCATCAATGTTAGAATCTCAAATTGTCAAAGTTTTTCCTGCATATCTGGCAGTCAGCATTATTGGCTGGTATCGCTTCAAATAATCTTTCCGGATATCCGCGTTTCTAGCCAAAAGTGTTTTTCATCAAAAAAGTTAATATCAATGCTTATTCAGCAGTCATTTTCTGAGAAAATATATCTACAAGGTACCCACCCACTAACCAAAGACAGAGCCGTGCGATGAAATTTCACTCACCTAGGTAAGCTCACGATTAACAAATGTTCAGTTAATATCTTTTCGCTCGTCTCCTTCTTTAACTTAATTTGCTCAATCCAAATCTAGAAGTGAGAGTGATTCCTTGGTGTGCTTGAAATTTTTTGCAAACCTGTCAGAATAACTCCGAATTCCGGTGTTTTCATTATTTAAAGGAGCAACTGAATCATATATAACTTTTTAAAATTTTAATATTTTCAGGATCGGATGATCGACTCAGAAATGAGATGGTACAGTTTCTGAATATACTGAGGGTCGCTACAACGAGCGGCTTGGAAATTAACTAAGGAAGTTGAAATTATTTTCATTTTTGAGAAAGAAGAATGATGGCAAGTCACAGATGGAGTATTCAGCTACAAATATGAAAGATTGAATCAACTCTAAACTGTATTCATATCACAAGGAATCAGTTTGAGCAAAGTGAAGAGTAAAAATGAAGAAATACAAGCAATTGTGAAATAACTATCAGAAAATGAGTCATTCATTCACTTAAGCTCTATTGAATACTCCTTGGACAACAACTTTCGCATAAATGTAGTACCCGGCAGCACCCAGGATAACTACTCCACCTATCGTCGATCCAGCAATAACTCCAGCCATTTGTCCCTTTGTTAAGCTTCCAGCTTTCATGCAATAGTTCTTGTTAGCATCGACAGCGTATTGAACATAACCCGCGTCACAAGTCAAGCAAGTCTGTCCAGTAGGAACGATATCACAAACAGCGCAGTTATCAGGACAATATCTGCAAGTTCCTAGCCAGTAGAATTGTCCTGAGGCGCAAGTGGAGCATGTACCATGAGCAACTTGGTACCCAGCTTTGCAGGACACACATGCTGTTGCATTGAGACAGTGAGCACAGCCCGAAGGACAAGCGGTGCAGGTACTTCCACTCAAATAAAAGCCGATTCCGCAGTCAATACAGGTGTCTGAAGAGGTACAGGTCGTGCAATTGTTCGGACATTGAGGCGAGCAGTAAGTTCCTTGGAGAACGAAGTTTGCTTTGCAAGCAGTACAGGCACTGCCACTAGTGCACGCCGTACAGTTCTCACTGCAAGTATCACAAGTGCCATCAGTGGCTGAGTTGAGGTATTTTCCTTCGATGCATGAAGTACAGAAAGTAGAATTCGTACAAGTGACACAATCCCCGGTGCATGGTGTGCATGTTGTGCCGCTTAAGTAATAACCTTCGGCGCATTCTGAGCATACAGTAGCACCCCCATCACACACTGTGCAACTCTCGTCGCAAGGCGTGCAGCCATTGGATCCATCTAGGAAATTTCCTTTTACACATTCTGTGCAGCTGGTGGCGCCTGAGCATTTAGTACAGTTAGTAATACTACTACAAGTCAAGCAAACGTCAGTAGAACCAGTAGCAGTTGGATTGGGGTAATATCCATCTTTGCAGGTATCGCAAGCCGTTGCGGATCCACAAGCGTCGCAGTTGTCACCGCATTTGGTGCATGTGGTATCATCAAGGAAGTACCCTGTGTTGCAACCAGCGCAACCAGCACTCGTACACCCAGTACATCCTTCAGCACAAGCCAAGCAAACGTCAGTAGAACCAGTAGCAGTTGGATTGGGGTAATATCCATCTTTGCAGGTATCGCAAGCCGTTGCGG
>ENA-UOTX01000540-UOTX01000540.1-compost-metagenome-genome-assembly--contig:-NODE-540-length-38758-cov-14.780073_pt1 | contig 38758 bp, 24 predicted proteins | sample MGYA00238143_ERZ746982 | MGnify/ENA primary metagenome ERZ746982 (study PRJEB28758, sample SAMN06268862) | compost metagenome | isolation source: single cell | place: USA: California, Emeryville, Joint... | reverse complement strand
CACTTAAAACTCATATCTGAGCAAAAGAAAAAAATAGCAGAGAAGTGGGAGGCTTTCCAAAAGAAAATTTGAGTCCAGTAAATTCAATGTTAGTTCAAGGATAGAGTACAAATTTTCGACAAACATTTCAATAAATTTATCAGGTTCCAAACTGGCTTGTTAGAATTTCAATCAAAATGGATAATTCAGCTCGAAGCTCACCTTTGAGCTTCAGATACTCTCTCGATGACCTGAAGCGGGATTATCAATCTCACGCAAAAAAACATAGCAGCATAATTTCGTTTACTGAAACCATTGAGCCGGAATATCTCGTGCGAAAGACATCTATTTATCAAATCATTCCAATCCCAGAGGGAATGAGCACTATCTTTAAGTCATCACTGCCGATTATTCTTGCAAATTGTTCGCTTTTCTTGTTGAACCTCGTAAATTTGTTCTACGTCAGCAAACTCAATGACTCCGTCGAGACTGGCGGCATCGGTGTGAGCATGGTGATGATGCAATGTACAGTCTATGCGCTTATCTTGAGCATTAATCAAGGGCTTACCGTGCTTGGATCTCATACTTTTGGCTCGAAGGAGTACTATACTGTCGGATTACTCTATCTCAGAGCTAATGTGCTTATCGCAGTGGTGTTGATTTTTTTCCTGCCTTTATTATTATCAACACGAAGCATCTTGATCACGATTAACATATCTCCTCCTGTCGCTGAATCCGCTCAGACGTATGCGCTCTATCTTATCCCCTCATTAATCGGTTTCTCGCTCTACGACTCAACGAAATCTTATCTGCTGTGTCTCAAGAAATTCCAGCCAATCGTATATATTCAACTGAGCACTTTCATTCTTCACTGCTTTTCGGGTGGCATTCTGATTAACTATTTAGGTCTTGGAGTCAAGGGCGCTGCTATTGCAAGAGGAATAACCGATTGGGTGAATTTTTTGATTGTATTGGGTTACATTAAAAAATACGAGCACGATGATCCCGCGTTTAAAATGACCTGGATCGAATGGACCAAAGAAATCTTCAACCCCAAAGGGTTACTCGAGCTCTTCAAGTATATCACAGGCTTATCTTCCATTTACTTCGTCCAACAGTTCACTTATCAAGTTTTCACGTTTCTGGCAGGTCAGTTCAGCGATGCTAACTTAGCGGCACACATATTGTTGACCAATACAAACTCGCTCCTCTCTTGTATCCCGCTAGGAATTTCCTTAGCGACAGCAGCGTATGTTTCTTTCTCACTGGGGGAAGGGTGCTTCATCAAAGTGAGGTTTTTTTTGAGGAGCGGATACTGCTGTATTTTTATTTCAATCATTGTGATTGTCTTGGTATTCTCGACCTTTCAAAGCATTTGGGTTCAGGTCTTTTCCAGCGACCCTGACGTCAGTTCGATATTAGATCAGTTGGTCCATATTTATTTGGTTGGAGTGGTACCTTGGGACTCGCTCCAGACGTTAAGCGCTACGATATTGAAAAGCATAGGGAAGCAAATGCAAGTGAATATCGCGGTGTTTTCAGCGTATTACGCTCTGGCGCTGCCAGCGGCAGTATATTTTGGGTTTGGATGTGACATGCAAACACGGGGAATCTGGACAGCGATATCTCTTGCAGATATCGCATTATTTATTTTTAGCACGGCAATATTATGGAAGACAGACTGGATCAATCAAATGAAAGAAATGAAAAGGCATGTCGCTGAGGAGCAAGGAGAAGAGCTAGCAGAACTCAGAATTGAAAGCAGCAATGGGAGCCTTGCAGACCCTGATTTAGCCGCAGTTCTAGTGAGAGGAAGAAGCTTGACTCCTCAAAGCAATGTAGGTCCCATGAAATTCGATAAGAAAGAAATAATCAAGCTAATGACCCAGAGTCAACTGCTGCATTAGTCTAGCTTTCTGTACGGAGATAATAAGCCTTTTAAAAATGTATGTATGTTCTGTTATATAGCGTTCAGTTTTCGTTTAAATTGGTAAGGTCATGTAACAAGTCTTATAATTGTTATAGAATCATGATTGTATCTTTAGCGGCAATAAGTGGCTGCTGAAACCCCCAGGCCATTATTCCAGGTTTTTTGATGTAAAGTTGATGACCTTATTAATGTAGGCTATTCTTCTTCTCGCTGTTTCTCAGCAATTAGGTATTTTCAGTGTAGTCTTTTTGAGCGGGTGTTGATCTGTTTGATTTTGTACATTTGAAAGTTTAAACTAAATTTCTTCTTTGAATAATTTTTTTATCATTAGCAGTTGGGATGTCCACATTCCATGAAAAATACAAGAACATCACTTCCTTAACTCCTAACGCCATCAAGACTATCCTTGAGCCTGAAAAGATCTTCTACATCGTGCAAATCTACGAAAAATCCAAAGTCAATGCTCAAAATTATGTTCGGATCAAAATCTCCGATGGAAACACTCGATACACCGTACTTCTTGCAGACAACGCGTACAAAAAGGCCATCAAATACGATCTGAAAGAAAAAGCAGTTATCAAAATCGACATGAAACATACACTAGTATCCTCCCAGCAAGAGACCGCTCAAGCTTACAAACCTGTCCTCATCACGGACTTTGAGCTTATTTATGCAAACGTGGGAGTTATAGTCGGTCATCCAATGTCTTTCTCCGAGTTCCAGAAGAATAATTATGTGAATGAGCGAGGATCAGTTCATCTTCCAAGGGAGTTTTTGAATCTGCTGCCTGAATCATCTGAATCTTCAGGATCAAATACGAACCAGCAAGTACCTTCTCCATTGCACAGGCTGATAGAGAAGAAAAAATCACCTCGTTTGCAAAATATCATTGTAGAGAAATCGCAAGCATCACAATCGGATATCATCTTTGGAGCATCTCCAAAGCTTTTTGATTTTGAGTCACAGCAAGAGAAGGCTCAGCCTTCTCTTATCGCTCAGCTAAAAGGAAATAATGAAAAACCAAGACGGACGGAAAAGCAAATGCAGACTCCAAAGATTTCAGCTTTCAGAGGTTTTGATAAAGGTTTAGATGAATATTTACCTCCGAGTGACGCGACGAGAACTCCTCGCGAGATGAGCTTTGGACCAGGCCAACCACTTCCTGAGCAATCAACGACACCAAGACGGCTTCCTAGCGTGGAGGAGAAGAAGGAAAAGAAAGTTGAAAAGCACAAAAGTACACCAGCCCCAGAACGGAGAATTCTTTTTGAAGAAGACAAAGAGCAAATAACTGAAAGAAAAGAGACCCCTCAAAAAGCTAGTGCTTATCATGAAGGGAAACACGGCCTAATAGCAATCACGAAAGAGAAACCGCCAGAACCGCACACAACCAGCCCTCAGCCTTTCAAGTTTTCCATCAGAGAATTTTACACGAAGAACACTTCACCTATAAAACCCTTAAAGACATATTTTCTTAAGGAACCACCGAAAAAAACCTCTTTTAATCTCATATCAGATCTATCATCGATGAGGAGAGTAAGCGCGTCAACTCTACAACCGCCTTTCCAAACGACAACGTCAACGGGAAGGAGAACTCCGTTTATTCTTCCTGCTGAAGAGCGAATCACCTCTTGGTCTAACGACGAGTTCACGCCGGTGAAAACCCTTGTGTCTCACATGGAGAATTGGATTATTAAAGTGAGGGTGACTCTAAAGAGTGAGGTTAGAGAGTACAGAATGAAAAGTGGGCAGTCAGGTCGAGTGTTCTCTGTGGATCTGTTAGATTCAGCCAACGGCGAAATCCAAATGAGTTTTTTCGACACGTTGTGTCATAGATTTTACGATGAAATCAAGGAAGGGGATGTCTATTGCATATCCGGCGGGAAGATCAAAGCTTCGGAACACCGAGTAACAGGCTCAACTCACAGTTTTGGTATCATTGCAGATGAATCCACTACTGTGAAGAGCCTGCCAGATGACGGTTCGATACCAGCCAATTCGTTTCAGTTTACTCATTTGAATGAGATCAAGAGAATTGAAAAAGGGAATTTTGTAGACGTTGCAGCCTTTGTCAGCTACGCAGGGCCACTCGAATTCATCGAGAAGAGAAATACTGGAGCTATTGTAAAAAAACGAACACTCCTCTTAACAGTCGACCACAGAGAGAGCTATGAGCTTGTCTGCTGGGGATCCCGAGCAGAGACGCTTAATCTTACAAAGGGAGATATTATCATTATAAAGCGAGCAAGAGTCGGCGAGTTTAACGGAGAAAAGCAATTAACGTTTAGTTATAATACAAACATTATTACGAAAGACCTTCACAAGTTTCCAGAAATTCAAAAATTGCTGTTTTCTCCGCGAAGAGAGATAAGACCAGACAACGTCCTCCCGGATGAAGGAAGACAGGACATTTTCCCTGGATATTACGGATCGCCACAACAAGCAATACTGCCGTTGAGTGGATTCAAAACACTAGAGCAGATTGATCATATTGCTACAAACGAAATTAAACTCGGACATAAGCGCACTTTTGACACGATTGTTACCATATCGGACTTTGGAAAAGAAAACACGCTTTACTATCCAGCCTGTGACCGCTGCAAGAAGAAATTAATCCAGGAAGGTCCGATGTGGCGCTGCAGAAGTTGTACTTTTGAAACGTTATCGCCTAATTTCGTGTTTACCCTTCAATTGAATCTGGAGGATCACACAGGAAACGTTTGGGCAGTTGCGTTTGATAATGTCGCTGAAAATATCATGGGAATAAGGGCCAAAGATTTTCGTGATTTGCTGATTATGAGGCAGTTTAAGCAGATAGAGGCTATCCGAGCCAAAGTGCAAAGCAAAGAGATGAAAGTGAGATTGAAAGCTTCTTTTGAGATGTACGGAGGCTCAGCGACTGTCCGTTACCAGATTTTTAACGCAGTACCCGTGGATTATCAAGTAGAAATTGGAAATCTTCTGGACACCTTAGCATGTTATGACACACTATAGAGAGTAATTTCTCTATAGTGGAAAATGATAAATTTTGTTTATTTACGTTTGATTGTTATTTATCTTGATTTTTCTTTGTAATGATACTTACTTGCTCATCTATTTTCAAAACGCCAGAAGCTGAGGCTGTATGTATAGTAATGAATTAATCTGCACGGCTCGAACCGCTTTTCAGCATGGCAAAGGGATTATTGCTCTCTTGATGAAGTGATGAGATGAAAAACTTGTTTTAGAAAACTCTACGAGATGCCTTCAAAGGTACTGTGCAAAGAGGATGTAAGTTGAAGAATTTTGTAACAGATTTTTCAAGATTCAAGGTTCAAGCTCTTATGTATAACGATTTATGCAGCCGTGATGTAAGCCTGACTTAAAACAGTCATGAACTCTGTTTTATTAGTTTTTAGAGATATTAGCTAGAAGAATGAGAATCATAGTTGTCGCTATATCTCGAGCCTAATTTTGATTTGTTACTTCAGATACTGTGCCTCCTAAGGCAGCATTATTGAGGGTAGGTTTCGATTCGCTGTTTTCTTTTGATTCTTCTTGCTTGTTTTCCTCTGGCTTTTCTGCTATGCTTTCTTTTGAATTTTGCTGTGAAATTGGGAGGTCATTGACATCCTTTATCGTTGGTCTTGATTGAATCTGAACTTCTTTCATATCTCCCTCTGGGCTCTGATTATTGCTGCTTGATTGTCTTACAGTAGTGATAGGCTGAGTCTGGCTCTCCTTCGGCGCCATAATTGAGGATTTGAGTCCAATCGTTCCAGAACTCTGCGCACGAGCGATTTCTATGTAATACGAGACTTTAAATCATGATAACAAGTTCTTGTGTACTTTTATCGTTGTGAAACTCTTTATCTGATGCGTTTTTTTTAAGGAGTCCTATTGTACGAGGCGACCTCAAGACCGTTGCGTTCGGGCTCTTCAAACAAAAAATTATGTGAATATTTTTTCTCTCTGAAAAATTGTTATTTTACCAAATAATATCTATCTGTCTGCGTTTTCATCAGCGATGGTGACAGAATAAACTCTCTAATGATGTATTTAGTCATCAAAGCCATTTTGTTGAAAGCTACCTTCTTGTGGTAAGAAAAGGTGATTGAGTCGCTGGACTCTCCACCTTTTGAATCCGCCTGGTGAATTCTTGATGCTTTGCGAAATCTGATTGAAATTTCTTCTTTTCCACAAGAGGCTTCCTGTTAATCGCAGCAAATCAACACAATTCCCACAAACAGGTGCAGTTACTGTGACAGCAGACGTTTCGCGAAAGCTTCATTCTCTACATAGATACGTCGCATCACCTCCTTTCTATAGATGGCGTGTAATGTTTGGGTACTTGATCGATTTTTTTCAGGTCTAAAGTCTTGCTTGGTGGTTGAAAATACCGGCTTTGGAGATACAATCATAAATCAAATCATTCTCTTCTGAGTAGTTACGTTGTCTTTCTTTGAAATAGAGACGAGCTTCTCAAGGAGAATTTGGTTCTCTCTGTCAATAGTTTGGAAACGTTCTTGCATAGTAGTATGATTAGATGAGGATATAAATGCTAGAAGGTACCTGCGGCTTTAAAGCGGCTATTCTGCAACTTTATCTGATTTAGCTTTTCTAGATATTCATCGTTTTTCTCGATTTGCCTCTTCTTAGGGTGTTTTTTAATCTCTTCGAGTTGTTTTCGATGTCTTTGGTACATACTATTGAAAAATGTCACGAGGCGGGTTGAAAGCCATGAATACGCTTCTTGCTGTTTGAGCAGCGTAGAGTTTTTGACGACATATCGAGGTCCCATAATATTGGACATGAGGCTGAAAGGCAATATGAATTGTTATGGAATTTCCTACGAGAGATGGTTTTGTGATTAATCACAGTCTTTATTTATTTGTAATTTGGTCGCGCGTTATTTTTTCCTCTTAGGCTAAACTTTTCATTGGAAATAAAATAATCAAGGAAGTATAAAATTTTTCATACTAAAGACGTTAGAGAATCCTCTCAGTACGACTCTTGAATGACTCAAACAAATTCTGCTTGGCATAACGGTATTCTGAATTCAGATTTATCAGGATAACAGCTGAGTATAAGTCTGGGATACCTCATTATTTTATTATCCAGCGTCTATGACTTATTCATAAAAAAAACTCGAAACTAAAGTTTTTTTTCTTTTCTTAAAGGATTTAATTCGATTTAGCTGATGTTAACTTTGCTGTCAGCTGCTTAGAAAAAATGTGGAGAAAGTTGGCTATTGTGTTAATGCCCAGAAGCATGTAAATGTTATATTTTAGTCGTCATAACTAGTTTCCTAGAAAAAAAAATTAGCAGGTTTCAGTCTGATGACAAAGTAAGTCAAGATAAGATTGAACCTTTTGGGACCCGGTCTGCTAGTGTGATAAAGCACGAATTGCGATCAAAAAACCGATTTATGCAAAGGAAGTTAGAGTCCTCGTCCTTAAAATCTCGAAATAAGCCTGTCATATTTTGTCCTAGTTCATCGTATCGGATTTGGGAACGAAGATTGCAAAAGTTGAAACTGAATCTCTTAATAACCAAAAATTGATTTTGATGATTGATAATTGAGGATAATTAACTCAAGAGCTAAATAAGAATATTACCGAGCAGTATTTATAGCTTAAAATCTAAGAAGCATATGCAACACGAAGACAAGAATCTCAACAGTTCAAGATCTCTAGCACGAGATCTTAACGAGGTTTATAGTTACATTAAGCAACGAGAAGACAGCGTCTTCAAAATCTTAGAAGCGTTTTCCAAACTCGAAAGTGTAGGCGAAACTGAAATCATTAACACATATGATCTCAATCGCGCTATCACACAAGCTGAAGTCTACAGAGTCTCTCAAGAGGATAAAATCACATCTCAATACGCAAAGAGCAAACTCACTGCCCTCGAAGATCAATCGTAATGCCATTTTTTCCCCATCGCCTTAAGTTTTTCCTAGTTCCCTTCGAAATTTCATTCAGAAAGTGCTAGACTTATATTCGATGATCCTCGGAAGATACCGCGAGTGCAGTTCGTCGTCGCTTTTGGAGAGAGATTTTCATCTTTCTTGTTGTTCGACGATTGAAGCGATGAGGAACCTGCTCTCCAAGCCGATAATTGAGTTCGAGCTCGCTATATCCTCAGCAATTCGACCATCTCGGCTGCGTCTTTCCAAGGGAATAGGAAGCATTAAACGATTCAACATGAGATCATACATTTCATCTCTTCCTTTGATCACGAAGCAGGTTGACCTCTCCGAGACCCGGAACTCATCGGTCAAGAAATCTCCAAAAAGACAAAACGACAACTTCTCTCGACTCAAAAGTCTCTCGCAGATTAACGAAGCGAATATCAGCATTGATAGGAAAACTTATAAACCAATGCCTGAGAAGGTGTCTTCGCTAGAGAGTGTCACAGAAAGAAAACTGCAAGAATTGCCGAAAAATGACTCAAAGGAACGCATAGTAGATCAGTCATATCTGCTGCAACCATATCCGGTGATGCGAATTGATGATATCACTGCTCCGCCTTCCAACTACAAAGGAATGACTCTGATTGACAAATATCTCAATTCGATTGATGGGATTCTGAACAGTAGATACAAAAAGATGAACATTGGAGGAAGCCCTATTAAAAAAGAAAATAGCCGGCGAGAGTATTTGAGTCTCGGGAAGATTCAAGATAGTCAGCGAAAACGCGGCACTCTCATAACAGAGGTTGTTTCGCTGCAGAGTCTCGAGGATTTGAAGTCGAATGAAAAGTCGTCTACTCTTACAACCACACAAAATAACACTTCAAAAGTCATCACTTCCTCTGATTCACCCTACGAGTTAAGCAGACTCAAAAAATCGGAGTTGGACCTCCTCTCTTTGAGGACTCCTTTGGATTCTTCACCTAATCTCTTCGCCAAAACACCCAAACGCCCTCTGCTTAAGAACAGCAACCTTCAATCACCTCGGCTCCTAGCACCTATAAGCCTAAGTGATTCGAAAATTTCCGATAATATCCCTAAACTAAATATCAAAAATTTAAGACTGCCTCGCCATATCCAAAGCAAAACAGACTCGAAAAACTACACCTCGAGTAGTCAGGCTGATGACGAAACCACCAGACTCGACATTGAAGCCAGAGCAAGAAACGAACCCGCTACACGATCCGTTTTGGGATTGGTGAGCCCCAAAGCTTTGGCTTTGGATCGAAATCCCAAATCGATTCGGAAGATGGCGTTGTCTCTTAAGACAATAAACATCGATGCAGCTTTGGACTACAAGAAAATAGTTGAGCTTTAAAAGAAATATTGAAATTGTTAATTCAAATCATTTCTAAAGTGATAGCTTTTTTCGCCAAATTTGCTGGGAATCAGCAACAACAACACCGGAAAATAGTATCTATTATTACATTTCGTAAGTTGTTTCATCGAAGAAAATGCTAATCGAAATCTTTTTTTTGAAATATTAAAAGTTTTTTCCGATTTTGCGTTCGGGCCTGAGAAACTCGGTTAATTAATTTTTTTATCACCACCGTTGAATTTTTCATTAGAGCTTTTTTTTGTTCTTGAAATTTTTATTTACCTTAGTGGTTTAGAAATAAATCTCAACTAGCAGACCATGAAATCGGCGTCGTTGTTGGACGATCCACAGCAGCCTCGTTACAACAACCGATTCAATGAAAAGAATCTTCTGACAAACACTTCTACTTCGGCAATATACATAGGTGAGCTTTTACCCCGACTTTTCAGCTGAATTTTTCCAGGATGGGACTCGTTCGCAAAGAGACCGGTTATTATTAAGAAAGTAATCCCTATGCCATGACTCATGCCAACGTATATCTGATTAGCTTGGTGGCACAACCCGAGGAAAGGCTGAGAATTTTTGTTTACTTTACTCTACAATACAGCAAGGTGAGAATAAATTGCGTTATCTCCATATGACTATGTTTTGTCCAAAAAGAGCCCTATGTACCTAAACTTTTATGGAGCGAACTGGATGAGAATGAGCTTGTATTGATCTTTGAAGCGAAAGGGATAAGTCTTCAGCAGATGTTTAAGGATAAAGGGGAAAAATTTACAAATCTTTGCATTTTCTATCTTGCGGATAAAATGGTACTATTAACGCTGGCAACAATGCGCTTATTTGAATCAATTAGCTGTGTCTACTGCAGCGACTGCATGATAAAAAGATCATTCATGGCAATTTGAAACCCTCGAAGTTTTTGTTGGATCTAAATTATGAATCCTCAGAAAATTTATACCTCATTGCATTTGATAAAGCTGAAATGGGCGGTGGTGAAGGGGAGAAGAAGATCAAGTTGAGGACTAAATTGGATCATAATAAATTCACAAGTATAGCCGGACATCATGGATCTCGTAAGAATATATGCAACAGATCTTATCGAGGCTAACCCGCTTATAATTAGCGTTATCACCGAAAGACGATCTGGAGAGTTTGGGATACATTATTCTCTATTTTCTCAAAGAAGGCAAAATGTTTAACAAGAAAATGATTGAGAAATATGACAATAAGATCAAATTTCTGATTGATTTTAAATTTCGTAACACACCCGAGGAATTGTGCGCGGGTTTGCCAGGTAACAAACAAGGGTTTGGTACAGGAGACGAGTGACTTATTGCGAAATTAGGAGAATTATGCGATTATTTCCGATACGTGAGATCACTGAAAACGCAGGATAAGCCGGACTACGACTATTTGAGATCAATTTTTTGGAAACTATGTCAGAGGATCTATGTCAAGGGAGAACAGCTTCTCATGCTTGATTGGGTAAAAATTGCTATTTAATAAAGCAATTAATGAATGAAACTTTATTTTGTGCAGCTTGTTGTACCCCCAGAGGAGAGCGAGAGATACCGTTCGATGATATTGAATCAACTGTTCTCTGTTCAGAGAAAATTGAAGCGAAAGAAAAGCAGTAATTAACAATCAGCCTCAATCTCTTTATTAAGCGATCAATCTTAGGAAATAACAACTCTGCTGTTCCTATGAAAGACAAGGATGGGGTTTTCAAAATCCCAAGTGTAATTAAAGGCATCACACTAGACGATGACAAGGATTCGAATGATTTTTACAAAAGTCCGATTTTCGAAACGAATCAGGAGAATACCTCGAAATTTTCAGTTCCTTCAACACATAGATCAATAAAAAATCAAGTGTATGATGAAGAAGATCTTCTAACGGAGAGAAAAAAACTAGGGGAGCAAGTTTTTGTTACAAAATATTCCCATGCGAAATTGTCAAAAATTGGTTAACTATTCTCAACTTTCGTGTGTTCTAACGAAGAAACTTTAATCTAGCTACTGAGAGCACGAATAATTCAGATTGGTATAAAAATGCTGTAGTAGAGACTGTGCAGACACATAGATATCCATGTCTCAATCAAGAAGCGAAAGAAAAGAAGATTTTATTCGAGGACTCGGTTTATACTTTTACTCAGGGAGATAATTGGGATGAGAAAGACGAAAATGTACCTGAAGATGATGATGAAGTGTTCGATGCAGAGGGAAATCCTATCGCATACTTCGAGCTGATGAATGATGATGCAAATTGCGGAATTCATTCTAATCCCTCAGCTCTGGTCGCAACTATCAAGCAAAACGCGATTAAGTAATACTGAATGAGCTTGAATTGATATTTTATTTTTGTGATTAGACTTATGCCGAAGAAATAAAACCATTTTTCTAATTACGGTTGAAAAGTTTCATGTTTCGGTCGCCGGATGATAGGAGCGAGTAGATCCTGATGCCTGATTGAATAAATCAGACCTGGGAAGAAGAGAAAAATAGGCTGGAACGGCTGCCTGGACTACGATACAAGAGAGATGATTTTCAGTCAAGTGTTAATTTATTTTGGATTTTTTACCAAAGCTACCTCTGTATTCTTTTAGTTTTTTCAATGCTATTCAACTCCTGAGAGCAATTTTCGAGTTAATTTCTTTGTATTATGAATGCTCTTCTGAATTTTTGTATTCAATGGACATCTCTGAAATTGTGTATCAAATGTTTCTATTAAAAACAAAATGGATTAAAATCTCGACGGCAATTAGATAGAAGCAGCGAAGTTGTTTACAACTCTAATTGGTATTTTCAGAACATCGAGCGTGACACATCTTGAAAATAATCCACTGCAGTGATCAAACCGTCTAATAATATCCATAATGCTCACTTTCTTTTCTACAACTAGAATATTACTGCTTGCGATTGGAAAAACATTGATCTCCCGGCATAAGCTATGAAAGGAAAGAGCCTTTAATTGGTACCGCACTTTAATTTATAAGTACAGTATCCTCAAAATAAATCAAAATAAAATATTCCCAATCGAAATGCTAAAGCTCTTCAAAACCATTAGTCCAGAGCTCAAATATTCCGGGAAAAGGATGTTTTCCCAAATGAAGAGCTACAGTGCAGGCGAATCACACGTCCAACTCGGTAAATCACACCCCCTATTCCACCTACTAAATTTGCTCTCAGCTCTAAAACTATCATCGAAGAACGTTGAAGGATCTGATCTCGTAGACCTCGAGCCAGTAAACAACTTTCTCCAACTGATTTCATAAATTCTTCTGTCTGGACAAGGTTGTCGAAGAAGGCAAGTCAAATGGGCTTCACAACTACTTTTTAGACGTTGATATCCAAAACGCTGAAAATTTAGACTGCGTGCCTCATCAAACCATGGAAACCATTGAGAAAATGAGCAAAAAGTTCAACGACTTTAGATGTAGCTCTTTCCTCAAATTTCGTCCCAAGGATCTTACGTTTTTCCATAAATAGTCTGCGGTGTGTCGTGCAAGCTGCCCTTGGATGGAAACCCAGCAGATTTCATCGTTTCTAAGCCTTTCATTTCACTTGCCAGGCTATGCAAGAATATCTCAGAAAAAAACTTATGCCACGAAGATACCTGGCTAATTCTCACAGTAATTCCATATTCTAATAAAAAAGCTGTTTTACTATTTAACAAATTAGGAAACAGATTTGATTGATAAGCCTCAGAACTTTGACGTCGTAATCCTCTTATATTATATCAAACTCTCAATTTACTTTTACTTATAGAACGTGAAAGCTCTCTATAGCTTCGCCTTTGGCGTCCAGCATATGAAGCTGCTATATTTACCAGGGTATCTCCCCCAGACCACACCAAGCACGTATGAAACGAGCCTTAAAACGCTCCATAAAGACGTAGATGTTGGATTTTCTCTAGGTACATCAAGCATTGTCAATTCATCCCGTTAATCGGTGTTGATATTAGCAAACAATAGAGCGTTTGCAAGCAATATTACACAAGATAAACGAGCAAACAGCGCTGAGTTATTTAAATTCTTGTTTGGCCTTGGAGAGCAACTTGACATAATCGAACTTCATGATTACCAGATAAAGTAACCAATTATTGCTCATATGCCTCTAATTTTTACAATACTGACAGTGATGACAAATTCCAAGAGGTTGCACTTGGGCAAGGATCTCTCGATTTCAAACTTTTTATGAATATGATTAAATCGATGACTTTTAATGGCATGCTCCTACTCGACGGCACTGAGAATCTCGCCCTGGCTAAAGAAAATATCAGTTTTATCACAAACTTACTGACTGAAAGCAAATACGATCTCAAAAACACCAAAGACATTCTTGAATATCTCACGTACAAAAAGGTGAAAAAGCCTTTCGACGACTCAGACCTTGAAAGCATTATGAGCAAAATCTATATATAAGTCAATTTATCCCGTATCGAGACAGTGTTAAATTTTTTCACTTGATTGAAGTTAGCTTGTTGTCTCTAGTTTTCAGATTATCAAATTCTGAAGAGTTAGCAGGGTCAAAATTGATGTTCAGAATAATAATAAAGAATTAACAAAGATAAATTTTAAACTTCAATCGCGCCTCATTGTATTGCTTTGTTATGCAAGCCGGTTCAAAAATCGCATTACTGGAAGATCCTCAGTATCAGATATTCTCCCCTGTTTCCGCGAGAGCCAAAGGTAAAGAAAGTTCGAAAAGCCCGAGTCCTTTCAGAATAAAAAAGGCTACGGTGGGCTTTAATTTGCTTGATAATGCGATTGAGCAGCAAGAGAACCTTCATCAATACATGGACGTGATGCCGAGGAAATTTGATGAGGCTTTAGTGGATAGGAACGTGAAACTGCGTCCGAAATTTGCAATAATTCGAGTGGCGATACAGGACACTAAGAGGCAATTGGAACTGCAAAGGAAGAAATTAGCGAAAATGCAGCATGATCATGATAATAGCGAGGTTTTTAAGGGGCTGGCAGCTTCTGTTGAAAGAGCGCATGAGCATCTGGATATGTTTACGGCTTTGGCAGATAAAGTTATTGATAAAATAAATTTTCGTATGAAGAATATGGGTAAATCTCAGGAATATTTGTCAATTCGAAAAAATGCCTTAAAAATAAAAATGCATGAGAATTTTCAGATGACAGCAAGAATAAGGAGATTAAAAAAGGAATTGGTGCTAAAATCACTTCAGAAAACACAAACTTCCCAAGTATCTCTTGTAAAAAGCGTTCCAATGTCGAAATCGCTGAGTGTGTTACCAATAAATAAAATTACTCCAAGAACAATGAAATCGCCAACGGAAACAACAATTGAGAGCAGCAGGCAATTAATCCCCGGTAAAAAGCACCTCGAAATTACAGTGTCCACGAGTCGCCTCTTAAGTGACGTCCGGAAAGGCTTCAGGTCCGTAAGGAACGAGAAAGATCAAGAAATCTCTCAGCATGTTAAACCAGTCGTTGCTCTGCATTCGTCTCGAATATTGATAACAGAAATGGTGGATACATCTCAATCTCAAAGTAAAAATACTCTGCTCTCTACGAGGTTTCACACCCAACGAAACAGTTCTGAAGGTCGCAGTTCCACAGAAACCCAAGAAATGAAGGCGCATATGGATCTTAATCGATTTATAAAACAAAATGGAAAGCTGAAACAAAGATTGAGTGCCGATGCTTTGCGTTTTGTGACAATGGCAAATTTGTTTAAAGAATGTTTGGAAATGTACGAAAACTATCTATTGAAAACACAGCAAGCCTCTTCTTCGGTGAAAGGATTGAATGGCAGTTTGCTGTTTTCCATTACAATCTTAAAGAAAAAAGACACACTTTATGATGGTGGACCAACTATGAGCACGATTCAAAATTTTTATAAAAACTCTCGGAAAGGAATCCAATTTCAAAGCGAGTCAGAAATAACAGGAATCCTGACCAAAACGCATAAAAGGCTTGAGAGATCGGCCTCTACCCCAAAAGATATTTCTGCTGGGTTAATTTCTCATTTAAAGGGGGAGGATATCTTAGAGTTTACACCTTTGCAACTAATTGGAGTTATTAAAGTTCGAAAGGAACTCTATCGTGAATTCCGAGAAACTTTTTTCAGGAAGCAAAGAGTGATGACAAATTTACATCAAATTGTCAATGGGATGAAAAAGGAAGCTTTATAGTGTATTGATATTGGTGTGTTTTTTTTTTCAAATCAAACTGCCACATTAATAGTCGAGTTAGAATAAGTGCTTTAGATGTGAACATTAATGAACTTTTTTTGTGACTGATGGGAGAAGCAACTTGTCATTGGCTACTCATCAGGTTTTATATTAGTGTGGATTTACAAAATGATTATTGAGTCTGTCTTAATTAACATCAGCGGTCAAACGCATATATGGGTTGGCTTGTTTAATCAACGTCATAATTAAAAGCAAACAAGCAGGTTAATAAAAGTGATTTGCTTGGGGTTATTAGTAATGAGAAACAATATCCCATTTAATTAGCTCAGTATTAATCGTAAGTACTCATCGACAATGAAAAGGGGATTTCTCCAGGAAATAGCATGCTAATAATAATTATTATTAGACGATATTTCATATATGAACAAGTTGATTAGATTGAAAGTAAACCAACATTTCGTTTGCCGCAATACAATACTCCTGTCTTATCTGGCAGCATTTGCAAGAGATCCATATTAACTTAGCAGAGCTGAAGTTAGAACCACAAAGTATACAAAATAACCTTACCGTCAATAAATTTGCCTGACGCTTGCCATATTTCACCACCATACTCATTCCATAATTTCATCTTTTGATCATTGCCTCCAGTAATCAAATACTTTCCATTGGGTGAAATCACACAGGATGAAACTCCTTTTGAGTGCGCTATCATCTCTTGTTCAAGTTTTCCACTCTGAAGATTCCATTTTTTTGCTCTCTCGTCTAACGCGCACGTCCAGAAGAATTTAGAATCTGCGCTCACTTTGATACAGAAAATTGCATCTACAGCAATTAATTTTAATAACCTAGTGAAATCTCAGAAGTACATACTTTCATGGGGATCCTGGATAATTTTGAAAAGAGTTTTTTCGACAACGTTCCACACCTTTACCGCCTCTCCGTAATTAGAACCAGAGATCAAATATGTTGAACAGGGAGAAAAACTTAGTGCGTTCACACGTGCTGAACATATTGATTGAAAAGCACTTAATTGAGTTCAATTAGACGGATATATTATTACATTTGCCGTGAGCAAATGGGAAACAATGGATCATTTCGCAATCGCTGACACTCCAAAGTTTTATCGTTGTATCTTGTGACCCAGAGGCAAACATGGACTCATTGGGTGCCATATCCAGCGAAGAAACAGTTCCTGTTAAATATAAAATTATTTATTAGCTGAGAATCAAAAATAATGGTTCACCTCGATGAGCGGAGTCGAGACTGCGCAATAAGACGAGTTGTGGCCATTCATAGATATTGATTTCAAGGCCAGCATTACGGATGAGAATTTTATGCTTTTTCGAAATGAATAATTGCAAAATTCGATTCGTTATTAGTCCTGCGAAAAATTTAAATGAGTTGAATAATTTATTTGTTCTGTTTGCCTTCGGGCTTGAGAACTTTGAGCATTCGCTGGTTGCGAAGATTCCAGAGTGCCACATCCCCGTTGATTGAGCCTATAGCGAGAATTTTGTCGTCGGATACTGCCATTGCGGAGATACTCCCTGATAATAGATTTACATTCGAAAGAGTATAAAATTTGGCTGACTTTTATCTGATTTATGGAAGATCGTTTGCGTTTTTAATGGGAGTTTCCCAGAACGGAGCTTATGATACTCTGCTAGCTTCTGGAAAAAGTAACCGTCTGGAAACCTTTCTGTAATATTATTTTTGCTGTTCATCGTCTTATTGCAAATATTTGGATTTTAAATTCAAAGCTGATTTCTCAAAATACCAATAATTTGTACAATTTAGAATGCTGTTCAATTCATTATCTGTACAATAGAAATAAAAAGCTGCATCATTGAAGCAGAATAACTTTCTAATCTTTTCGATTCTAGCCAAAAGAGCATAGAATTCAGCAATGATTTATCCTTTAGAAAATTAGATTCTTTCTGGAATTTGTACTAATGCGATATAACTCAAATACTTTTCTGAGACCGTATCAAAATAATTCCTTAAATGAACCTGAAATTTGTGTTTCCACAAGAGAAATACATAGAAAGCATCCGATTTAATGGCAGCTTGGAAAAATATTGTTACTAATCATGGGTTCTTTCTCTCATTGAAAAAGAAAACAAAAAAAATTCGTTGATATGATTATATCGCTCAACGCTTTATAATTCGATCAGAGTTGAGGTAATATTATTGACTTCATTGAATCGATTCAAGCAAGAATGACTAGAAACACTTATTTGCTATGTCTCATTGTTCAGGAGAAAGAGTCACCTCCCACATTATTTGCTGATTCGAGGTTTTTAGGATAGAATTCGTTCTAAGATTTCGATAATTTATTCATTCGAGCAGCTTGATTATTAATATATCCAGAAAAAAAGATTTGTAAAATAATTTCAGAATCGAATCCGGAATGAGCTCAGTAATTAAGGCCATGGTTAGAAAAGCTGCACCTCACTTTGAGGGTGCTGCCTGGCACAACGGTTTCAAAAACATTTCATTGAAGGACTACAGCGGAAGATACCTCGTCTTCTTCTCATATCCTTTGGACTTCACATTCGTGTGCCCAACTGAAATCTTACAATTCTCCGATAGAATCAAGGATTTCGATAAACTGAACACCTCCGTTGTCGGCTGGTCCATTGACTCCAAGTTCTCTCACATGGAATGGGTTCAAAAACCAAGAGAGAAAGGCGGTTTGGGAGGTCTTGAATATCCACTCTTGTCTGATATCACAAAGAAGATCTCCAGAGACTACGGAGTTCTCATTGAAGATCCAAATGATCCTGACTGCGGAGTGACAGCTCGTGGAACCTTCATCATTGACGGCAATGGTATTCTCAGATACATGGGAATCAACGATCTTCCTGTCGGAAGAAGCGTCGATGAAGTCCTTAGACTCGTTGAAGCCTTCCAATATACTGATAAGCACGGTGAAGTGTGCCCTGCCGGATGGGAGAAAGGTAAACACACCATGCATCCTGACCACGCCAGCTCAAAGACTCAAGACTACTGGGCTAAGGTCCATGCTAAGCGATAGAACTGATCAGCTCACTTTTCAGGCCCAGACAATAGTGAAAATTCATATGCCAAAGCCAGTAATTTCTTGAAAAATAGTAATCTTATATAATATGGAAACTGATTCATTGATTCAAAAAAAATTTGAACTTAACTTTGTGATTTGCTGATAAATCGGAATGAGCAAGCTTAGTTGCTTCAGTAGCTCAGCTAGTAAGTATAAAGGTCTAATAGCAAATGAGAGAGAGGCCTGGCTCAAAGCTTGTGCCCTCGTAAAACTTCTCCTATAATTGAGAAGTAACCTTTTGGCATTAACTATTTCTTTTAGCAATAGCTGCTATTTTTGAGACATTAATGAAAACTAGTGATGGAGAGACTATGAGCCTTTGTAAATTGAATCTATTTATTCACATTCAGAAAAGAAAAAAATTTCGCAAATTATAAAGCTTAAGGATAAGTCAACGAGATCATATTTAAATTGAATTGTCCTCCAATATCAACTGAAAACACCCGCAACAACAGCATCTCCATAGTATTTTTAATCAAAGAGGTGCGTAAAGAATATCAGATAGCACACTCATTTTACAGGAAAAATCCGGTCTTTTTTTTCACAAAAGCATCGAATGAAGTAATAAAAGATGAAATTGAGCTTTGGAGAATAAAGGAGATTTTTATTTAGAGCACATTCATTGATATCCTATATTAACATTATTGATGGTCTGGAAATATCTCTATATTGCTTGAAGATTAGTGCTTCGTCTATATTGTAGGGAGAAATGTAAATTGATCTGTTTTTCCGAGACCTGGATTATCGTTTCATCTACTCTCACGACCTGGCTTCGACCAATCCATTGTACCTCTGCTATGCACCAAAATCTCATTGTCATTTTCTATATCGGAATGAGAGAATGCAACAAGTAAAGGAAAAAATACCATCACTTGAAAGTTCTGGAAGGTCAAGCAGAGGTTCACCTAATTGAGAGTAACCTCTTATTTTTGTAAATTTACGTTCTATTGCTTCATCCAGTTCCTTTGTCAACAACAAAAATTATCAGCTTTTCAAACAAATGATTCTGATTTTTCTTACTGGGTACATTTCGGTTATGATATCTTGGTGTGGATCTAGACCCATTATTGCAATTTCAGTCGAATTTCTGTTTTTTGTATCTGTTTCTGATTGGAATCTGAAAATTCTTTTCAAGCATCCTCCGCATTTTTCGAAACGTGCTTTGAGGTATCGACACAAAGGAGCAATCATCGTCTTGAAAACTTTTTTGTAAGCCATTATCCATGGGAGGAAGAAAATGGCAGTTGAAACAACTGCCACTAATATCAAAGACATTGTGGAGATTTCGTCTATTAGAGTAAGGTGATAAAGACAACCATAAGTGATGGCAATCAAACAGAGCAATGCATTGAATTCCAATTTATTTAAGATCTCGCTCATATAAGGAGAGCATTTTGTCTGGAGGATAATCGAGATTCCAATAATGACGGCAAGAGTAATACACAAGCGACTGGGACTGCTAGCAAAATATACTGCTGTGCCAACCAAGGCTAACTTGCGAAGAAGTATTGAGAATTCCCAGAGATAGTACTCTGGCTTATAGCCTCGGTACATGAACCCGTATTTTTGAAGAAAGTCTGAATCATCAAGCTTATCCTTCTGTTTTACCATTTGACGTAGTAGCAGAACCGGGAGCCCGAAACCAGAGATGGCTAAAGTAGCTAGTCCCAGGGATAATGTCAACTCATGCCTGGAGGAGAGCCATATAATGGATGGATCTGCGACGAGTCGCCAATTTCCACCACCCACATCAAAAGAATTTAGAGTGCTGAAAGCTGTTGTGATCATATCAGGCCAAAAATAGTAGTAGGTCGCATAGAAGGTCATACGAATGGTATGTTGGGCTCCTGCCAAGGTGATGCTTTTCTTCCTTAGAATGAATCTTTTGAGTAGAAGGAAGAGCCCTACAGCCACTGTCCAGAGAAGAGGAGCGAAAGAAACATAGAAAACGTTGAATTCGAAATAACTCAACGAGTCCGCGTCCAGATGCAGCCAGTTCAGAAGACAGTTGTAAGAGTAGCCTCCAGGATTAACAGTGCTGGTGAAAAATGAGATGATAAATGTCCTTATTCCATCTAGATAGAGGGGCCAATGCATCTGCACAGAGAACAGCAGGCCCTCGACCTGGAAAAAAGAAATGAGAATTCTTAGCAAGGTTGAGTGAACCTTGCGTTTATCATCTATCGTCTCTGCTAAAGCTCGGTAGATGAAGTAGGTCACGAGTCCTATTTTTAACAGTGCAACACAGATCATAACTGCAAAGAATTTGGCTGTCGCCTCACATTTCACACACTTATAAAGCTTCGATTTCCCCCAACCCGGAGCACATTCCGAGCAAAGTACACCACTATATCCTTCGTTGCATATTCCAGTTTCAGTTCCACTTTGAACCGCCTGACAATAACGTTCTATTTCATCTAGTTTTACTGATGTGCATTTAGCGTATCTTTCTCTTATTTGGGAAAGATCGGTCATCGACTCGCATGTTTGCTGAATATAACCGGGATGGAGGTCATCACATTCATTGAAATGGAATTGAGTATCGGTGTTTGGAATTTTGGGAGAACAAGCATCTGGGTTAAAGCAGCGAATGACGGTGGCGATCGTATTGTTTAAACGCCAATAGCCAGGCAGCACGTTAATTTGAGAGCCTCCAGGACAATTGGCACCGGAAGGGCAAACTTCGCAATCGCTCCTTTTGGTGTCGAGGGAGTAATAGCCAGGCCTGCAAGCAGTGCAATAAAGCATTTCATTATTCCCTGTATTGATTTCACCAGGTAGGCAAGGTCGGAGATATGTTTCCAGAATAAAGACAACAGGAGGATTGTCCACAATGGAAATCGTAAAATTCAGAGTAACACGGCTGTTCTCAGTGCTTTGCAGGAGGATATCATGTCCGCTTACAACACAGCTGGAAAACTTACAATACGAGCCGTAACTCTGATTTGAAAGCCCTGATATTTGAAGCGTTAATGAATATGGGCTCCGGAGAACGTCTTGGGAGTGGGAGCTATCGGCCTGTATTTTATTTCCATACAGATCTATGAGGGTTATATTAAAGGAGAAATTCTGAAACCAGGTTGCAGTTATATTTTTTGGCATTTGGCAGGGAGAGACGGAGCAAGTGAACTGAACATCCGATTCATTCTTTGCATTGATCAAAGCCAGTACTCCTGCAAATGGATTTGTAGCACCTTTAGACCCGTATAATGCAGAGTTATTCTCGAACACATTCTCCGAAACAATTTTCTCAATAAGCTCGAAGATAGGTGAACTTTTGTTAAAAGCTGGTTGAGTGTATTTTATGAAAGCAGCACCACCACCGCCATTTCCAGCATAATTCTGAGAAAAATTATTGTTTTGGATTATGATAGAATTCGTGAGAGCTTCCTTAGCTACTGAGAAGAAGAGAGCACCTCCCAGAGTCGTGACTTCAGAGCTTGTAAGGTTATTCTGAGAAAAATTGCAATTTAATATCGTCAACCTGCTTAATACGTTCTCAGAAAGAGCCTGTTGTGAAAAATGGATTGCTCCTCCTTCATAACCAGCACTATTATTGTGGAACATGCTGGAATGGACCATCAACGACCCTGCTGACACCTGGATGCTTCCTCCTTTGGCTTCGGATGATACGCTTGTGAAATTCGAATGATTGATGGAAGCTACACCATTTGAAGTGATATAAATATTGGATTTCTGACCTGACATAGTATTTTCAAATCGTGTAAACTCTAATTTAAGTTGAGCTTCTTGCTCAACTTGAAAACTTGGCCCTTTTATATTTCGAAATGCACAGTAAGAACATAATAGAGAGGCGTTAGTAGAAACTTGTATGATTGGCATTTCTTGAGTGGCTCCTTTTGCTATAGTGATACCATTAAAATTGGTGCTATGTATCTCGCTTATGCTCTCACTCAATTGGAAAATAGGCGAATCAGTAGTGTAGTCAGCAAAGTAGGAATTCACAAAGCGAATTTGCGTTTTTATGGCAGTTATTCCTGGTAGCTTTCCATTACTCAGGAGTTTATTGTTGCTTGTTGAGAAATTACTACGCTCAATAGTAGTTTCATTTGGGCTAACTGTAGTAATAAACATTGCTGCATAAGAAGAGTCCTGGAAGCAAGTAATTGTGCTTACTAACGAAAAATTGAATGTTGAATCCACTATCTGAACGTGGCTGCCTGTACTGGAGATATAAATCGAAGGGCTACAGAGATGACTCGATTCGAATTGCTGGGAATAGTTCATCGTCGTTAAGTGAATATTTTTAGAAAGGATAAACGATGGCTCAATCTTCCCGCTTTGAGAATCAACAGGTAAAGAAGTGAGGAATAAATCTCTTCCAACTCCCCAAGCCTCATTATCGATGAACGTATTTTGACTTATGAGAGTAGAAACGGGGATAGTATAATTCTTGTCAAAATATATCGCTCCTCCACTTTCATGAGCGCTATTGGCGATAAATTGATTATCCATGATAATTACGGTGGGAAGCCGGGTTATTTGTCCAAAATAAATTGCTCCGCCATCCGAGGATACTGAATTATTTATGAATTTATTGTTGGTGAAATTCATGATAGTGGAAAATGTTGGGGGAAATCTCAGTGAATAAAAATTAGACAGCATGACAAACACACCGGCTCCTTGTAACGCTCGATTATGTTCAAAAATATTATGTTCAACAATGATCTGCACCGCGTCTAGCACCACAGGACTACCCCAACTTTTGCTTTGACTGTTAAGTAGAAATTGTGGTTTAAGATACCCATTCAAACTAAATGAGCTGTCAAAAATATGTACGAAAGTAGTCTGAATATACAACCCGCTCGATATTCCACTTCCAAAGTTATTGCTCAAGATGAGATTCATTCCGACAAAGCTACTTCGACCAGCTGAAATGGAAATTAAGCTAGAACTGCCTACGCTGTCGATCATAGATTCAATCACATTATTTATTGCAGTCACATTTACTGCAGTTACCAAAGCTTGCATATAAGTGGTGCATCCAATAAGGCCGCTTTTGTCATATTCTGAAAGGATGTGATTTCCGTCGAATATAATATTTTCCATCGCAAGCCGAGGCACCGTGATTACCCCAAAAGGACGCAGACCTTCAATTAAAATAGCATGCGTGTTTCTAACAAAAATTCCATATAATTTGATATCTTGTAAAACGACTGTTTTCGGAGAAATTGAATAGATGAGGGTTCCAAATTTCCCATTCCAGCTGCCATCTGAGATATAATATGATGTTGGACTGAGTCCATAAGCAGTAATATTTGAACAAAATATTGTTCCCCATTTGAATTCAAATGCGGGCTCCTCAAATTCATTATTCGAAAAAAAGAGATTGATTAATTTTATATCGCCTGCTGGTGTATCCGATAGACGTCCATGAAAGGTGGTCCGCGAGTTTACAAACATGCTGTCTTGAAAAATAAATTCTGCGAGGCCATTTATTGATCTCACAAATGTGCAAGTCCATCCTCCGACTGTAACATTATTGAGAGACACATTCATCAGAATGAAACGATCTCCTTCAACGAAAACTCCTCCACCATTAGAAAAAACCACGTCACGAACTTGGATATTCTTTAACACAAGCTTTTTATTAGGGAAACCGATGTTGATGTAGTAGCCGAAGGTTTCAGTACCGCCCTGACTATCAATCCCTGACAGAATGTATGTACTATTATTGTGGTCGCCCCCTAAAGAAATGGCCAGCAAGTTGCCTGCAATAGTATTGTTGTAGGCTGTCAGATTGAAGTTTTCCGAGAAAGCACAACGAGTCTGGATTGCAAGAAAACGGTCTATCTCGTTATTTCTCAATAGAAAATGCTGCAGCTTGATTCGATTTTCCTGGCAATCAGTTTCAACACCCTGACTCTGAACGATTTCATTTTTAGTATTACATCTTATGAGTGAAAAACGTTCTATCGCTGTGTATTTGGCTCTTTGAACATTGATGAGCATTGCACTTGGCAAAAAGGTAGAATTCTCGAGATGGGTGTCTCTGAGCGCAAACCCGGACATTATTTCACTTGCTTCTACTGATTTAATTTGCAGGAAAATAACACTATTGACCACAGTCGATGAAATCATCTTAAAATTGTGGATTGTCAGAGCCCACCAATTCGCGAATAAACCACAGTTTTCTTCGTGTGCTACTTTTTGATCAGTCGATATAATGAATACATTATTTAATTCGGTTGATATTATCGTGATATTGTCTGCTTTTTCATCCGCCCAGAGAAAGTGACTGTCGGTGAATCCACTGTCATGAATAGAAGTGTTTTCAAATAAGAGTGATGGATCCTCAGCTGAGTCCTTAATAACGCGTCTGAAAAGGGTAATGTTCGTGCAATTAACGTTGAAAAACATGGAATTCAGCAATAACAAGTGAATGTCTTCGAGAGCAAACACTGCAACCAATGAACTTTTATACGAAAAGCCGGTGAAATCAACATCTCTTAAAACGAACTTAAGATTCTGTGACTGATTATGAGGTGTAATGAAACTGTAGAGTTGATTTATTAGTGAACTTTGAGCTTTTATTGCAATTTTTTCGAGTTGAATTTGCTCTGTGGCAATTTCGATGCCTCTGTCCACGTGTACTTCCACTTTCGCTCTGTCGCAAGAGAGAGAAGTGATAGTAAATAGTGAAGAATTGAAGAAACTAATGTCTTGGGTAATATTTCTCGCGTGGGCTATTTCATGCAGTTTTGAACAATCAAGCTTGATTGTTATATTGAGAGTCCTTGGTTGTATGGGCTTCACTATTGAGTAAAACGATCTATTTGCTAAGAGCTCTAGCGCATCATCCAATGATTGCAACACGAACGTACAAGGCGAGGTAGTGTCCTGAGGACATGGCGTGATTTGATCAAGAGAGGATGTAATATTGCTGGGAAAGGATTTAACTTGTAATTCTAGGTAGAAAGCCGACGATGTAGGTTCAGCCGCTTCAAGAATGGAACTTTCTGGGACGAAAAGATCATTCGCTATCGTCTGGTTTGTGTAGGCTGCCATTCCAAGCAGGCTTAAGCTAGGGAACGCGATAAGCAGCAGTAAAAGGCAGTACTCTAATATCATTTTTCACACTTTTTCCCTTTTGTTCTGTTTTCTTCTTTTTTTTTCCTTTATAGTTTTCTAGGCTCCGAAAGAAATTGAAATTCTAAAAAATCTAAATCGGGTTGTTTTAAGAAGTTTTTTATCTAAATAATATCCTCATGATTTTTAAAGCCTCTAGCTCAGTAAATATTTTCTCAAGTTATACAAGAACAGAATCTCGTATGGAGAGCTGATTTTTGATTCAATTTTCTTTTTTTGCTCTTATTCTCATCATCAATCATAAGCTAATATGCTAACAGTTCAGTAATTTCCTTAATTATTGCATCTTTCTCAATTAAACCCTGCAAGAGTGCTTCTTTCTTCACATGCTGGGCTCGTTGAGCTCCCACCAAAGCCCCTACGAAAATCGCTCTGCCTACATTGTCTCCTCCTAAATTGGCATTCGCTTTCAACGCTTGATAAAAATCATTGGCATATTTATAAGCGAGGTAGAGTCCAGCAGGCAGTGAGCCCTCAATGAAGCCGCTATTCTTGAAAACTGTCGTAAAGACTTCATTATCAGCATCGCCTTTCTCATAGATACCCTTGAAATTAATGCCGAGCTGCGGGCTAGCAATTTGCTCTATAGCTTTTCTCAAATCGAGTCCAAATAGGACCGCGAGGAAGATTTCTGTGTACAACCGCGCATATCGACGCATTCTCTCACTCCGATGCAAGAAGGAAAGATGTCTCAAGACCTTCTGTATCGCCTTCTGGATAATCTCATTCGAAATTTCTAATTCACTGCCTTTCGGCAGCTGTTGCGATCTCAGCTCATCAATGACAACTGAAAATACAACCGCTGGCAGAGTAAAGAACCCTGATGCAGTATCGTTAGTCTCATTCGGTTGGCAACCACACTCAAAAATTGGTTTCTGTTGGAAGTAATTCGAGAAAAACTCTCGATGGCAACTAGCGATATAAGTATCAGTGCTTTTTCCAGGCTTTGCTACCATCTCGACGTAGTCTTGAAGAAAAGACTCAGGGTCAAAAGAGTTATCAAGGTATCGCTTTCTTCGTATGACTGTCCTTAGAGCAACTCTGAAAATGTGAGCATCAAGAGTGTTCGCACCGGCTTTCAGGCCGAGATGTACGTGATTATCTTTAATTCCCCAGCGCTTAAGGTTCTCTGGGCCAATTACTTTTTCCAGCAGAGCTTTACTTGATTCGGTGACTGAAAGCAGATCTAGATAATGTTTTTCTTGAGGGTCTACGTACGTAGTTATTTCTCCATAATCTTCCTTCAGTCGCTCCAGATCGTAATAGTAATGAACTGGCATGGCCAGTGAATCAGCACACAAGAGACCCCAGATCACGCCTTCGATCTTGTAGGTGAGTGTGGGAATAGGTATCTTCTTGGGAAGCAGTGGTCGCAATTGAAACTTCCTAAATAACTCGGGTCCTTGAGGTAGTTCTTTGTCCCAAACTATATGTAGCAATGTTACGATTTCTTTTTGGATTTGATCCTTTTTATGGAGATTTCTCATCCAATAGTCTTCATATGATGGCTGGCCATTTACAGCACCGAGAAGCGCTCCTAAAAGCGCACCTCTCCCGCAAGTTTCGCCTCCAGCATTGGCGTTCGTTAGTATCCCTTGTTCAAAATTCTTGTGAAATTTCGTGAATAGAAAGAGCGTAGTTTTCAAAGCAGAATCAAGGTCGCTAGAAGTTAGCTTTTGATCTCCAATTACTTCATCGATTTGCAAAGTTGCCCATTCAGCAACGTCGCAGCCAAGCGCTCTCGCAGCATCAGAATTCAAAGCCTCTTCAGGACTTACACCAACAACAAGTTGTACAAGCAATACTGCGAACAACTCTGCACGATTGCGAAGCAGAGGATTATCATTCATTACTTCGACCACTTCCATTGCATTTTTACAAGCCATTTCGAGTACATCTGATGTTATTTCGACCTCTTCTAAAGCATCAGATTGATTCAAACTTTTAATTTTGTCGAGGACTGGAGCTAGAATTGCTGGGATTGTGGCAACAAGGTCAGCTATAGTCGCAGTGTTTTCATACTCGGATATTTTGGATTCTGCCCAAGAACGTTTTTTCTCATAGTTATGCAGGAATTTCCTGAGAGAAACACTCGCATAACAGTCATTATGAGAGTTTGGCTTAGTGATAAAATCTAACATGGTTTTTTGATACGCTTCTATATCAAAAAATCTTGTCAGAGTGCTTCGTTGAATGAGAGTGCGTATTAATACTCGAGCAATTTCAACATTAAGGGTGTTTTCTCCGGCTTTTAACTCGATATGCGGGTGATACTTTGTTTGAGTAGTCCAATATTTTTGCTTATTGTGAAGAATTGCTTTCCCAACTACATCATTATAAGGAGCTGGAGAGCCATCCTCTTGGAGGTCTAATACGAGCCTTGGATGCAGCTCTTTTGGAGCTAGATATTTGGTGATAATCCCATAATCGTTTTGGATCGCTTTTGAGTCAGGATAAAAGTCACTTGGGACTGATACGGCATCGGAAATGCACATCCCCCAAAGGCAACCACTTATCCTGCTCATGATGTTGGAAATTTTTTCTTTACGAGGGAGAAAAGAGTTTGATTCCATGCTTTCAATGGCTTATTGTTATGTGAAACAAAACGTTGCAATTCTAAATAAATTTTACTTGAATTCTCTCAAACTAAGATTCGATAAAGAGAATGAAGCCAACACTCAGCAACACTCTCCCAAGGACGTCCTGAGAACGAAATTTAATCTCTACAACTTTCACTTTGCAAAGAGTGAATCTACGATAATGGATAAATATGAGACTGCTTTTAAGGATATAGCGAGGATTTTAGCCTGTTGTTCTCAGCTCATTGAAGAAAAGAGATCGCTATTCACGAGGATTGAATTTAAAATAACTTGTGCGCGTTACTGCAGAATATCTCCTATCGGTTATTTTCATGAGTTCAATAAATAGGTTTTTGGCTTTTGAAACATTCTGATTATTTAAAATTTTAGCAAATTACATAAAACCCCTATCAGCATGGACTCGCGTACTCCAGAGGAAAAAAGTAAACCACACTTATTCAGTTCTTCTCACCTACAACAATATAATAGCTTTACTTGGGTTCGAACCAATTGGCGATTTTGATATCTCGTTCGGACTGCGAATCAAGACAGATGACCGGATTGCAGCTAAACTCCAGGTCCTTGAAAAAGGAGAAGTGCCAGCTTCATTTACTAAGCCAACAAACCTCAAACTCGAATACTCGGTTTGCAATGCCCTTCTTAATGCCTCTCATTTCCTTGGATAGACATTGTACAATATTACCTGCTTCGAAGAGCACCTTGCTCAATGCTATAACAACGTCCGAGATAACAAGCTCAATCGCTACTCTGACATAAAACCTTGTATCAATTTACGCTTCTGCAATTGAATAACTAATTTCGGGGGATAGTTGCCGGAAACAGAGTTTTATTGAAAAAGAAGAATGTCATTGGCACGGATTACATAAACGCTTCTTATGTTGGGGTATCTTTGCTTTGCTTTTCAATAACGTGATGAGAATGAACATTCATCGTAGTCGTGCTTTAAAGATGATCACAAAGCATACATTGCAACACAGGGTCCGATCAAGGAGACCATCGATGATTTTTGGAGAATGATTATTGGTGAGGAAGCTCACCTCATAATCATGCTCTGCAAGGAGGTTGCAGGCGACAGAGTATAATAATTGTATCAAAGGGATGGTCGAATCATTCAATTTTGCGACTTTAGCCTCAGTGCTCTCATTATTGGCCAGATTATAAAGAGAGCAAAGTTGTAGACGGAACCAAAATCACATGCACCTCAGAGACAGTAAACAAGAAGACATCAATAGTCGAAAGGAAATTCGATATTGAGGTATTCAACTCAGCGTTTGGCGGCTCTAATTGTATTATAAATTTAGAATGAGTCAAAGGCATTCGAAGTGAGACAATATCAAGTAATGATCATTAGTCTTTAAACAGAAGGAAGAATATCCGATTTATTTTTAGTGGCAAGGCTGGCCTGATCATGGAGTTCCAGATGAAAAGGATTTCCCTGCGTTGGATGATCTGGTCGACTTAGTCGTTGACTATAAATTGAAAAAACCAAACCCGGTCGTAGTGCATTGCAGGTATGATAAAATGGTTATTGGGACAAACATAATTTATTTATTGGCATTCACAGTGCTGGTGTTGGACGCACAGGAACGTTGCTCTCTCTTGTCAATCTTACTTTGCAAATGATGCATTTGCGTAAACAAGAAAAACTTGAAAGTAAATAGACTCTTTTTTGATGGTTACTTATGATAAAAATAATAAATCATTAGCAACTCCGATTTCGGTGTTCTCTACCGTAAGAAGACTACGTGAGTATCGATTCCTAATGGTGCAAACTTTGGTAATTTTTTTGTCTGCTTATTTAATATCTGATTAATTGGCGTTATTTCCAGGAACAATACGATTTAGTGTATAAATATGCACTGAAGCTTTTGGGAAAAACAAAGTGAAAACAAAGATAGTGACACTCCTCTTGTGTTATTCATTCCTTAAGCTTTAGTTTGCGATGTTTTAATTTTGCATGAACACATCAATGTTCTTCATGCTTTGAGGTTTAAAATTGAAATATTCGATTTCGCAAACTTTCTGAGATCTTTAGTTCCCAAATAATTGTTAAACAGCAGCAAAGTTCAAAATGAAATAGCTTTAACCCGCCAAGTTGCAAAGAATACTCTTCTCTAGTTACATATATATGTCATGCCATCTTTATTTGAATAGAAGCTGAAATATTTTCTTAGGAAACTCAATGTTTGCGCATCAACATCTTCTCCATTAAGGATAATAGCCGGACGGATTTAACAAAGAGCTCAAAATACCCCCAAAGGCTCTTCCAGAAATTCGAATAACGATAAAAGACTGTTCCTTTCGGGTATTTATAATTTATCAGACTTCAAATACTTGAATTAAATTCAAAACGATAATATCACAGTAGTTCTACAAACGTCGATTTTTCCTATTGGATATCGAATCCATAGTATCAGAATGGAAAATTTAGAATATAAATATTTAAAAGATTTGCAAAAATTAGAGCAAGCAACCTTACTTTGAAATGAGCCCGTTCATGCTAATAGGAGTCACGATAGCTGTTCTAGCTGTCATATCCATAATTCTGCGTGTCACTACGAAGAAATCCCCTAAAAGAACCACTGAAGAACCCATAGATCAAACCCAAGAACAAGAAGGAAAGAAAGGAAAAAAGAAAGGAACCAAGCCTCCTGCGGCCACTACAACTACCACTGCTCAGCCTTCTGAACAAAAGTCGTTGAAGCAGCTTATTAAGCAAGAAAACTTGCATAAAAAGCAGTTGAAAGCTGCTAAGAAAGTCGATCCTAATCATCCCGACTACTACCACTCTTTCAAAGGATTCTCTGCTCCTATTTCTGGATGCGATATCGATAGCGACAAGAGATTTGCTGCTGTCTGCGCCTTGGACAGCACTTTCAGAGTCTTCAAGATCCCAAAGAGAATCGACATGAAAGTAGAATTCCCATTCACGCAGCAAAAGATCGATTTCTACAACCCACAGGCGATCTCAATCAGTGATTCTGCTAAATACATCGCTGTGGCGGTAGACGGAGCCAACACGATTCAGATCTATCAGTACCGAGACAATCCAAATCCAACGACGGATGACGATCAAGCCTCTGGTGAGATCAAATTCTATTTCCAATTCAAGAACGGCATCCATAAGAATACCGTCAACAGGGTATACATCAACCCAAAAGCCACATTCGTAGTGACGGCAGCAACGGGAGGAGACGACACTATGATCAAAGCTTGGTCACTTCGAGGCGAGAATCTCTTCACTTTCAATACAAGTCAGATAAAGACAAATAACATGACGAGAAGTCCTGACGGTCGCTTCCTTGGTGTAGCAACGTGGGCTAGCGAGGGTGAATTGTTGGAACTCAAGGCTGCTCCAGATGGCACGTTGAAAGATCTCTCGAAGGCAATGAATCTCAAAGGGCATAAGTTGGAGACTGTGGACATTGCTATTGACCAAAAGAACGAGAGAGCAGTCTCTCTTTCTAAGGATAAGACGATAAAACTCTGGAACATCAACGTGAGATATGAGGTACAAGAAGATACTAAATGCCTTGGAACTATAGAACTCACGAAACATGAAGATTTCAAGGATGCAAGCATCTCGAAGATTGGTACGTTGAGCCTCTATTCGATGAACGATGATAATTTGATGGCGCTTTCATGCCAGAACGAGATTATTATATATTCTTGGAAGAAGCAAAAAGTGATTCAGAGGATTGATAATGCGCATGTGGAAGGCGCAACGATCTCGAATCTGATGCTGGTTGATTTCCGTGGCGTGCTCACAGTGACGTCGAGCGGAGAGGATGCGAGAGTGAACATCTGGAAGGTGCATGTGTAGATTACTAGAATGTTAAGAAAGCTTGCATAGGAAAATATTGTGTTTAGTGGAATCCAAACCATTATTTTAAAATAGATGTCAGAACAACCTAACGTACAAACTTGAGCGATTATTAACAAATGCCATTCAATTGTTAACAACAAAACGAATTATACGTAGTTAAGAGGGCCATATTCATTCAGAATCCAGAAAATGTTATGAATTGTAATTTTTTTTTTTTGAAGTGATCGCTACTTCCAAACTTGAAAAGAAAACAAATTTCTTATTCATCATTAAAGTGATTTGAAGAAGAGTTCTTTCAGTGTCGATAGTAATAAAAAAAATAAAATAGATATATTCAATGAAGCGCTTGGAATGAGAGAATTAAAGGCACTTAAGGAACGTAAGGCTCTCGATTCTACTTTTGTATATTAGAATTGTTTATACAATGAAGAAACAGACGAATCGGAAGAACTTCCCAACATTTGATACTATTTCCTTCCTCCTCAAGCTGACTATTCACTTTGCTCGTCTATAAAAGTGACCTCTTTGCCCAAGATAAACCCTAACAAAAATTAATTAACATAATTGTTAGGATATTTATCTAACGAATTTAATCTTTGAATTGACGCACTAAAAGCCCTACTTACCGCCATGATATATATCTTGAATGTTGCTATCCATCATATTATTCATCAAACCCCTATATGAAGTATGAGAGCCAAAATGAGCTACCTGTACATATCGTATAGAAAATATCTTCCCAGCCAGCATTCCAGGGGTTTTGAGTTAGTTCTGAGCACATTTTTAAACCATTCAGAATAAAATCTTTCAGATATTTTTCTCTTGACATACAATACAATGCAAAAATCTCAGCGTGGACAGCCCTCACCAAAAGAAGCGTCCTTTGAAAAGAAAGACCCTAACCCAGCAATGAGAAGTATCGAACATTGAATCCCATATCAATTTAAGAAATAAATTAGGGCGCACAAATCAATCAGATTCCCAAGAATCTTCGAGGAACATATCGGGATACAATAGAAATAATGCTCTAAGTGGCTCTAGAGAGGCTTACTATGGAGAAAAGTATAATATTACTGCGAAAAATAGGTTTTGTTAACGCGTATCTTAGAATCGAGAAATTAAGCCCGGATGACCAGCAGCAGATCTCAACTCAAAATTTATTTCATACTAATGATACGATTCAGAGAACGAATGATTCACCGAAATTTGCGGATGTCCCTGATCTCAATCCAAAAACTAAAACACCAAGTACTATCAAAAATAATTCACATAAACATGAACAGCATGGACCACCGAAAATAACTAACTTGAAAGCTGAAAGACTACTAGGTAAGTTGTTCCGTGCTCAGTAAATTTTACACGGTAGTAGCTCACAACTCAAAAAGGAATGCCTCGACTCCCTCTGTAAGATTTTCTGAGGAACCACGACAGTTGTTAGTTCAACCTGAAAAAGAAGATAAAAGTTGGAATAGCAATTCTCATGATGTACCAAAGCAGTAAGATTTATTTTTCCAACAAATTTTCATGACATTAGTGCTGAAAATCATAAATATGGCTCCAAAACACCAAAAGAGTCAAAGTCTTCTGATCGTACAAGACTCAAAAAAACTAATCAATCAAAGAGTCATGGAATGCTTGCGATATCCAGGTGATAAGCTAAAAGCTGATATTTGCTAATTGTGATATATGGGTTTATCAGATTTGCAAATAAACAAAACTCACCGCCACAGACGGAGTCGAAATTTCATCCCCAGACTCGTGAAGTAATCGTGGCTAATATTGAAGATAAGTCTAATTTTATTTGAATAATCGAAACAGAATGAGCAGGCTCATAAATATTCTAATAATCTTGAAAACCCACCTTATTCTTCTTCTCAAAACATTGATGAGGACGATGATGATACCCCAGAAGCGGAAATTCCTTTTAGATCATTGTTAGAGAAACTTAATAGCTCATATGCTGCGCTCGGCAATAAATCCTATACTTCTCGGAACGAATATCTTTTTCAGCGAGCTTTGGTTCAACAGGAAACAAGGAGGTTGATCCAAGAGAAAGCCAAAGCACTCAAAGAACAAATGTTAATGAAAGATTGTAGTTTTCATCCTCATATCAACGAAGACTATCCCATCTCAAAGTAAATCGATAAAAGTGCTTATTTCGCTGATTCTTTATTACAGCAGCCAAGATATCTACACCAAAACGAAAATATGGCAAGAAAATCGACAGAAAGCTCACGAAGTAATTGATTTATTTTTTTTATGAAAAGCTTATGGGAAGCACATTACCGCTCAAAGGAAAAACTTTCGAGAGAACTGGAAGAATGCACGTTCTATCCAAATGGCATTTTAGGGAAGGGAAAAATTAAAGGAATCGATGCAAATGAGTTTTACCAGAGAAATATTGAGTGGCAAAAGAAAAAGGAGGAGGAGGCTACTCGGAAATATGAGGAGCTTTATACGGTAACATCCTATGATAGAGTTTGAATTTACATGAATAATAAGCCACACCAGAGCAGCAAGGGAGAACAGCATGGACACTCAGGAACGACACCAGGAAAACGCGGATCCGCAAGAGGAGCACAGAGGTCTCCTTCAGATGTACAGATGATCCTTCAGTTCGGAGAAGATTTCAACTTCGATCAAATGCCGCTGAGCGCGAGAAGTGACAGGCCTATACCAGCTGCTCGCCAGCAAACAACAAATGTATTCGAGAGACTATCCAGTCCTAAAAACATTGAGAAGTATTTGATTTTTAGTTTGTTAGCATTTATTGATATCTCTTTGCAGTACCTTACCGAGCAAAAGCACGCCCCAAAAAAATAAAAGCAAACATAAAGGCAAGTATGCTGACAGTCCCAATTTTCCGAAGGCTGGAAAGATAGTAGGTTCACAATCTGCTGCAAATCTCCAGCAACACAAGAGGATTGGATCACGAGGCTCATCTTCCAGAGGGTAATTAACTATTTTAGTATTACAGAATCTCTTACTTGGATGTCAACAATAGCTCTCCGAGCAAGCAGAACCACTTGACAGCCGAGGATGTAAAAGCTACCGCCCCTCAAATCGTAGTGAAGCCTGTGCTGTTATAATATTAAATAAATCTCTTTTTAGGAGAAGAAGCACTATAAGAATTTAACTGAAGTTTCCATTACTGATAGCGCCCGATCTCGAAAAAACACATTCACCAACAAATATACTGAAGGAGATGCTAAATTCTCAAAGAAACATGACAATTATACTAAAAGCCCTGTATCTATATTACAGCTTACTCATTTCCCTTACTTACCCAATCAACCGTGTAGAATCGATCGTCACCAGATTCAGGAGACAAGGATCCTCTGAAGAAGTATTTACAGGAGAGCCGAGGCGTTGCGATAACTTCATCAGAATTTGATGAGGAGTATCTGAACCATAACAAAGACAAAATCGTGGTCAAGAAGAACAGATATTACTTCAGCAATGATAAAACTCAAGAAAAACAACTTACTCCAGCTTCCAAAATTGCCCCTGCATCACTTCCTAAAAACGAGATGGTAAACCACGATAATGCGCCCTCCACGGGCTCGAAACCCAAGGCAGGTTTTAGTACTGAAATTTCTGGCGGTGAGTCGCAGAGGTCAGCTCATACAAACATTAGAACTCATGTTCCAAGCTCATCTTCACGTAGATTATTCATGAACGATGACTTTGGTTTAATAGAAATTTTTTTTCATGAATAGAAAAGGAATTGTTGTTGTCGACCAAGAAGCCAAGACCTGTTGAAGAGCCAAAACAGGAACCTATCAATGTTGTCCTCGATAAGAAGTATAATGAGCTTGTTCAAAAGTTCTCCAAGATTTCCGATCAGCTGAAGGCTTTCAAGTCAAATCAGCAAGCTTCCTAATTTATCATTCTCGAGTTTGGACTGAGAATAGAGAGATATATATTCAGAGTTAATTAGAGTAACAATGCACTGTAAAAGTTTCCATTTCAGTTTTTTTCAGCACCTTAGCTTTCTGGAATAGCTGATAAAGATAATGTGTCTTATCTTCTTAGTAATTTTAGTCTAGTCACGCCTTCAATTTATATTTAAGTGAGATTTTCACAACAATCTACTAAAACAATCAGATATCTCCCTTCAACAAAGCGACGCAATTCAGACTCTTATCTTTACCGAATAATGTACTTACTTGCATTCATCCAATATCATTAGCTATTATAGGATTGTCTCTCTAATCTTCTTAGAAGAATGAACAGCAACGAATAGGTTTCTATCTATCCTAACTAGAAAATGAAGTCCCGATTTTTAGATTTTCTTCACAAAACTTCAGCACTCATGATTTGGAGACATGGCTATGTGCTCGAGAACCATTTTATTCTCAGCAATAAAAGGACTTCGCTCATATTTATTATCTAATAACTGAGCCACAGTTCCTGCTCACCTTTATTAAAATCTTATTGTGAATGTTGCTGCTAATTAATTTACTTCTACACGATTGCCTTTAATTATATTAATTTACTACTCAACTGCGGAAACTGACATTCAATCCATGAACACAGAGACCGTCACAGAGACGACCACACAAACTCAAACCAGTACGAACCAAAACTTTAACATTCTCTCTCAATCTCTAACGCTGTTACTATTAGCCGAAGACACTTCTAAGCTTACGGTTGACACAACAAAAGATCCCAACGCTGTAAAGGAGGAAGAAATAAAATCCTCCGAGAAGAGCGCCACCCAAAAAGCTACACTCGACGATTTCATTATTATAAACTCCCTTGGCCGCGGAGCTTATGGTGAAGTGGTCTTGGTGCAGAAAAAATCAGGAGGAAAGAAATATGCTATGAAAATTATGGATAAAAACTTCATGAGAAGAGTAAAACTTGCACTCATTTGATTGGCTGAGTCTTACACACCTATAAAGGAACAAAAAGAGTACCAAGTTTTTGCAGAGAAGGAGTTTTTGACAAAACTGAATCATCCAGGCGTTGTCAAACTCTCTTACACTTTCCAAGACAAGCTGAAACTGTACTTTGTAATGGAATTTTTAGCTGGCGGCGGGTTTTCGGACTTCCTTAGAGCAAACAGTAACGTTCAAAATTCTGGCGTTCATTCTAATGGTGTGTGATATAAAGGTGGGAAATTGAACGATAAGGCAGCTCAGTTCTTCGCCGCTGAGATGGTAGTGATTCTCGAGTACTTACACAAGAATGGAATCGCTCACAGAGATTTTAAGGTATCTCGATTGATGAAATATAAATAGGATGAGCTCATTCTACTGTTTAATAATAGCCTGAAAATCTCATGTTGACAGATCAAGGACACATTAAAGCTATCGATTTCGCGACTGCGAAGTATTTCAATAGCGATCTAAGACCGAGCGAGATGTTTGGGAAAAAGAAAGAAATGCCGCCTGTAGATGAAGGAGCTGCTGATGAGATGCAGAAAAGAAAATACGATCGTAGCTCAACTTTCGTTGGAACAGCCCTGTATGTCTCTCCGGAACTTTTAGAAGACAGTCAATGCTCTGCCCCAGCCGATTTATGGGCTCTAGGTAAATTTTTCAAAAGCGCACGAAGCTTTATATGGAAATTTCTTTGCATAGGCTGTGTAATTTTCCTGATGACGACCGGAAAAATGCCATTCCATGCAAACAATGAATTTATGATCTTCCAACAAATCAAACAAGTCAAAATTCAATGGCCAGCGGTGAGTTCATTCTTCTTGAAAGGGCTTTTTGACAAATTTTGTGTAGGAAATAAACCCAGTAGCTAAGGACCTTATTGAAAAATTACTCGTGAGAATACCAGAAGCGAGACTCGGAGCAGGTCCTGAAGGTAGCAAATTCTCATATTAATATCGTCTTAACAAAATATTTGCTCAAAGGATCACCCAACGACTATGCAGCACTGAAAGCCCATCCATATTTCGAAGGCATCATTTTCGATACGATATTCGAACAAGAGTCCGTCATGTTGAAATGGTTAGCTTCGATTAAGAGAGCATCAGTAGAGGAAATACCTGTCGAGGCAATCCAGGACCAGTTTGAAAAAATGAAACGAGTAGACCAAGACGGAAAGACGACGATTGAAGATTTTGTTTCGGAGGCAACGAGTACTGACAAAGACTACAAAGTTCTTTTAACCGGCCAAGTCGACAAGAAGTCTCCTTATTTATTCTATCAGCTCCGACAGCTTGTCCTTACTGACGAACCAAAACTGAAATATTACGACCCAGAAAAGAATCAATTGAAAGTAATGGCAATTGCATGTACAAGCGATCTAATTTTATGAATCTCCCATTAGAACGAAATTCCATTGAATAGCAGCACTAAAGCGGAGTTGGAGTCAAAGACCAAATTCCATATTGTTGTTCCTGGTCGTAAGTATACATTTAAGGTAAATTCTTGCAAAATCGCGTGTGTCTAATCAACTGGAATTGTAAAGTCTCTAGATCATCCCGCAGATAAATGGGTCAAAGCTATCAACGACCTCTGCAAGTAAGTTGGGGTCGTTTTTTGGTCACTCTCTGACCCTTGGAGTTCCAAGAAAGGATTGAATGTGATAAGAGAGAGTAGGGCTAATCTATATTTCTGAATATAAACTACCTAGTTATGGCGGTTATTTTTATTGATTTAATATCGCTTACTACGAAGGAAAGAAACAATCTATTTTCCCAGAGAATTTGACTGCAAGTGCCACACACCAACCATTTTTTACACAAAGAAATAGGTTGAAGTTATAGTAGTTTAATCTGGAAAATACGAGTTAGCAATAAATATAAAAGAATGGGCTGAAAATAGATAGCAT